>Ga0247763_1000354_pt1 | contig 26787 bp, 22 predicted proteins | sample UWRJL141409B4_FD_179926 | JGI IMG/M metagenome (GOLD analysis project Ga0247763, IMG submission 179926) | Plant litter microbial communities from Arlington Agricultural Research Station in Wisconsin, United States - UWRJ-L141-409B-4 | ecosystem: Environmental > Terrestrial > Plant litter >...
TCAACCATGTAAAAGAGGTCGCTCCGCCGACGACACTTAGCACCGAAGAGTGGAGAAGCTGGCCCTGGCCTTCTACAACCGAGGTTTCAGTCAGCCTGGCTCCACGAGGTTAAAGTGAGTGACGTGTGCGAGCGTTGAGCGAATGCCTCGAACGTTAGCGAGCGAACGGAATTTAGTGGCAAGAGCATAGGTCTGCCCAATGCGAATGATTCTAAAACACCCTCTGCGATATTTGTTAAGAAAGGGCCGGTAGTGTCGTCTGAAGAACCGGCGGAAGGAGCGCGTCAAACGTCGAGTTGCCGTCGACTGCGAATGTTGATCATGCCCTGCCGAATTAGGTGGTCGACGCATCGTCGGTTCCGAGAATGTCGCCGCCGATTTCGACAGGGAATGGACCGCGGGTGTCAGCGCAATGGAAGCTTTGGCCAGAGAGCAATAAGATGCTGTTTTGCGGAACCGAAGATGCAGCTAGGATCGCCTCGTAAATCGAAGATTAGTAGACTTGGAAGATGATAGCTGATCTGTTGCTCAACTGTGCTTTGGGCAGCGTTGACAGGAGTGGCTGCTGGGGGTGCTTGTCAGAACGCGCGGGGTCAGGCAGCGGCGGCAGAGGAGGGGCAGGTTCGAGGGACAACATCGATAACGTCACAACTCCACAGATTTGTGCAGCTCCTTCTCCACCCCCACACAAGTTGACAGCTCCTTCCCCGAACGCAACTTGCAACTATCTTGAGATTCTCGTCAGCTCTCATTTCCGATATCATCTTTGAGGTGGGGATTCTTCTGTGCCCGACACCCCGAACATCGAAGAGGTTGCCTGCTGGGGTTATAACCTTCGACGCGACAAGGGCAGCGACTTTGGCACGACTTCATCGGCAGATTAACGTTGCAATCAGGTGGCAGCCGCTCGGAGCTTCTCCGGGAACTTGTGTCATCTCATTTTCCCGTCGCACACGCACGATGCCACGATCGAGAGCCGCCATGGCTGCGGCGGAGGCATCAAGCAGTGCCGTTGAGCGAGCCGCGACCGCAGCCGCAGCCACAGCGACACCACCTTCGATCACCTCAGCCCTCGCGACAAGCGCGCACCCTGGACCCGCCGCGACGGCACTGCGACGAGCGCGGACCCGTCTGCCCGAACCCGCCCGGCTGGCGCTGGCGGTGGTGCTGAGCTTCGCGTTCAGCGCACTGGGCCAATCGTTCGCACACTTTGCAACGGCTGGCGAGCTGGACGCTATTACGAAACGACCCGGATCTCCGACCGAGATTGCCCTCTCAGCTTCTTGGAGAACGTATGTCCCATCATGCCACACCATGTTCGGACTCGGATCAACTGTTCCCCTTCTGCCCTTGTTCCCAGCTATTCCCACTTCCGGCCCACTTTCTTGTTAATCCCAAACTCTCACTCTCGCCCTCCTTGCCGGCCTAAGTAGGGCTGAATTGGGCAAATGGACTGTCACTTTACTCTCAGCCAATGGCATTGCTGACCCTCAGTGGCGTGATAGACTCGGTCTTGCACTAAGTTGGTACGGGAGCTTTGACTGCTACGATCTTGCAGCTTTGGCCCTACTATCGACTGGTCCTGCAGTAAGTTGGCTCACCCCTTTCCTTCCCGCAGCCGCATGCAGTCCGGGGAAGTATCACCGTTGGGCTCTGCTGCGGAAAGGGACCGACTGGACCGTACTGATCCGACCCCCGCGTTGCCCAGACATACTTGACCTCGGTCTTTTACGGCATCCGTGCTGCAACGGCCGGCGTCTACCTCGGCGTCGACATCGTATCAGCGTTCTTGCCGTTCCTCCTCCTGCGGCAGCCCTCCAGCGCGCATTCAGCCGCACCTGGCGTTACCAACCAAGAGATCATTACCGACAGGGGTATCCAAGCTCTCACCTCCATCCTATCAGGACTCGTTTACAGCGTCGTGGTATTCCTCGCATCGAGGACTTTCCTTCCTGGAGTCCTGGTTCTCTACTTTGAGGGTATCCCTACGATCCAACCCGCGGTGGATGCACAGCTGCTCGGCTTCGGAAGCCCAACAACACAGGTTCTCAGCTTGTTGTTCGGACTCGCCGCGCGGACCTTTATCTTCACCCCTCTGGTAGCAACCCCACAAACCGAGAAGGAAGCTCAGGAGATAGCCGAGTTTGACCCTGTCAGCGCGACTCTAGGAGAAACGGTCGCGTACAACTTGTGGGGGTTCACTAGCCGAACCAAGGCGTCAATCAAGAGAACTGCCGTGGCCATGTTGTTTACCGCAACTGGAACCTTCCTACAGTGCTCGGGAATCAAGGGGGTGGACTCTTACGGCGCGATGGTGTACGCCAGCATCTGGGTCATAGCGGCCATGTTAACGGGATCATCACTCCGATACGTGGGAAATATCTGACGTGCTGGTCGAGTCGCATCTGACCCTCGGCGTCATGGGAAATGGCATGTGATGGAGCGTCCTGCATCGACGGTTGCAAGGCACTAGGAAATGGTTGGCGTTCGGTTGTGTTTAGGGCTAGGCATGTGTCTGCAAGATATGGAGATCTAAACGGATTAGCAGTGAGACCTAGCCAGGACACAGGACTTAGCGATAGGGATCCTGGAGCAGGCACCCAATACGATTTCATTCGCGTTTCGGCCATAGCTCTCTCTTCGGGGTAGGGTTCTTTGCCCGTTGTGACAGATATCCATATGGATGGTCCTGCAGGTCTGCCGCGTGGGCTTGACGCCCAGAGCCTTGCGTGCAGCACATGGCATGTTCTGCGGCTGTCGGAGGGCGGGGGGACGATGGGTTGCCAAGAGAGCTGAAGGACCCCAGACCGCAGGTAAGGCGTTTCCTGGCCGCACAAGCGCGCCAAAAATTCAGAGTAGAAGAGTAATCCATGAAATGGCCTAATCTGATGGAGCATATATCGCGAGACCAAGCGACTGTCGGTGGGGAGCAAACGAGTAGGAATCGGTGACACAAGCGCAGAGGGCGAGAAGCAGCCTCAGCCCTGCTGCGCCTTATTTTTAGCGGCAGCTCGTGGCCCGTTGGCGAATCAGCGAATGGCGTTAGTCCATTTCAGACGCCATTCCTTTCTTTTCCTCCCTAGCGGGCGCTGGGGCCGGACGCCGTAACGCACAGGCTCTGGGTTGCCGGAAATGGAAGACGGGGGCGGGCGGCCTCCCCTATAGGCTGCCCCCAACGCGCTGAAGGCCAGGGACACCACGCTTTCAGAAGGCCCTAGAAGCTGGGATCTGCGAGAGACTCGGAGGGGCTCGCTGGCAGAGCTGCAACTCGCTGCAGAGCATGATCAGGATGGAAAAAACAGATGCAGTGTTGCAGTCAACTGCGCCTCGAGTCTTGCTGAAGAATGTCCAATCGCAGGAGCCGCGCTATTGGAGCCGCGCGCTGCACGCCTTTTTTCACGTTGGATTTCCACCGACTCTGAGTTTTTTTGCCCGGCGTTTCGGATTTGATGCTGCAAATTCGGAGCTGGGAAAAAAAAATAAACCCCTCCTCATCGTCATCCCGTGGTTCTGCTCCCCCGATGGGGGCTGGCTGGGCGACAAGATGGGGTGGGGAACGGCACCGATGCGTCGTTTCGCTTTTCTTTACTTTTACACCTCCAAACGACTTCATGCCTCGTCTCGGGCTGGTACCGGGACCGGGACCTGGGCACCTGGCTGCACGTTGCTTTCGATAGCGGCCCTGGCTGTGACGGTGACTCTTTCCCACCTCACTCGCAGGCACTGGGACCCTTGCTCGCTAACATTCTTACACAGAAACCCCTTGCTCTCAACATGTCACTTGACTGGGCATCATGTTGCTCACATCTGGCAGACGGCAGCAGGGGGGGGTCTCTTCATCCATGTTCCTTTCTTGTCCCATCCACTCGCAGACTCTCGAACTCATCAGTTTTGTTTGTTCTCTCTGCATGTTCCATCCACACTGCTACCCACCACGCCCCATGCCATGCTCTTTCCCCTTGCTCCGTCCCATCTCCTCCTGCATCCCGGCGACCCGTCACCCGAGCTGGGGTCGGGACATGGCTGGCGTTGTGCCTCGGGATGTCTGTCGGTCATAGCTCGTTGCTAACCTTTGCAGGCAGAAGGCAGCACCAGGACTTTGCAAGTTTGCGGTCCGGGGTTGAATCGATGTTTACCCGTCCTTCCCCCCCTTTTCTCTTCCGACAGCATGTCAGTTGAGCAGACGGCACGGCCTAGGTCTGCGTCAGTCAGTCAGGCCGGTTGCTGTCATGTCGTGTTGTCCTTCGTCATTGTACATGTTATGTACGTGTTTGTGTGTCGAGAGCTTTCCCCATTCTATATAGCTCCGCGAATATCTCCTTTGTCCCTCCACACCCAATCTTCTCTTCCAAGTCGGCTATCCGCATGCACAATCATCCCCACGGCCAATCCGGGGAAGTCCCATCTGGTCCCATCCGCTGCCTAAGCCCTGCTTGACTTGCATCAAGCTAGGAACGACGGTGCCACGGCCATGCCGTCCAGGTGTTTCTGTTAGTCCACACCTTCTCCTTTGGGACGTCAGGTCCTCGAGCTGTAGAACGACTACCACCTCACCGGTACAGAGGTACTGTGATCGGATCGTGTCATCTATATTACATCCCCTCCCTTACCCGTCACGGGCCTTGATCATCATGAAAAAAGACAAGAAGAAGCGCTCGAGCGTGTCAACGACCACATCCAACCCGTCCTCGCCGTCTACATCAACACCCAACACCTCGGGAGACACGCCAGCATCTCTCCCCTCTCCAAACCCATCCCTCGCCTCGCCATCCGCAAGCGCAGCACCAACCACCATGTACAGCTACGAGCAAGTCATGTCGTTCGACGACACACCTCTGAGTGGTGCCTCGGCATCGGGATCACAGATGGTGCCGGTCAAGAAGAAGAAGAGCATCAAGTCAGATTCATCCATCGAGCTAAAAGGGCCCATGGAAGTGGACGGCTCAGTCAAGTCGATGGGTGCAGTGACCTTCAACGGGGACTTTATCGTTCACGACCGTATCGAGGCTTACGGGAATATTGACCTGAACGGAAACCTGACGTGCAAGTACGCATCACCACCATCCCGTTGAAGTGGTTGAGAGACGCTAACAAGTACCAACAGTGGTAAAGTTAAGGCATTTGGAAACGTAAAAGTAAGCGGGTCGGCGCTTTTCGTCGACAAGGTCAAGATCTTTGGCAAGCTCAAGATCAACGGCACGGTTGAGATCCAGGGGCCAATCGAAGTTTGGGGGGCTCTGACTATCAACGGGTACCTGTGAGTTTTAGCTCTTCCTGGTGTCTTGTATCTTAACGAGGATGAAGACTGAGCAGACTAAACAGGAAATGCAAATCCCTAACCGCATATGCCTCCGTCACAACAGTGGGCGACCAATCATGGTACGAAGTTGAAGAGGAGGAGGTGGTACATGGGGCGAAATTGATCCAGAGAAACAATTGGTGATTGTTTGATTTCTTTTTGTTGTGCTTTTTCTCCCCTCTTGGCTTCTTTTAGGTCGGTTTTGCTCTTCTTCTCATGACCTTGTCTCTGGGAATTCGTGATGGCTTGTCCTGGTCTGTATTACAATGCTCTACTCCGCACGTTGGTCCTGCATTTTGTCTTTCCCTATGATCTCCTTCTCTTCTCTTCTTTTTCTCTCCTTTTTCTACTCTTGGGTCACATTAGTTTTACGGGGGTCGCAATCTGATTGGCTGGGTCGGTTTGGGGTTGGGTGCATTTTGGTATGCTTTTTTCCACGTTCCTTTACTCGCACTTGGTCTGGGGCTTGACTTTGCATTGAGTGGTGGCACTCCACGGGGCTTTGTGAGGGGAAGAGACAGCTCAGTGAATAACAGATTCGCGCAAGGGCATGGATACACTATGTTTTAATGGGGCAAATCGTCATCAAGCCGCCACTGACCGCTGCTCCATTACATTACATTAGGTAGAAACATAGTCAGAGCTCCCAGCTGGGAACTGGAGCAATCAGGAAGACTTGGGTCTTCAATATGGCACAATTCCCTCAGGTGTTTAATATTTGTGAACCTGACAAGCGGCCTCAATGGGAATTGCTCTCTGCAAGTGAGGATGAGGGAATGCAACAAACCGATGTCACGATGATATGCAACTAGTGATGCCCCAGCTCTGGTGGGGTTGTGGGGCTACGTTGCGCACAGACCAGCGCTGCAAACCAACTCTGGTTACGTATGACTACCGCCAAGCTTGAATTCACGCGTCGAGCCACCATCCATCGCACCTCCGTCCAGTCACCATCTGGCGCCGGGAAGCAGCTGCCTCAAGCTGCGCAGCAGGACTCGGGTGTCGATGGCCTTTGGGGCTATCCTCACGTAGCATCTTGCTCTGCGCCTCTTGGCGGAAGCAAGCGACAACTATCGGCAATTTTAGTCACAACAGCCGAACCTGAACCATAAAGAACCGCAAACGAAATCGACCGTGACAACATGACAGCACCCCAAGTTACGCAGCCAGACCTCGACGAGGCCGTCTCGCCTCGTCAAAATGCCCTTCCAACTGAACCCGCGATCCACAACGTCTCCAGCACCCTAGGCACCCTTGATCTGCGCGCCGACCCAGATGCGCAGGCAACCGTCACTGACTTCCTTGACTTTACCGAATACCTACCTGCCGATATGACGCGCTCGCTCACTCTAATCGGCAAGCTTGACCAGACCTACCACGATGCCTCTGCTGAGCTTCACAAACTCACGACTGCCTGGGGCCAGCTCCCCAGTATCCCCCCCGCAGAGCGCCGTGAGCCCATTGAGCTGCGCGCCAAGGTATCAGAGAAGATACTGCAAGCCGTGAATTCGCGCGCGTACGCGTACGCCGAAGCCGTTCGCATGTCTGAGAATGTCAACCGGCACTATAACCGTGTCAAGACCATTCTGGTCAAACTCGAGACCATGTACGAGAACTATCCGCCTCCCGAGGAACAAAAAAGCCCCGTCGCCACCTCTAAATCACCACAGCTATCGCGCGCTTCCAAGCTGAGCCTGCGAGTAGACGGCCAGAAAGTCCGCAGGCCCCGGGTTCCGAGAATCACAGTCCCTGGAGAAGTCTTGGCTCCGTACGAGATCAATTTCGATGCCTATACCACCGGCAGCGACACAAGCTCGTCAGATGAGGATGACGATGATGAAGAGTCACCACCGACAAGCCGCGTAACGCCTGGCCCTCAGCGCATTAAGATAGTCAAGAGCGGTTCAAGACCTCCCAAGGCTGGCAAGGTTCCAAAGTCGAGGACGTCCGTCCCGCCGCCACATGTACCGATTATGTCAACGAGCGCGGCGTTGGCGCAGCACAAGCCGCCTCCTGAGAACGCCGCTATTGGAAGTGTTGACGCCCCTTGGGGCCAACTCACCCCTTATGAACTTGCAAAGCTGAGAAAGCGTATGAAGAAGAACGCCGCCTGGACACCCAGTGACACTATGGTGGCGCGAGAACTGAGTACTCTGGGCCGTGGCATCGATGCATTTAAAGCAGCGAAGAAGAAGGCAGAAGAGGAGGGAAAGCCGTTCGAGGGTCAGATGCCTGTGCCCATCGTGGACCCCGAGACTGGAGAGGAGCGAATGCCGCTCGGGGCACTACCTATGGAGAGTTTGACCACCGATGGGACCCTGAGCAACCGTGGCACACGACTAAACGAGGCGAAGAAGGCAAAACGCAAGGCTCTTGCGGAGCTGGCAGCTGAGGAGGCTGAAGCGTCGGCTCAGCGGTTCAAAAACATTGTCGAGTCGCTCATGAACCCCGGTTCCCAGGTTCTCCAAGAACAACCCACAAAGACACCAGCCAGTCGATCGAAGCCCGCCAAGAAGCGCAAGAGAGATTCGGTCTCGGAAGCAGATGTTGAAAAGCCCAAATCAGCCGAGGCGACTGCCCCGAGACCTCAGATCAAGCGGACCAAGACAGAAACCCCTGTGCCGCCGCCGCAGATCACCCAGGCACACAGTCAAGAAGCTTTGCAGCGCACCGGAGGCCCTGTACTTCATTCTACCACTCCCATCCCGTTGCCTGCTCATGGCCAAGATCATTCCATCACCGCCAAGTCAGGCGCCTCGGTCGTATCGGCAACATCTCCCGCCCCAAGCAACAGTGCTGGAGCAGCCGGGTTGCCACCGGTCAAACTGCCCCTGTCCGAGACGCACATTCCGCCACCAGCACACTCCCCGAAGAAATCAACTACACCGATTCTCCCCCCGGTCAGGGACGGTAGAACGGTACAGGTATCGCGGCCACAGGATCAGTCAAAGGAGTCACCAGCCATTCCAGCACCAAAATCTCACTCGCGTGGCACTAGTCCGGCAGCGTCCCTGAGTCCAGATGCTGATGTCCAACGATCGCCTTTCGCTGCGGGTGCCCCGGCAGTTGGGTCATCATCTATATCAGGACGTCGGCCGGCATCCCGAGGCAAAGCGGCTAGCCAAGAGCCTCCGTCGTCCCTGGCAGCAGACCGTCCCCGGCGCGCTAGCACTGCCCGGAACACGCCTGCTCCAGAGCGGCCTGAGGCGCCCGCACGACCTTCCAGCAGGCGCTCCAAGCGTCCGGCACCAGGAATCATCAGCCGGACCGTAAGCGGCGGTAACAGCGCCGTGGGCAAACGCAAGGCGGCAACTAAAAAGAAGAGTGAGCGGGCTGGTAGCAACAAGTCATCCAGGGACAACAAGAGTGGTGCTGACGGATCGGGTGGCGGAAATGGGGATATGTATGAGGTGGAGGTCGACGACGAAGGGAACGTGATTGATCCAGACGAGGCTAGATACTGTCTTTGCAATCGTGTCAGCTTCGGGACCATGATCCAGTGCGACAACGATGTAAGTTGTCCTTGTAAGGCGCTGTGAGCCATTACCTGCTGACGAGATAGAACTGCAAATCGGAATGGTTTCACCTCGAATGTGTTGGGCTGGAGGACATACCCGCCCGCACCACTAAGTGGTATTGTCCCGATTGCCGCATCGCGTTGAATATCGGGGAAAAGGGTGAAGTTAGCGCTAGAGGCGTTAAAGCTTGACCTCGGTGGCGTTTTCATCCACGAGTTCCGGGTTCACACCGATGTCATATTAATGTACGGATAGACTTCGATTGTCATGTTAGGATGTTGTATCAGCCCTCTCTGTGAGAGAGAAGGGCCATGGATCTGCCTTTTTGCTATCAACCCAAAAGACATCAATAGGCAAGTTTGGCTTGGTTTGACACATGCTTGCGATGTTTACCTCTTGGAGTCCATGGTGCAAGGCGCAGATGGGCGGAGGGGAATAGAGATTGCAAGTTTGTAGTTCGCTATGACGATTCCTCTATTGAATCTCTCCTTTGATTTCAGATGAATGATTGGGCTGTTACATACAGGTGGATGATTGGGATGTTACATCCAGGTGCATTCACTGGGCTGCAGTGTACTACTATTATCGTACCAGTGATTTTGCAGCACAGCATCATTTCAACATTACGATAAAATCAGTGCCACTCTTGCTCATGTTCGAGATCCAACATCTATGCCAATCTGCACGCGCACACCTTGCCTACACCAGGACCGAAACATCGCCAACCTCCTCCCGTGTAGAGGAATATAAGGACAAGGAGATGGATACTCTCTCAAAAATCGACCCCTCCATCGCAGAATTTCTCACCCGCTTCTTTGAGGTCTCGGATATTTCGCCTACATGTACGGCTTCCTCTGCATCAGATACGGATGTCAGGGCAGGGCCAATTACAGGCGGTGGTACGGATGCAGCAAAGACGGAAGAGATTCATGGGAAATGGGTATCCTTCTTCCGGGAGGATGCAACGTTGATTATGGGGAGCGAGAATGCCTGTGGATTGGATGGTGGGTATATTGATGTTTTCCCCGCGCTCTGTCCCCGCCCTTAAACCCCCTTCCCCTTCTTTTCACCCTCTCTCATTCATGGCTAGGGTCAAATCATTTTTCACCGAGGCCTGGCAATATTTTGCCTCTTGCCTGGATGTGGCCAGAGGTTAGACCTCTTTCTACGGTACCTAGGTAACTTATGCTCGTACTTTTGCCATGTACCTACCTACATGTAGGCACCTACCTACCTGCCCGCCCGTTGCGGAACTCTTCCCTGTGCTCCATTTTCGCCGTTCACTATTGTCTTTCCAGTTTGGCCTCGTCATATGCTTCCTTGTATTCGGTGCGCCTTTGCAGGTCCGTCGTCTTGAAAGAACTGACTAACGTGTGTGGAGAAGAGATCACCAAACTCCGCCAAGGCATGTGGCAGGATGTTGGGAAAAGGAGACATACCGTCGCTGGGGCGTTTGTTAATGTTAGTGAGAATGGGGACAAGCTCGTGGCGGAGTTTATGCTCCACGGACTGGTTACGTATCAGCTTCGTGGGAAGGAGGAAGGGGAGGAAAAATCGGTTGACTGGGCGGCTCATGGTAGGTTGGTAAGGGTTGCCCTGGATCAGCCCTGGGGTTTTGCGTATTACCGGGTGTATTTGCAGCGCTAGAGTATGAATAAGTATGCCGCCTCTCGTCCAAACGATGGCTGAGAAAATCGTGTCTTCTCAGCCTTACATTTCGAATCCCGTTCAACCATTATAACAAGCTTGATGGGGGGGTCTCGGGCGGAATTCTCTCAGAGACAGGCAACTGGAGGGTTCCCTGAAAAAGCTTCAAATTTTCCTGACGGCCCCGTGCCTGTATATATAAGTAGCTAGGGGGGGTTCGAGAATCATCTTCGGGGCGTTGTTTACCCTTGTCTCGCCTTGCCGACAACTAGACTCCATTCCAACACCAGCGTGAGCCCGATGAAAAATTTCGGAGCGAGCGCGAAGAGAGGTCTGACAATAAAGGGTTCTTTAGGCCCTTGCAACTTACACAGGATGTCACCCTGTTGGATTTATCTCACTGACGCCTGAACTCGGACCTCCCATGACGGACCAAGAAGGTTTGGCTTCCGGACGATGCTGATATGGTGCGAATCTCCTTGAATGTCCGCGACAGAAGCTACACTGCCCAAAACCCGGGCTCTTCCTCTAATCTTGGCGATATTGCCATGAATGTGTATCATTACCTGATTAAAAAGATAGGTGCTGGTAAATCTTTAGAAAACGTCCCGCAAGACGTTTCATTGTCAGCGAGCGAGCCCCCGGGATGGTCAGAGCATAGTGACAGTAGCTGCCGTCGGAAGGTAACTGAGGTCTATGATTAACTTCTCAATGGATTGGTGCTAAACTCGTCACCTTTCCATGCGCTTGAGACGCGAGAATATTTTAACTGAAGCCGACGGGAGAGGGCTCTGGGAGGTGGTGCTCTATCACGTGGCTCGGACCTCGATTTGTTTCCCCACAATGACCTTACAGTAGAGCGAGGGATTTGTCTGGTCCATCTTTGACGACATCAAATGCTCGCCTGTGTATTTTTGTTTTTTGACAAACACCGCCATCTGTCCAACGGGTGTTGGGACAGCTAAGCCTTGGTCGAGTATGTAATGTAAACAAAAGTACCCACCAAGTACTTGTCGTCGATACACAGTGCCTGCATGTTCCGGTCGGGGACCTTGCTTTACCCCGCTGTTTGGGGGATCACAAGGTACCATCTCTATGCAGATTGAATTGCTGTTTGTTGAGCCTGGCGGGGTAATGCTTGCGGACTCGGCCGAGCGATTTCGGGACTTGGGAGATTAGGATGGTCTGGAATGCCCAAACGGTCATGTGGCGGCTTTTTGATAGTTCGATCAGGGAAGAAAGGCCATCCCGCTTGCTCACTCTACTTCTTGAAGTCGCAAGCCTCCGATTGCTGGTACTTGGACGTGTGCACCAGCTCAAAGTTCTGCTGCGGTCAGGATCCATCGCTTGCCTTTAGACAGAGGAGATGACGTTATACCAAAAGGGCACCGCGGGGCGTTGCGCTGTGACCCATCCCTTCGACTCATTCGGGGAGCCGATTCTGCCAGTTGCTGGATGCGCTCGCTCTTTTTGGGACAAGTGCCATGAGACCTGACAAGAGGTCTGCTGGCAGCAGCTGGCTGTCAGGTTGAATAACTATGGGTGTGACCGCTGTTCGGCCAAACAAGATGACGTAGGAATCCGTCCCGGACCCAAAACAGGTCTCCTCATGCAACTGCCCCATGATCCCGAGACTTGGACAACTGCCAGAAAACACAAAGGTACTGTTCCCTCTCCATAAACAAATTCGGAAGAGTTGATGCACAACGGTGATGATTATCTACTGCCTCCACGCCATGCAAATCAATAACAACCCCGCAAAGGGGAAGCAATGCTTATCCTGGCTTATCTGTGCGCTACGCAGCAGAAGCAGATGCACTATGCCTGTCCGGGTTGACGATCCCGGCCTCCTGCACACCCCACCAAACGCAGCGTGATGCCCAGGAACCGCGTGGCCCCCTCCCGCCCCTTTCAGCAGGACAAGCCCCGCCTCAGTGCTGTTGCAGTCTGTCAAAGGCGGCGCATCCCAGCCCTCAGAGTCACATCTCCGACAGCTGTTGACGAGCCTCCTCCATCTGTCACCCAAGTCTCTCAACACCTCCTTTGCATCGAACGGGACTCATCCATTTCACTGACTGATCGTCTCTTTTCCTCTCTCTTGACTTACTGGTATTTTCGTAATTATACACAGGCTCTTTCTCTGTCCAAAAGAGATTTCCAACCTCCACTTCGCTTTCCTGTCAGGCTGCGCCACTAGACTTTCACTCCTTTGTTCCCTATCATCGACCCGCGAGGTGCCCAACATATAGTTCATCCCACCCGAATATTCCGCTATCGACCTGCCAGCTGTGTATCTTCGTAAACCCACCTCCATCTGCTGCGTCTATCGATCTCCGGTTTTCGTCATCATCTCGAGTATTATCCCGCTACCCTCTTCGTGTCCCTGGGTGTCTTCGTTCAGCGAGGCGTGAGCAGGGAACTGCTTCTCCGTCCCCTAAACGCTATTCATGCCAGGTGTGTAGCAAGCAGTCATCTCATCGCTCTCGCACCCGACGAAACCTCTAAGCTGACAAGGCGCGTGGTTCTAGTCTCTAAGAAGGACAAAAAGAATGGCAAAGACGGTGGCGGAGTGGTGGCAGCGGTGACGAAGCATGCTGCCAAGTTCTCGTGGGTTCCTAGCACCTGTCTCCGCGAAGGGTACAGGCTTGGATACAGGCTGACCGCGACTTCAGTAATAGCAACGCCTCTAAGGGTCTATCTTCCAGCCCTTCACCCCCCGAGTCACTCGACATCCGATCTACTGCCCCTTCCGACGTGTCGGTCGCCTCGCCGCCTCTCGACGCCGTGTCCACCACTTCCCTCGGAACGAGCAACTCGAACTCGCTGAGCACAAGGGAATGGACTGCGGGTCTACCAGCTATGGCTGGGTCTCCCGGGAATCTCATTAGCCTGGTCGGCGAGTCGCCCCCGACGGCACCGTCGTCCTATGAGGATACAAGGGGAATCGCGTCTGGGTGGTCGTCACCCAGACCGTATCCGAGCTACCACACAGCCTCAGTGTCTCCTGCAGCTCGCCGCCCGTTGAGCTTCCACATGGATAATCATCACTACTCCCCGCCCGACCTGCATGGACACTTTGCATCCACCTCCAATAGAAGGGGCTCGATGCATTCTAACCTGAGCCAAGCTCGGGCCGCGGGCCATCCTCCACTCCCTCACCAGCCACAACCCCATTTCTACGGAACTCCGGATCTCGATCTCGATCTGCCAACGAGCTCGGGAATCAAAGCCGGCGAAAGGGGTTACCACTTTGGCTTTGACACACTCCCCAATCCGAACGGCGATTTTGTTCCTGGAAAAGACAACGTTGTCCTCGCCGGCTATGAGGGAGGGCTGGAAGTGTACTCGTTGGGGAAACGAGGACTGGAACACGCCGCATGCCTGAAAGGGCTTCGGGGAGGGGTCTATCATGCCAAGGTCTTGCCCTGGATCTCTTCGGGGCCCGATCTCTTCCCTCTCGTCGCTGTTGTCGTCCACGGGCCGAGTATCCAGTCGCCTACTCCAGGTATCAATATTGAAAACGACTACGACGCCGTATCTGCCGACAGATCCGAAGCCATGGGCATTAATAATAGCGACATGCCTGGCAAGGAGATGCCCGGCAATAGGGCGGCGCCGAGCCTTTACCAAACGACAGTAGAGGTTTACTCGCTCAAGACAGGTCAGCAGGTGAGCGTCTTACTCGAAGCGCCCAAAATCCCTCTCAAGACCGCTTTGGCGAGCCCTATGTTCAAGGCCCCACCTCCCAGCGGGGCCTTCCACATCCACGCAGACACAAGGAATATTGTGGTTTCTTCAGGGGTCACGGGTGAATGCTGGATCTACCGACAGGGTCCAACCTCGAGCGAGCATGGTCTATATTTCCGGTGCCATGGGAAGGTATGGACGACTCTGCAGCAGCCAATCAAAGGTGATATTGCGCAGGATGCGACGGACAGAGGCCGCGTCCCTGCTCCACCCCGTATTCGACCTCAGACTGCGATTCTTAGCTTGAGTGGTAGACAAATTGCTTACTGCCCTGCAAACCCGTCTTCGCAAATCGCACTGAGGGCTGTGGTTCCGGTACCACACTATGGACGTGCCCCTGGCCTTGCTTCGATGACACCCCCTCAGTTGCCCCCAACGAATTCGGATGTGGATTTGCCAATATCGGAGAGCGTCATCAACAAGATCATGCGAGATACAACCCAGGAGTTGATCCAAGGCGCCAAGTGGGTTGGGAAGCAAGGTTTGCAGGCATGGAACAACTATTGGAACCCCCAATCGAGCCAGCCATCGCGTACGGCACCCGTGGCAGCTGCGAACTGGGGTGGGCTTGGTAGCCCGCACGCAGAGCAGTCCCACTTCCCTCCAACCCACGGAACCGTTACGCCGCCTGTCGTGAAAGAACCTGGTATCCTATCTATTCTAGACATCGAGACGCTCGGGCCGACAACGAGTCTGCATCATATTGCCACTTTCAGCATCCCGAACGGCTGCAGCTTTCTCTCGTTCTCTCCCACGGGCAGCTCGCTCTTCACAGCCAGCAGCAAAGGTGATGTCCAGACGGTATGGGATCTAATGCGCATTCAGCACACTAAAGCCTCGCCGATTCAGGCTACGGGCTTGTTGGGTTCTGGTGGCCTGCGGGTACGACAGGTTGCGCAATTTTCGCGCATGACAGTAGCCCGGATTGTCGATGTGGCTTGGACTAGGCCTAATGGCGAACGAGCTGCTATGGTGACTGAACGGGGAACGGTTCATCTCTTGGATCTTCCGTCGAGTGCGTTTACCTGGCCTCCTCCACGTCGTCGAATCAAAGCCGAGGATGGTAAGGGGCTGGCGGCGGACGGCACAACGACCTCGGCTGTCGCGATTGCCTCGAATGCCCTCAGCTCGGTCCGGGAAGTTGCTCGTCCACTCATTACGCGTCCACGAAGGAGCAATTCGGGTGTTCCACAACTGGCTGGGGGGGGGTTCGGAGAATATGCCGCTCATGGCGGCAAGGTGATTGCCGCAGGCATCAGCCACTCGCTCGGGAAGACTGGGAGTGCCATCAATCAACTGCGCCAGACTGGGGAGAACAGGGTCTCGCTGCCTACCTCGGCAGCTATCCCAGGTCCGTCGTGCGTAACATGGGTTACAGGCCGAAAGGAACATGCACTCTTTGTTCTTGGAGGAGGGCTCATCCGCGTATACCCGCCGAGGAGCCGAAGGTCGTATGCCGGCGGTGATAAGTGGACGCCGCGTCTTTCGCGATACCAGGATTTCAAGGTTCCGCAGTTGCCTGGCGATACATTCTCGCCTTATATCAGGCGAATCATCGACCCAGACGAGTATCCTGACTTCTCGGAGAAGGATCATGATGCGGGGAACAACACAATGGTTCTCCACCAAACCAAAGCGCGATTACCGCCTCATGATGTCAGCGTGGAGTCGTCAATCCCACAAGCTGAGATAGAATCAAGTGCGCCCTACCAGCCGTTTCACACCGATAGGCGGGTGGCGCTCTGTGAAGTCGGCGCACCTCAGGCCTCTAACCAGGCTGTGTCCATCTCGGTAATTCTAGCGGGAACGTCCTTGGAAGATACAGAGGAGCAGCAAGCGCCCCGACGCAAGACGAAGGGGGCAAAAGCACCCCACTCGCCGTACGAAGATGATTTACCCAGTCACTTGATGCCATTAGGAACCTGGGCATTTGGTCAACCTGTAAAGGCCACCAAGCTCGATCTGGGCCTGCCGCTGACGGATGAAGAGTCATTCAACATTGCCTCGGACGATATGCGCGCCCTACCGGCCTCTGCTATGGAGAGGATCTTTCAAAGGACAGGAGATGGCCAAGCAGAGATCGTTGTCACGACAAGGCGCCGGCGTGGGGCTGGCCACTCGGCCGGCCAAGAGGACGACGGCTTCTTTGAGGATGATTGCGAGGTGCTCGATTTTGCGGACCAGCGAGTTTGAGCGACAGGCAGTTTGTCTTTCCGCGGGGCAGCATCGGTTTTTCGGGTGTCTGCATTTCAGGGTTACGGTGTCCGATCTTGGAATGGGATACTGGATGAAAACTAGGTACGGGGAAACAGGGACGGGGGTTCAGCACATCCCTAGCACGAGCATGGTCGTCATCTACGCGCCGCACGATACCAGGACATTTGCTTGCCCAGTGCGCATGCGGCCGATTACAATTTCTTGGATTTGGCTGGCTCCCTCTTGGACAGTATCAAACATCCAAGCATATGGGGGTAGGTCCAAGTAAGATACCTAGGTAGTTTATTAATACATTATCCAGCGATCTAGGCAGCGGGGCAACACATGATTCCGTCCCGGGGTGACTGTGACTCGTCGCGAAACCACTGCTGCTTTTCATGCCTTGGGTGATGACGATGCCTGCCCTCTATTAAACCCCGGGATAGAGTAATCTCGTAACACTCCCGTCCAACGATACTACACGGACAAATATATTGATCGACGCTAGAAAACGCAACGCTATTGTGGCCATACCTGAGGCAATATCCCTTTCGGTGTCATTCATGCCTTCTTTTTCGCCGCCGCCTTTGCCTTGGCCGCCTTCTTCCTGTTGCTGCGAATCATAACCACACTGAGGAAAGATCCTACCACCGCCGAGCCCAGCAGAATTAGAATAACAGGAATGCGTATCGCCCACACGCGCGGGGGGAAGAAGTTCTGGAGCGGGTGGTCCGAGTCGACGAAGGGCTAGACGGACAAGCAGATTAGTTTAGGTGTTGATGGTGTTGCGACGCGATCGACGTCAGGGAGCAAATATTACCATGAGAAGAGTCCACACCGTATAGTAGAGGAAGACGACAGAGGCGGCCACGAGCATGGCGAGGCCTACGAGTTTGTCGAGCTGAGAGTTGTTAGTTGGAAGGTGGTAGTGGGACCACTGCTCCGCTCACCATTGTCAATTTGGATTTTTTTTCTGGTTAGAGCGTGAGGTAAACAGACAAACGGAGTGCGCAAAAGTCGGAGACGGTTGGAATTGTCATGGTGGTGGTGAACAGCGAGAACGAGATGCGACTCTCCACCAAAACTTACGCCACGTCCTCCTTAAAAAAACCTCCAGGGGTTCGCGCTCGTTCCTTGCCCCGTCACGTCTCCCATACAAGGGATCTCTCAGCCTCACAGTGATGAACCACGGCTTGCGGGTGGAGTGGGGCGACCCCACTTATTTTTTCAGATGTTGCCGGTTGCTTCACGCGCCACCAGCTCAATCAAACGCAACAAGCTACAAAGCAGGAAACATCATCTGCGGGTGTTCTTTCATGAGTCACCTACGATCTATAGACCTATCTATATGATTCAGGGTGTAAAACTTTCATCACTGAGCGATATTCAGTCAGCCATCGCCTTTCCCACCCCGGCTGTTCGCCGATAGGATACAGGTTCGGGGAAGGAAAATCGAGAAACAACACAAACGAGGCAATCGGCCAAAATGGCATCACCAGAGGTCGTGTCTCCCCCGCGGCGCCATTTCGATAACCGCTTGCCATCTCGCAGTCCGACCCCTCCACGACGCGATCGCTCCCCTTCATACCGAGACAACGCGCCGCCTACCCGCCGTGACCAGTCACCACCGCCGAAACGACATTCACCTCTGCCGCGTCGCGATGGCCCTGACAGATACCGTCCCATCGAGAAGGAGAAGAAGCGATCTCCACCTTCTGCCGTTCCAGCCAAGACAGAGGAGGAAAAGCTCGAGGCTGCGCGCGCCGAGTATCAGAAACTGCTCAACTTGCGTAGCCAGGGTGTCTATCTCCCCCCGCAGAGGCTGCGGGCCCTCCAGGCTGCCATCACAGACAAGACCTCCAAGGAGTACCAGCGAATGGCGTGGGAGGCCCTCAAAAAATCTATAAACGGTCTGGTCAATAAGATCAATACCGCAAATATCAAGTTCGTCGTGCCCGAGCTGTTTGGCGAGAATCTGATTCGTGGTCGCGGCCTTTTTTGCCAGAGTTTGCTCAAGGCACAACACGCCAGCTTGCCTTTTACACCTATCTACGCTTGCTTGACTGCTATCTGCAACACTAAATTACCGCAGGTTGGCGAGCTGCTTGTCAAGCGCTTGATTATGCGGTTCCGCAAGGCGTTCAAGCGTAATGACAAGGCTGTGTGCCTGTCGTCGACGATGTTCATCGCTCATTTGGTGAATAATCAGGTGGTGCACGAAATGATCGCGGCGCAGATTCTTCTGTTGTTGCTGCAGAAGCCGACGGACGACAGCGTTGAGATTGCCGTGGGTCTGATGCGCGAGGTTGGCTTATTCCTCGAGGAGATGTCGCCTGCCATTGCCCACGCAGTTTTTGACCAGTTTCGGACTATCCTGCATGAGGCAGATATCGACCGTCGGACGCAATACATGATCGAGGTGCTTTTCCAGGTTCGTAAAGATAAGTACAAGGACAACCCGGTTATCAAGGAGGAACTGGATCTTGTCGAGGAGGAAGACCAAATCACACACCGCATCGGGCTGGACGACGACATCGATACCCAGGATGGGCTTAATATCTTCAAGTTCGACCCTGAATGGGAGACGAATGAGGAAGAGTACAAGAAACTCAAAGCCGAGATCCTCGGTGAGGGAAGTGATGACGAGGACGATGACGAGGACGACGACTCAGCGAGCGAATCCGAGTCTGAAGATGAGGAGCAAAAGGCAATGGAGATCAAAGATCAGACCAACGCGGATCTTGTGAACCTCCGGAAGACCATCTACCTCAGCATCCAGTCGAGCGCAGACCCAGAAGAAGCTGCGCACAAGCTCATGAAACTTCGACTACCGCAGGGTCAAGAGCCAGAATTAGTCTCTATGATTGTGGAGTCCTGCGCCCAAGAAAAGGTCTATCTGAAGTTTATGGGCTTGCTGGGAGAGCGCTTCGCCAGGCTCAACCGGATGTGGACGGAGCTTTTTGAAGAGTCGTTCGTCAAGTACTACTCTACAATCCACCGTTATGAGACCAACAAGCTCCGGAATATTGCCAGGTTCTTCGGTCACCTTTTAGCAACGGACGCCATTGGGTGGCACGTCATGTCGACGATTCACCTCAACGAGGAGGAGACCACGTCAGCCAGTCGTATCTTCATCAAGATCCTGTTTGAGGATCTACAGGAGAACATGGGGACTGCTAAGCTCAGGGCTCGGATGAGTGAAGAGGTCCTCCAACCTAGCTTTCAGGGTATCTTCCCTCACGACAACCCGAGGAATATCCGGTTCTCCATCAATTACTTTACGTCCATCAAGATGGGTTTCCTCACGGAGGAGATGCGAACATTCTTGGCGAACATGCCGAAGCCTGTACTCCCAGCTCCTGCCGAGAACGATTCCGACTCAGATTCGGTGTCGAGCTACTCGTCGTACAGCGGGTCTTATTCATCCCGATCACGGTCACGGTCACGGTCGCCGTCGCAGACACCACACAGAGGCGCGGTGGACCGAGGACGTTCCATGTCCCGCAGCCCACGTCGTGAGAGGTCCTACACCCCGAGTCGTAGTCGCAGTCGCGGTCGCAGCTATACTCACTCCGTCACACCGGACGAACCGAGGTCGCCGTCGAGGTCGAGGCCGAGGTATTCCCGCTTGTCTCCTCGTCGAGCTGGTCGACAGGATTCTCGATCGGCTAGCCCACGTCAGCCTCGCGACCGTGATCGGAGCTACACACGCTCTCCGACCTATTCCCGCTCCCCTCCGCCCACTCGTCGCGCTCGCTCCCCAAGCCGCACACCCTCACGCTCGCCTCTTCCTCTACGCAACCGAGGGCGTCCCCCCGTAAATACCGGGCACCTCGGTCGCGATCGCAAAGCGGGCTCGTACACGCGCAGCCCATCTCAAACGCCGCCGGGAGTCCCAAAACAGCAGCACCGACGAAGTACTTCGTCTGCCCGTAATCAACGTCGTGGAAAGCTGGGCAGATACAGTCGTTCGGTATCACCTGCCTCGGGAAATTCTCGATCTCGCTCCCGCACGCCTCCCCGCAGAGCAATCTCCCGATCCAGATCCAGATCGCGGTCACGCTCGCCACCTGCTCGCCAGGCAAGACGTTATCGCCAGCGCGACAGCCCCTCTCCGCAGGGTCGTCCGCTGTCCCCTGCAGGGCGTGGCGGTGGTCGTGACGGCGGAAGGAGATCGTCGCCATCCCCGGCGCCGTACCGGGGAAGGACTTACAGAGATTCGAGATCCAGGTCCACGTCCAGAACTAGGTCAAGATCGCACTCAAGACATTCTGGCGAGGAAAGTAGAAACAAGCGAAGGAGGCACTATAGCAGCTCGAGATCGCCGCCAGCGAAGAGGGGAAGGATGTCAAACTAGGAACGGAATTCCTTGCTCGCCAGATTGATACCACCGAGACGGAAATGGTCGGGACGGATTTACGCAATACAGTATGAGTTGGTCTAGGGTTTCTATGTTGTGTTGGGGACCTGTCGATTGGGGACGAGATGCCTGACCTCAACAAAGAAGAATGAGACTGATGAGTGATGGGAAGAGTGATGGGAAGAGTGGTGGGCCAAGTGCGAGAGGCGCCTGCAGAGCGTCCCTGGCTGGTCTTTCTCTGCATACTATCCCAGGATTTTGCCCGGGGCCTGTTAGCTGAATGATCGCCGTTCCAGTTCCAATACAGTCTGCATTTCACGTCAACATCACAGGTTCATGTCCCAGTCATGCAGCTGGGTCTGATGCGACGTTCACTCGAGATTAACCCTATATTAGAGCTCCTGGATAAATCTGTTCGTATTGATACTCAGGTCTAATGATTGATACGCCGTAGATAAGTAGGCAGGTCATTGTCTGAATGATTTAAGCATGGCGTCGCGCATTGTCATGAGGGTATGTGACTTCATGATATGACAGAAGGCTGCGGAACATGCGTTTCTTTGTCTGAACATATTTGCTAGCATCTCTGTCGCTAAGAGATATCTGGGTATGTATCCGGAGCTCGCAGTGACTGTCCCAGGAAGAGCAGTGAGGCCAGCCATAAATGAGCAGACAGATTGTCAGAAGGTGGACAAGCAGCCAGGTAGAGACAGTCGAGAGGCTAGAACCCGGGCGCAACAGTCGGAGACTTTGGACAACGAGACGCAGCGGAGCTGGCTCAATCAATGATCACCAATGCCCAGCTAACTTTGGGCTCAATCATCACACCCAGACCGCCAGATGACCGCAGGTCGAGCGAGTTTCTCTCTCTACTTTATACCACAACCTCAGGCTCAAGTGCCCGCTTTTTATTCGGCGACGGCGATGGTAGCAACTGCTCTGGTGCCTCCTCCTTCCCGAACCCATTTTGCGTTGTCTCACCTTGATTGCCTTCTTCCTTGGCCGCTTTCGCCTTTTGTTTCTTTTTCTTCTTCGATTCCTGTATCGCCCCCTTGGCCATGGCCTCTTTTGGGAGGGGCCGAATGATAGGCTGGACGACCCACCAAGGGCGTTTACACCGTCGCAGGGCTGGTATGGAACTCTCGCTCTCATCGATCCCATCGGGCACGGGGCCGACGGTTAGATACTCGGCGATACTGGCGCCGTCGGTGCGCTCGTAATCAATGAGGCCACGAGCGACTTTATATTCGACCATACTAAGGATAATCTCGTACGTGGGCAAGTCGCCGGCGCGGACCCGTGCCAATGCGTCGCGGACATCAGTGTGTTTTGTAACGAAATGCCGGAGCAGGTGGAAGAGATGCGCCTGCATGGCTGTCACATTCGGGGAGCGGATCAACTCTTCAAACTCTTTGGGGAGTTCTTCTTTCTTCTTTTTCCAGGGTGGCTCGCTGGCCATAGAGCTTGGCAGCTCGGCTTTCGTCTCCAGCCACGCTTCATCGTCGCCTGGGAGGAACAGTTTCCTCCGGACTGGTGGGTCCCTCTGTACACACCGGTAGACAATGTCAAGATAGCGACGAAACACCTCGTCGACACGCCACCCACCTTTCCCATCCCTCCCGCGCCAGTATGCCCTGGCCTCTTCCTCGGGCGCAGGTGGCTCAGCAAAGATGCCCGGATTGCTGAGGTTGCCCTCGGCGCTCATGACGCCATCAACACCTGTGGCGGCCTTGCATTTCGCCAGGTCATCATATTCTAGGATGTTGCCATTGGCAAACATTACCGTCTCCTTTGGCAGTTGCTCCCTCAGCCACCGTATTGTGTCCCAGTCAGCTAGTCCTGTTAGGTGACCCTTTTGCTCCCTGAGGCGCCCGTGGACTGTGAGAATGCTTGCACCTGCCGAGAGCACATTGCGCGCATAGGCCAGCGTCGCTTCGCGTGTGTGGAGAATCCGTATCTTTGCCGTCACGGGCACCTCGAGCTCAGCATGCAAGGTGCTGATCAAGCGGTAAATGAGGGCTTGGTCCTCCTGAAGAAAGGCACCGTAATGGCCCTTGCGCGCAATGCCCTGGGGACACCCAAGGTTCAGGTCAACGGCGTCACAATACGGCGCAACATAGCGCGCTGCAGCGAGCAGGGCATCGGGGTCATTGGCGCAGAATTGCACGAATAGCGGCCGATCCGCAGGACTCCCATCAAGAAAGGGCGTTACGGGAAAGGGCGGCTTCTCTGGCATGGGCTCGGTCGTCGGCTGGAAGTGGGTTTCGCGGTAACGCTGCGTGTCGGCAAACAGGCGTGCGTGGAACATGGGAGTATAGGCGAGGATGGTGGAGCGTTGTGAAGCGGGCAGGAACGATCGCGACAGCATGCGCCAGGCCTGCGAGACACCCCACGAGTTAGCCACCAAAGCAAGGTCCCAACAGAAACCGAGGAATGAGACGCATACATATTCGGACTGATCCACCATAGGCGCAACAATGTACTTTGGGCTGCCTATGCTCTCATAGAATGCGCGACCGTGGAGTTTCGTCTTCTTAGTCAGGGCGACTTCTCTCGGTCCAGGCACGCCGCCAATTTCGTCTGCAGCCCGCCCATCGCTCTCAGTCGCCACTTCCGGCGCCATATTTGAGACAGGCAGCGCTCTGGCTGCTCGCACCAGCGCGTTCCGGAGTCGGAAGAGGGGACGCAGCGGAGAAGCCAGGGCGGAAAGACAGCGTGGGGAAAAGAAGCCTCCCACTGGCAGGAAGAAAATTGGCAGACGAAAATTTAGTGGCCTTCTCGGCAAGGCTGAGAGATCCAGGAACCAGAAACCTCTTCTGATTGGCGTCTATCCAGCGGGATGATGCAATGACTGTGACAAGGGTAGCCCTTGCTCAGTGACCACTGGGGAAGTACCTAGTAAAGCCCACACAGTAAACACAGTGCGGTAAAATCGAAGCTCTACCCTTGCGTCCACTTCTCGCTACACGAAATTGGATTTCGAGCGATATGCTTGGGCCAGAAGATGCTTGCATTGTGTCCAGGTTTGTAAATGGTGGCGTAAAAACACCCCATTCATGGATCCCACACGATGCTAGACTGTTGGATGGCCTAGATGGGCCAATCACCACAATTTCGCAGGCCCCAACCCTCCCCAGCGTGGTACGAAATAACGTAGTGTCCAAATAGCAGGAGCGCACTGAAAGACGTTGAGCATAGATATTTAGCCGTGAGCTTGAAAACTGATGCCTTAAAGTTTCTCGCCTTGACTGTTTGGTGATGTTTGGAGGTGTACTCCGCACTCAATCCTGCCAATGTGTCCAGGACCACGTGAACAATCTTCTGTGGATTGAATTTGCAGTGGGTATTTGCGCGAATTCATATACACCTGTAAGGACATTCCAGCAAACAACAATGCGTCCCATTCCATGAAATCCCCACAAGTTATGCCTAGCGTTGGGATTGTTCAACGCCCGTTCAAGACGAATGAAACTTCCCATCCACGCCGAGCCCGCAGCCATCTCGTGATCCAAAGCGGACGTACAAGACCTGCGCGCCATAACACATTATTACAAGCCGTACCTAATCGAGCCCCGGAAGCAGCATCTTCGCACCGACCCTCTTGGCGGACCTGCAAGGAGCCAACTTCGCAGCATATACACTAGAGAGTACTGCCAAAAGCGCGCCATCTTCCTCAAACCTCACACCGCAGCTCACCCAGGAAGAAACAACATAGCCAAGAGCCTTGATCTCGGGCCAAGGCCAGCATGTATTGCCCTTGGGCCTAACAACAAGCCAACTTTCTTCCTCCACCAAAATGACACAACAAAACTGAATGGTCAAAAATCGCCAACCGCTAAGAAACTTCGCATTAAGAGACTTCAACCAAACCACTCAAAGACTGCATGGGCTATTCAGGCCGCCTCGGACCTCTCCATCGCAAAGTACTTTTTCGCTGAACGTGTTGAAAAAATAAAAAAAAAAGCAAACACAAACCGGATCAAGTCATGGGGTAAGTGTGCAAATGCCCTCCTCTGCTTCCGCTGTCTGTCGTCTTCAAAAGAAAAAAAACGCTGCCCGGACCGGGTCAAGTAGCCAACCAGAATAGTGGCACCGGTCTCGAGTACCCATGACAGCCATTGCTGTGTATCAGCCAAACGGCGGCCCCACCGCCACCAACTGAGCGTGTCCTTTTGAAATTAAGTTACTCTGCCAGATTCTAGACGCAGGTTGTCAAGATCCGTGAGAGAACGCCATGACACCTTACTATGCAGTCCCTGAACGCCCCGAAAAGGTAAATCCTGGTCAAATACACGTCGGGGACTGGGAGCCCCTGCATGAAATGAAACGAGCCAGATGATGTACTTTCATCATCGACCTCGGTCGTTAGAAGAAGTGCGTATAAATCTTGGAATTCTCGTGAACTTCCATCTCCTATCATTGATCGTGTTAGCCTCATGATCTGTCCGTCTCTGTTATAGGGGCAGTGACTTACCATCTTGAACGTGTTTAGCTCCTCCTTGATCTGTTGCGCTAGCATTGGCGTGAGCCGGTTGCAAGTTGCGATGTCACCTCGGCGGTCATACTCCCCACTCGGCCAAGTATCATAAAAAATGATACGAGGGCTGAATGTGGCATTCCGTTTGAGCGTTCCCTGCGGAGTACCAGGAGCACTCTTAGTGTCTTGTCGAAGCCGAAGGGCTGATACGAAATAATCCTCGCTGCCAATTGTTACCGTCCCACCTCGCTTGTGGCCGTGAACCTCGTCATTAGGAGTGCTTGGTGCGCTAGAGTTTGGCGAGTCGGTAAAGTGGGGGATGTCAAAGGCGGGAGCTCGTGTGTCAGAAGGCCGAGGTGATGGCGTTGATGATCCGCTAGAATCTGCAGGTGTTTCATTAGCTGAGTTAGATCGCAACAGCGTTAGGCGCGATTCCTCTTACTTTTCAGGATTCCCTTGCGAACAGCGGCAAGAACTTCAGCTCTCTCCCTCTCGCCACCGACAATGCTCTTCCTCGACGTGGAATTATCAGTGCCCGAGCTGCCAAGTCGCTCGGAGATGGTGCTCGAGGCGTTGGCGGCATCAATCGAGTTTCGCTCAAGATGGGGGAAACCCGTGCCGCCGCCAGGCTGGAGGTGGGGATCAGCATTCACATTGACGCGTTCCCGCTCAGCCTCCACCGTGACCATAGACACAGCTGTCTGAGAGGCTTCTGGGAGCTTCACGTCGGCTGCAGGCGCCCCAACAACAGATTTGGGTCTAAAGAGACCAACAAGTGACCTCGTGCCTTTCTTCATTCCGCGGCCCATCTTTCGAATCATAATCGAAGCTGAGGAGGCTGTAGATGAGACGGACAGGTTGTCCGTTGAGCTGCTGAAGAGCCTGCTAGCAGAATAGATACTGCTGCCAATGCCAGCTTCCTCCTGTTGCTGGGCGATCCGAGCCTGCTCGGCATTGTATGCATCTTCTGGATCACGATCCTTGTGCAGCTTGCCAGGAGTTGATGGACGACCACCTTCATTGGCTCCATCTTGCAAGCCGGCATTCTTGAATTCGGCAGCGCTACCGAATGAAAATGCTCGACGGAGCCTCGAGGTTTTGCTCTTCGGCTTCCCCCTGCCCTCTTTAATGGCTGACAGCTGCCGAACCGCAGGGCTTTCAACCCGAGAGGGGGGAGATGGCCTCAGCGGAGACGAAGGAGCAGGTCCAACAGTTCCAGCCTGGTTGTTTTCTGCTTCCTTATCCATGTCCACCGGCTTCGAGAGGGGAGAAGGATTGACGATGCGCTTCGTGCTCGCGGCATCGGAAGATGAGCTTCGTGGAGGAATGTTGACTAACCGGGGGTAATCTTGGCTGCCAACGGTCGAGTCACGCAGTGAAGAAGTCGGGGGCGGGTTACTGGTGGAGTCTGGAGCGCTGGCGTTACGGTTGGCGGACTAGAGCACCTTCTGTCAGCGAATCAAGTATTGACGCAAACCAGCGGCTTGCATGTGATTTCACAACGCATTGGTGCAACTTAGAGGCGGACGGGCAGAAACTTACG
>Ga0247763_1000356_pt1 | contig 26764 bp, 22 predicted proteins | sample UWRJL141409B4_FD_179926 | JGI IMG/M metagenome (GOLD analysis project Ga0247763, IMG submission 179926) | Plant litter microbial communities from Arlington Agricultural Research Station in Wisconsin, United States - UWRJ-L141-409B-4 | ecosystem: Environmental > Terrestrial > Plant litter >...
CGTGTAGGGTATCAAAAAAAAAAAAAAAAAGAGAGAAACATTTTGCAATCATTTCCAAAAACAAACAAACAAACAATGGATTGGGCCCCAACCACAACACTAGATGTAGCAGAACTACCTAGTATGTTGTGCTTTTTGCTCATGTCAGCGGGTGTGCATTGTATTTTATGTTGTGTGCTGTGTGCTGTGTGCTGTGTGCTGTGTGCTGTGTGCTGTGTGCACTGTATCTGTGTGCTGAGGGGGGGCCAGGGCAAGGAGAGCAAATGTGCATTATTCAGCATGCAGTGTATTGTGTATTGTGTGTTGTATATTATGTGTTCTGTGTTGTGTGTGGTGGGGTAAATAGGTAGGAGAAGGGGAGTCAATGCCAAGTGTGCAGTGTTTTGTGTAGCACGTATTGTTTGCTACGTGTCATGGGATGGATGGGATAGAAGGGTAAGTTTGCAGTGTATTGTATGTCGTGTGTTGTGTCTTGTCTGCAAATGCTCTTTCTGTCGTATATCTGCTGTTTGCATCCTTGTTTGCTTGCACTGTTCAAACCCACCTGGACTGCTTGTTACACCAAACATATTCCCAGGCTAAACGCACTCTCAGCCCATGTCCCGAAATCGTTGCCTAGCACTGGTATAGATGGGGATGGGGGATCTGGTCGCCTAGGTTCTGGTGTCAACTCTGGAGACAATTTGAACTCCTTTTTAATTTTTTAAAAAAAGTGGCGAGAAGAAAGTCAGTGCCTTTGAGGGTCGGCGTATGTCAGCAGAATGGCGGGCTTAACTATATCAATAAAGTGTACATGGCCGCAAATCACAACTCCATATCCCTCCCAACCTTTTTCATCTGATTATTATCCACATGCACCCGTATCCCATACCCCACCTGCCCTTCCCCCTCCCTCTGCCGCTCCTGTAATTCCAATTCCAATTCCATTTCCATTTCTGCAGTCTGCCTCTTCTTCACCTCGGCGCTCAGCTGCGCCTGGCAACGCTTTAGCTGTTTCTGCAGATTGGTCTTGTCGACTTCAAGATGGTGGATATCCAACTCGGCTTGTTCGAGTTTGTTTTCTTTTGTCAGGGTCGGATGCTCCCGCTGTTTTTGTTGCTGCTGCTGCTGCTGCTGCTGCCACTGCACGGCACTGTCGTAAGCCTTTTCCAAATCCACCACCCGTTCGCGCACGACGGCTAGTTCACCGTGGTATCTATCAACATATTCCGCAAGCTGGGTTTTCTCATCAACAAGTTGGGTGTTTTGACGCCGGGTGGCCGCAAGGTCGGTTTGCAGACGAGAAATTTCCCGCAGGGCGGAACTGTGCTGCAGAGAAAGTTGGGCAACAGTAGCTTCGAGTTCGTGGACTTCGGCTAGCAGAGCGCGGATCTGATGTCGATGTCCTTGGTGTTGGAGACGAAGACGACTGCTGCTCTGCATGTGAACACCCGAACCTTTTTGTGGAGGAGTTGAAGTTGGAGTTGCGGCGTGGAAAATGTCTTTTTCAGGGTTGCTGGCGCTGGAAACACGTCGCTTTTGCATGTCTTGTTGTTCATCTCGGCTCCGGGGGGGAGAAGGCTCTCTTCCTCTGGGAGGGGCTGAAGGAGTACATGTAGTAATGTCTTCTTCTGGGTTACTTGCGCTGGATGTGCGACGTTTCCGTAAATGTCGGGCAGTGCAAGTGGGAGGAGGACGAGGAGGACGAAAGACGAAAACATCTTGCCAACTTCCCTGGCATCGCTGCTGCGGATGCAAGGCCTATTGCTCGGCCCAACTTGCCATGATATTGAAAAGGGGGCATCTGGGTATGAGGTAAACATTAGTTGGTGAAAATGTCCAGCCATGTAAATATATATACCTGCCGAGGATGTCTGTCTAAACATGTCAAGGGTGATGTCGCGTGGTGAAAAACATGAAGCTGTAAGCTCGACAAAAGGGGGTTGTTGTAATGTTCACAAAGAAGGGAGCTCCAAAGAAAGGTGGGTCGCTCACAGTGGGAAAAAAAAAATCTTGATCGCTGGACAAAGAAGGTTGATAAAAAAGCAGTTCTTGTCAATTGACGCATGCATCTATCCCAGGACAAACACATGCACGAGACCCGGCCGACGTGGGCTGCAAAAAAAATCCAAACAAACGCGCACACCCGCACACCCGCACACCCGCACGCAAACACTTTTTTTTCCTCTTTTGCCAAATGTCAACCACCAACTCCACATACCTAACCAAAGAAAAGCAAATGAACGCCTACAATAAGCTCAAATACAAAAGCCACCACCGCTATCACTAAACTCAGCCCATCGCATTTTCTCTCCGCTCTTCTTCTCACTTCTTCATCAGGTGTCAGGTGTCAGGTTGCACTCAACTCAACTTGAACCCCCGAGTCCAAAAAAAAAATGGCTCCTATTCCCTACCACATTTACGCTCAACGGCTACTTTCCTACCATGATGGACTTTTATCCAACCACAACCACAACAGTAGCAGCCAAGGGCAACAACAACAACAATAGCAACGACGTAACTCACATCCGGAACGACTGGATGATATCACCCCCGAGATGTTACAGTGGGCGGAAGCGGCGGTGCAGGTTTATGCATCCTCTCTGGAACTGGAACAGAGTCAACAGAGTCAAAGTCAGAGACGGGGTAAGCCAGAACAACAGGGACGGGGACGGGGACAAGGCCGGGATCACGAAAGACTTGCGTGGCGACCGGTTTCCAACGCGGTGTGGCGACGCTTCATTGCGCGGGACATTCCGCGCTGGATGCGAGAGGCGCCATATCATCTAGTTGGTTCTCAATTTGGTGCTGGAGCTGGGGTGGGTGTACGGGGCGGTGGAGCTCCCCCTGGGAATTTCAGTCCCGCGAGTTCAGATATCTATGACTACTCGTCCTCGTCTTTGGATTCTTTTCTCAGGAGGTCGGATGCGAGTTCTTCTGCTTCTGCCACGCCCAGTCCCGTTGTTACGCCTACGCCTGCTCCCCGACTCACGAGGAGAACCCCAAGATCAACGCCAGGTTCAAGGTCAACGCCAGGTTCAAGATCAACACCAAGGTCAAGATATACTCTGACCGACAATAGTGACGACGACGACGACGCTGAGTTTTACGAGGCCAATTCCACGTATTCCACCAACAACTCGAGCCCGAACCCCAATTGGGATGACGATGATGAAGAAGAAGATGAAGAAGGATACTGGGATGAAGATGAAAATGAAGAAGGAGATTGGGATGAAGAGGATGAAGATGAGGAATATGAAATCCCCCAAGTCCCAACGTTTCTTTCCGACGTCATCCTCGTGTCCGGATTCGTGCTCGATGCTATTTTGGTTTTGTTTACGCTTCCCTGGATTGCCACGTTTTTTTCTTACCTGGTCTCGACGTGGAATTGTGCGGTGCCGCGCGGTGGAGATGGAGGAGGAGGAGGAGGAGGAGGAGGAGGTGCACAGCAAAGTGGACATGGACAGCGTAGAGGGTGACAACTGGACAGTGGTGATAGACACATTGAACGTGGAGATGAAATAATCGGTTGTAAAATTCATTAATCTCCATGTGCGATATCTCTCTGCCAATTTAGACAGTATGTACGTACAGTCAAGACCAGACCACATTAGAACAAACTCCCAATCATAAAGAACTCCAGCCATGATGCCAGTTAACCCTAAGATGATGACGGCCCATAATGCCGACGACGGAAAAGCCGCGCCAAAAAAGGAAATCGGCCGTAGTAGATGCGCTGGTTGAACCCTTTTTCTTCTTCTTCCTTTCCATATCCTCCTTGGGGAGCGACAGTGACGTTAACATTGACGTTGGCATTGTCATCGTTATCCTTCTTCTGTCGGTTTCTGCTCCTGGTTGGCATTGAGGTATATGTAGTCGAATACACGTTATTGGTGCTACTATCCAAGTCCAGAAGACCACCGCGAATAAAGTTGACGCCCTCGCCACAATACGAGACAAGACATACTTGGCCAGGACTTGCGTCGCCATCACCACCATCACCCTCGGGGGACTCGATCGTTTTTGTAGCTGTTGTAGCTATGATCCGAGGTGCAGGTGCATGTGTACATGTATGTGCCATAGAACTGGTACCACCCGCCGGAGGAGAGGGAGCGGGGGGAAGATACGGTCTGGTCCGTTGCTGCTGCTGTTGCTGGTGACGAGGAGGAGGAGGAGGAGGAGGAATCGACAAAGTATGATCACTCCTGTCGCTCCATGTCTTTCCTTGTGTCGGCGCTGTTGGCGCTTCCGGTGCTATTCCCGCCATTTTCATCATGCCTGTTGCCGTCGGTGCTTCCGCCGTTGCTGCCGCCGGTACCCCAACACTTTTTCTCCTCGATGTCCCCGACATGGACCTAGACAATTTATGCCATGTATATGATTTCCGCAGCAGTGGGGAATCTGGAGAAAATAAAAATTCCCCGGGCATAGCCACCGGCGAAGGGGAACGAGAGGCCGTAGTAGGGGTGCGTATGATGCGGGGAGAAGAAGGCGAGAATGATAGCCTCCTCATGGGTTCGGGTTCAGGCTGCGGCCGTGAAGATTTTGAGAGACTGGGGCCCGCGTTGTCTTTTGTAATAGCGTCGTTTTGCTCATATCGACGGGGGAGGGGAGCTGGGTTGCTGAGATCAGACCAGGTGGCAAATAAGGCTGAGCTTGTTCTGTTGTTTTTTTGTATCAGCAATCATACTTCTGTGTGATTCATATATACCGAGAGAGAGAGAGAGAGAGAGAGACTTACCCATTCTCAGCGCCTTTACTGCCTACGGCTTTCCTTTTTCCTTTCTCCCGTCTTTCGGTAGTTGCCGTCACACTATCTTCGTGTTGATGACCCGGCAAGTCCGGACTCGTCTCTCCCCTTCCTCTTTCCGTCCACTGATCCGGGCTATTCTCAACCGACGCTCCTCCCTCGTTTTCATTATCACTTTCTCCTCCATCCTGGCTTACATGTACATGTAGACCGGCCAACTCTTCTTGTAAGCTTGGTCGACGATTTGCGCTGTTGCCAGAGACAGGGACATGCATCATCTCGGGCCCAGGTTCATTTGCGAGACTGTTTTCCTTCTGAACAAAAGGTGGTGGCTCCTGCGCAAGTGCATTGAGCAGCTTAGAGACAGGCGCTGGCACAGACACTTGAGGATTTTCCTTGTGATAGGCCTGAATCATGTGGCCATGGCCTTGTTCAATCAGGTCTCGATGAAAGATCCATTTCTGGCTGTCATCTGGCAATGTGGCCAGATATCGGTAGCCTTGGTCAGGACCGTTGGGAAACTTGCGAAGCTGGGTGATGCCGGTTACTTTTATGGTCATGGTCAGCTGTGGAGAGAGAAGAAGAAGGTGCAATTGATGTCTGGTGAAAAAAGAATTAGAATTGGCTCGAGGCCTTTAGAGGAGGAGCGTGCCGCCCAGCCCTTTTATATGCTCGTTCAGAGGTGGATACAGCCACACTTGCAGATAGAATTTCAGGGGTAGGGACAGACAAACAAACAAACAAGTCCGATAAACAAGATAAAAACACCAAGGCAAAAATATCAAACAGTAACAGGCAGACAAGAACTTCACCCCAAACTGCGCTAACTAGGTGGCCAGCCCGAGGTAGATGCTTTACGTACCGTATCAGGACATGGACGGAAGTGGACATGCATTACGCATCATTGTAAACAAGCACGAGAGAGGTCAACCCAACCCAACTGATTGCTTCGTTCCTGTTATGACGGTTTGATTGTCATGAATGTTCCAACCGACCAAAATAACGGCAAACAGATATATAGCCAGGAATTTACAATTCTCTCTGCATGGCCATCCTTGCTGGTATTGGGATTTTTCTCGATATGGTTGTCCTTCTCTCGTCTTTGTCTAGTCAAGCGGCAGAATGACGGTAGCACGAGCTGGGTCTGTGAGTAGAAGGGTCAGCGATGTATAAAAATACGTTAGCTAGGGTGTGATGGTAGTAAAGTTGTTATTGATAGACATAGACATCGATATGCTTCTGCTGTTTTGCTCGTCCAGCATGTGTCGATACATACTGCTAGAGCCAGCCATCGGCACTATTATACTCCTGTGGATACTACTCGCACCGCTGACATTGCCGCACAGCCTCAGAGGCCCGTTTCATTCCCCCCAGCTGAAGCTTCCTTTCGATGTTCCCCGCGGTAGCCACGTCCCTGGCATATACTGGGACATGTTGGGGGATAGTATGCGGTATCTTAATCTAGTCCCTAGGATAGTAAGTAGTATCCTGGTACCGAAACTGGGACGGCATTTAGTGTACTGGTATATTTTATAAGCATGGTATATAATATCCTAGCACCTAAAATATACCAGTGCATTATGTACTGTCCTAGAGTACGCTGATACATAGTTTACCGGCTAATGATATAGCGCGGTTTTGCGTTCTAGTTCTAGTTCCTGGAAAATGAATGACTTCAGTGACTGTGGCGACATTGTGATTTCATTCCCCCCACAACTCATTTCACCTATTGATACCGTTACGAAGACCATCAGTTTTCTTAAAACCTTAGGTATCTAGGTGTTAATTCAAAGTCTAACTACAGGGAAATAGTGGTGATTAATAGTAGGTGAAGAGAAGCGCTATCTACAAGGGTACTTATGGGCTAACTGTCACGACCCAAGAAGGGGCCAGCTCCAAACCTGAGGCATCCACCTCCAGGGGATTCCAGGAACAGCCAATCAGGAAAGACACAGCATATCTGCAAGAAACCCCGGGTCTTCTGAGCAACCTCGCTTAAGCAGCACTTCGGTGTTCCTCGGTGCTTGGTGGCTGGAGTTGTGCCATGGCTGAACGGTGAACCAATTGGCAGGCGGAACTTGCCGCCTACAGTAGCACATGAGAAGCCACACGCACTTTTTCGGACATGTCTGCTTATTTGAATCAGGGGAATTTCCAAAGCCTGGTGCCAGACTGAGGATTCTCCGGCTATTGGGTTCCGGCAATAGGGCAGGAATAGATACTCATGTCCTCTAAACCGCAGCTACATGTAATTAACTGGAGGAGCATCCAAACCGCCAGTTCCAAAGAGCTAAGCAGTATGTTCCAGTAGAATTGGTCGTCAGTCTGCTGGATGTCACTTCGAAATGATCACGTCGGCAAACAATCAATCCATTGTGGGGTCCGTCTCTACCTGGGTACGCAACCACACTCCTCAGAAAACATCAGTACTCTGTTGACAACACACAATTACTAACCCCTAATTCCTATCCCGTCTTTCGGACTCATACTTGCTCCGGTTTAGTAAAATAATACTTCTGCAAACATTTATGGGTCGAAGGACCAGCCCCCTGAGTCGAATAATCAATAAACGCGTCAAAATCCCTCGTTGGGCCCTCTTTCGGGTCACCAAGTTCCCCCAACCTAAACACCCCCAACCGTCAGCTTGACAGAGCTCTTCAATTATCACTGAGTCGACCAAAGAAGACAGAAACTCACCCAACAAAATCTCCCGGAAAAACCAACAGTGCGCCCTTCAATATCAACCAGCTGAACCATCCCCTTTCTTCGAACTTGCAGTGGATCCAGTCGCTAGTCGGCCAAAATTCGTAGTCATCCGTGATATTGCTACTCTTTCGGACGCAGATGTCGCGCTTTGCAGGGACGTGCTTGACGTCACTGCAGTCGGCGTCGTTATCACAGTACTGTCGAGAAATGAGCTCACACACCATCTTCACCGAGGGTAGCAGTTTTGAGGAACATACTAGGACAAGCGAGAGCCAAGACTGCTCCGCACTTGATGGGAGCGGGCTGCATTGTACCAGATGGAAACCAGAACCCTCCACCCACTGGAAGGTATCATTGACAGTAGCGCTGCTTCTTCGCTCGACGGGTCGCGGCATAGTAGAAGCCACGATGCCCGCGGATACCGACCCCAAAGCCAACAAAGTCGCAAGTATTGTTTTACCCATTGTGGTGATGCAATGGATGATGATAAGACTGAATTCGAATGCGAGCGACAAGAAATCCGGTCGACCCGGGGTGGTACTTATGGTGGCTAAATCCATTCCGCCTGACCATTATCCAGTCACCATCCCAAAAAAAAAAAAAAAAAGGTTGGATCACTATAGCGCTCGAAATAGGCCTGGGCCTTCCTATCCGGGCAGTTTCCATCATAGCCAAGGGGAATATATTACCGTCGCATCGGGTATCGCCGTTATCGGAAGACGATCCTCGCCACTGGTTCTCGCTACGACAAGCTCAACACCACCACATGTATGGGTGCGGTTGTGGCAATCGAGACCAGGTATGGTACAGGTGCAGCCGTCTAGTTTCCCACGCGGATGCAAATGAAAAAGAAATGCGCGACGGTAGTCAGCCCGTCTGAGAAAACCGGTCTGCCTTATTACATGCGAGCACCGAGATCAATTAGCCTGATGATGCCAACCGCGAGGTGTTCCAGACTTCCAAGGGTCTGGAACGCCCTAAGCGACGGGGAATTTCCGGGTGTGCGTTTTTGCCAAGCTCAGCCCACCGCGACAGTATGGGGACGACCGAACATTGGGCTATTTCGGGGTTTGACTCTTTTGTCTTGCTTGCCCAGGCGTATCGGTGAGCTGCCAGAGCCGAAACTGAGTTTGGGTAGGTGAAGAGGAAGGTGAAGAGGGACCCATGCAGCGTCTGAAGGTTCTTGGGGCCAGTTTCTTCAGTCTGGAGCGGTCAGAGATGTTTTGGTGGAGAGTGCTTTATAGTGTATTGAACCCTCGAGAGTTACGCTAGCTTTCATTCAGTCATTTTTGCGTCTATCAACTTAGAGCATTGAACTCTGTCCGCTCTTACGATCTATCTTTGTCAGGGTCACCACGGTGTACCTAGAGCAGGCCGTAACAAGTGAGCGCAAATCCGTCCATGTTCATTATCTTCCACTTGTGCCAGCCGCGGTCGTTGGCGGCCCCAAGGAATGGCATAATAAGGTCTCGGTCGCAGTCGTAATTTTCCGTTCATTGCCGGCTGTCATCGGAAGCTTCGTTGCGCGTGCACTCTATCACGAGGGGGCTTTCTGGACGATGGCTCTGCGCCATGTTCGGGCTTTAAGATTGAACGGGATGGCAACTGAACGTAACGAACTTTAGGCAAATGAAGGGAAATTGTGGTGCTAGGCCCTCGGTAGGATGTCCGGTATCTGCATAATGTTGGTGTCTGGGCAGTGGTGATGAGACTGGACGAACTGGCACTCGTTGGGCACGTTTTTGAAGGAAGCCCACCTATCAGAACCGGGCTCTTCTGCCGCAGCCTCAGTTGGCATCATCAACTTGGCGCTGGAGCGACCTCCGACCAAAGAGGTTCGCTTCTCGAACCCACCCCACAAAGCTGCGACGCCAGTGGCCACGGGCCGGCCAGTGCGCCGCAAACACACAAGGAAGCCTAAATCAGAGCCTCCTACGCCCGCCTGAAATCACGGAAGCGGCCAAAGCAAAGGCTATAAAGACCCTAGCGAAGAAAGCCGAAAGCCCAGCCAGGACGCCCGTCAAACCGGCCCCAGCAAAGGGCGTTCCTAACCAAGCCGACTAGCGCCCACAACAGGCTTCTCGTCAGGATCGAGTCCCCAGATTACCTCTGAGTAAAAGACACCCCTATTATATACATATTAAGCCTCCTTTGTTGCATTTATGATACTGCCACAGAACCTAGAAATTGTCTTGTTAAAAGAGAGAAGCTATCTAGAGGGCCAGAATCAGGGTTTATATACATGTAGTGAGGTTGTGATACATAACCATGGCGGGTTTGGAACCCCTTGTTGTGGTCATCGTGCGACGATAGTAACACAGGAGGTTGTGCCAGGGTGAGGCCATCACTATCACCAATTTCTTGACATCCTTTTCTTTCTTCCGGCCCTCTTTATATTTATTCCCTTCCCCTAACTGAATAAATTGCTCAACACAATGAAGAATCCTCTTAATCCGGGGCTAAATCTATTTTTATTTTAGTTCTTTCTAATAACACTCCCACATTTTAATAGCCATTTAACAGCTTTTCAATAACTTCTTTTTCCTAATATAATTTATCTATTGAATAGGTGCCCGACGGAAACAAATGCAAGTACTGGATGGGCACTGTCTCTGCGTGAAAATGGCACAGAAGAAATGGAAAGGTGGATAGCTTTTTCCGACGGATGATTTGCACTAGACGAGTTGTTGCTTTCAGTGTTTGCTTGATTGATTTCTTTTCGTTCCCCCTTCTTTCTCTCTCTCTTTCCCCCTCTCCCTCTCCCTCTCTCCCTCTCTCTCTCTCCAAGATTCGTTCACATCTGGCCGAGACAGGGGGGAAGAGACACAGGATCTTTAGAGGAACACATACGGGTGTGGGTGGGGGTGGGGGAAGGGGGGGGACAAAAACAGATTAACTGGAAGGAACCATCAAATGTCTTTTTTGTTTTTCCTTCCCAGTCAAGCATTGCTATTTCTTAGATGGGCAATGGTGTGTTTTCATTCCTTCCCATGATCTGCCCAGTTGAGAGATCAGAGATGTTTTCCATCCCAGGTACTCCCAAATTCTTAACACCTGCTTTGCCAAACGTATTCATTCCAAATACCAAAAATCAAATATTCTTCTACAACTAATGCTCGCTCTCTCCTAAATGCCCTCTCCCCCAAGGCTATCATGAGCCCTCACTGCCCCAAACTCAACCCTGCCAACAAGTCCGTGATCGGCCTCGTCTGCGTCGCATGCATTGCCTGAGTCTGGGTCTGACCAACAGGACAAGAATAAGAAGAAACATCGCTGAGGCAGCCAGGCGGGGGAGGAGCCCAGATGGTAGCCCATGCTGGTTGTTTTTGTTGTTGTTTCTCTTGTCCTGGCTTTTGCAGTGTCCCTTTTCCCTCTGTAAGCCCTTGTATACTCTGAGGGCTTGGTGTAGGCCTCAATGTAGTAGTTGTAGGGCTCGATGTAGACCTCGGTGCTGAACTAACATGAATATGGCCGGGACTCATAAAAATGGGAAGCGAACGAGCCAAGGAGGAAGTTGACAACAAAGGCGCCGACGACAAGGCGGCTATGGCTACATCCGCCGGCTTAGCCGTGTCCCACGTCTCGGGCCCAATGAAATATCGTTCCCCAGCCTGGATTTCCGGGGGTCGGCATGGGCCATGGGCATGCGTCCGGACCACGTCATGGTTCAAGTGGTCGGGGACAGCAGAAATGGCAGAAACAGGTGTAGCTGCCTTGTATGTTGTCAAACCCTGTTCCTGTTCCTGGGTAATCCATTGAGCGCATGGAGCAGCAGACTTGACGGTATACATGGTCTCGGGCCCAACAAAGTATGGCTCGACAGGGACAAAGAGGGGGGTGTTCGCAACCGTCATGGTCGGGCTGGCGGTTATAATCGGGCTCGCAACAGTCGCAGTACGAGGTCGAGGGGGCATGTTTTTTCCGGGCTCCGAGGACGAGACAATGGCCGTGTGTCTATGAAACAAAAGTCAGCACCAGACACGTTTCAGTCATAATACAATACCATTAAAGTAAATATTATATATATATATATATCATGGGCGGAACAAACCTATTCTCTTCATATTCCCTCTCAGAAACATCATCAATGATATCCACCAGGTCAGCCAGCTTATCCGCGAGATCCTGCCAGGTATTGACACCAAAACGCAGAATAATATCAGCACCGTTCAGTCGCGCCATCAGTCTTATTAGGTGGCCGAGATCGGCGACGTTGGTGATCATGACACTTGTGCGTTCACTTTCTTTCGACATTGTTGTTGTTGCAGTGGGGTTTGAAAGAGATAAAGAGGTCTGGACGACAAGAGGATGTGGGAGTGGCCAACTACTAGGAAATCATGGCAAAGAATTTTGGGGAGAAAAAGTTTAATAGGGGAAAGAAGTAGCTTGTCTGCATATCTGCACACACAAGAGAAAACGCAACGGGGTTTGCTGAGAGGTTTGCTCAAAGCCATTGTCTACTTGCGTAGGTGCCTATTGTCAAGAAGTGTTTCAGTCAGAAAGCCACGGCCCAACAGTTTGGCAGGTCAAACTCCCCGAAAAAAGAACAATCGACAGAGCTGGAGAAATACATTTCCGCCAAATGACAAACAGGCAACTGGAAAACACCGGGCTGGCCGCTGCAGTTACCCGTCCACCGCGGGGGGGGGGGGGGGGGGTTGCAAACAAACGCCAAACTTTTTTCTCATGGCAACATGGGTCAGTACCTAAATGTGCCTGACCCTTTGTTATCTTTTTTTTCCCCAGCTAATCTTCCAGCTGCTGTCTCCCACTCTCTTTCGCCAGCACTGCAATTCGCTTCTCAACACTCTGCCTATCCTGCGACAGTTTTCCGTCACTCCTCAAAAAGAAAAAGAGAAGGAGAGAGAGAATGTGCCCCACAAACGGCCCTTCCCGTCTCTGCTTCCGTACCACGGCCACGCTGCACCGTCTCGCAGCCGAGCTTGAAAGAAGCGCAACTTCCGCCGCCGCACTTCTCGCAGCTTTTCTGTCTCGACATGATCGTCAGCATTGTCATTTTCCTCTTGACGCGTCCGTCCCAGTATTACCCCCATACCGACCTCTACCAGCGTCTCCGTCTCGGTAATTCCGATGGGGAATTCGCTCGCTTGGCGACCCTCTTGGGCATCGACGCGGCCGTGAATTCGAGCGACAGGGTTTTTGGAATCTGTAACTCGGCCATCCGCTGGTGCATTCGAGATATCTTTGCGGTAGCCCAGCGCCAGGGGTTACTGAGACATCATGCGCATTCGGAATATACCCTGGATCACTGGGAGTGGTGTGGCGTCACCGCCGTGTGGGCGCAGCCGCAGCATCGCGCCGCCGTGGTGTATTGAGTGGATCGGTTTTTGATCCTGGGGCCGCAGGTTAGTCTTTTCTTTGTCAGAGTCCTTTTTTTGGTAATTACTGTCCCCGGCTAATAGTGAGGCTATCTCAGCCATCGCAGTATCGAAGAGAAGAGCCAGAGCCGCGTCAACAACAGCAGCAGCCTACACCTCCTCTACATGCATCCTCATCGTCCAGTCCTCTTCCTGCCCGTCCTCGACCCCCTCCTCCTCCTCCTCCTCCTCCTCGAGACACGAACCAAAACCAAACATTTTCACCAAGAGCACCAACATATACAACTCCCTCTCAAAACCACAGAGCAGACCCCAATCCCAACATGACAATGAATAATAATAATAAATCTGGAATTGGGACTGGACAAGACCTAAGAACCACGGCGCTGCATCATCTCTGGAAACACGAACAGCGCGCCGCCGTGTGGGCCGAGCGGATCCGCCATACCGCGTCGCATCAGGGACGATCTGACGAAGAGAGTCGGCGGTTTAGAAGTTATCGCGCGACGTGGGAGCTGTGACGAGACTTTACTGGACTAGACCAGCCTTTTAGTGGTGCAGCTTTGACACACACACGCACGCACACACACACACACACACTGTGCTCTCTCCCTCTCTCTCTCTCTCTCTCTCTCTTTTCTGGGCCGGAGAGGGAGACCTGACAGAGTGACGAGACCGATTACCTCTCGCCTGGGCAATATCCAATGTCTCCTCCAGTCACGGCCCTTCGCATCCAGTTGATAGCAGCCTCCTTCATTTTTGCTTTCGACAGGGCCCAATGGGTTGCTGGGTTAAAAAAAATACATAGCATTTCGGACTTCTAGCTCGGCACTATTCCTGCGGTCACTCCAGCTACCGGAACATTGAAACTGGATCACCACATCCCAGACATGGCGGCATCTGCATCACTCAACTTTAGTGGGGAACTACATCGCCCCATCGCTGCATCTCTGGAAACTGGAAGCTGCTGGAATTGAATCACCCGCACGTCCTCAAATACACCTACCTACACCTGGGTACTACTGCCTCGCCTTGGGTTCCAGAGCTTCTTCCATGCTTCCAAATCTCCAAGGTTCCAACATTCCGAGCCGCCGCCGCTGCCACTTGCCCCATTGTACCTGCCTACCTACCTACCTATGGCACACGGGGCGGGGCATCTTGCCCAGTAAGTCAGTCCAGTCCAGTCAACCCAGTCGGCAGTCGGGTCTAGTCCGCCCCGGTTCAATCCAGTTCAGTTCAGTTCAGTTCAGTTCAGTTCAGTTCAGCTCAGCTCAGCTCAGCTCGGAGCTGGGGTTTCTGGTGCCATTGTATTTCTTCATCTTGTCTATTTGCCTTTCGCTCAATGCCTGTCTCCCTTGGGTAATTCCAGAGGCTCGGGGCTGGGGACCTGTAATTACGGCATACAGCGGCTCGACTCCACCCTCAACTCAACTTCAGTCCAAACTGCAACTGCGACTGAAACTGGCCTGGACTGGACTGCACGAACTGATTGAACTGAACGGAACTAAACTAAACCAAACTTCTATTTCATGACTTCTTAGCTTTCGGGGGAGAGTAAGGAGGGGCTAGGGCTAACTAGAATAGAGGAGGGGACGAGGAGGACGAGGACGAGGACCATGTTTTTTTTCGCTGTCTCTTTTCCATTCCTTTCTTTTAGACTCATCGAGTCACACGGCCCGCTCACTCACTCACTCACTCCACTCAGGGCTGGGTGCTCTCCCCTAATTCCTTTCCCTTTCCTGTCCTGTCCTTTCCCCTTGATCCCTTGATCTCCTCAACCAACCGCTTCACTTGAAAAAGCGTTTTCACGGGGGCGGCAGTGACGGCGGAAGCGGCGGCGATGTACTCCTCCGGATATCTTTTGTGTGTGACGGATCAAATTGGTCCCTCGACTGAACGAGGACGTCTTTACCTACCTACAGGAGAAGGAGAAGGAGAGAGGGTTGCCTCTGGTGCCAGATCAGACCCAGAGACCATGCCCAGACCAGACCAGACCAAAACTAGACCAGGTCTTGTCTTGTGGTATCGGGAGTTGTTCTGTTGACTAGGTACGGTATTTTCGAAGAAGAAAAAAAAATGAATACGTTAGTCGGCCGGCGAGGACTTTCTGACTGCCTTGTCTGACATTCCTTCCCCTTCTGGTTGCTAGCGCCAGGAACGGGGGAGTAAATGTGTCGTATCAAGTCAAGTCATGACATGTCTGACGTAGGCGTAGCCGTATTTTTTTCTCTTTTTTTTCTTTCATCCCCCTGTCTCTTTTCTCTCTCGGTAGAGTAGAGTAGGTAGGTACTCGTCAGTTCGTCGGAGGTTCTCTATGGTCTTATCTCGCAAAAACAATATCCGAGGGGGTGTGTTGCCTACCTAGCCTGCCTACCTAGGTCGCCTGCCCGGAAAACTTTTCAGGTATCCAGCTTTGACAGGGAGAGATAGGGAGAGAGAGACAGGGAGAGAGACAGGGAGAGACGGGGATAGGGAGTTTGAGCTGGAATAAGGACTGGAGTAAGGACTGGAGTCTTGGATCGTGGGCCGCAAACACCAATCCACGATAGGCGGAGCATGTCCCAATTCTTTTAAAAGGTCAGAAAAGGTATGGAGTGGTGCTCATGTAATTTCACAACGGGTCCCTCCTGATGAACACATAGAGTTCAATCTCTCCAGATGCAACAATGTGGGTTCCAACGCCGGCGTGTTTGCCGCTTGTATAGTGTGATGTAATTGGCGATATTAGACAGCCACACAGTTGCAGTCCATTATGTACATGGGATGAATCAGTACCGTCCATTTCCGGGCTCAATGAGTGCCGCGACCTGCTATGCGACCCTCACGGATGCCTTGGTCCGATAGCGAGCGACTTCGAGTTGGAAATTCTAACCCACTGTCCACAGCCCGCTGCCCACTGCTCTCGCCGCGTTGCGTTGCGTGTGCCGTAGCGATGGCGATGGCGTTGCTGGCCCGGCCATGTAATATTGCAGGCGTAAATGCTCTGGATTGGCCGTGTGCTGCCGAGTGAGCGACTCCCGGATTTATTTGAGTGGATGTACATGAGCTATTTGAAGGCACGGGACTGAGGCCTTGACGCGGGGGATCTGAGTCCGCAGTGCTGATGAAGCGCTCGCTGAGCCCCCTGTCACGGGGCTGGAAGCCACTGTGGTGGTGGATCAGCCCCGCGGCTAGAAATGTCTAACATTCCCGATTCCTAGCCAGCCACTGATTTCACATCTTCGCTGGACCCCCACAGGGCCCGCACCCCCCTTCCACGGCACTGATTCGGCTGCCATCAATCCAACTCCATGAGTGTAGCTGCGTGAACAATCCGCCTGCGCAATACATCCTGCTAGACCATGTACTGAACTGAGATGATCAACTTGCACAAGGTTAATGAGCCCAGGTGATTCGCCAGCCGTCGACGGAGATGCAAAGCCCTCACTCTTTTCTGCCCTGCCCGTAATCCACCACTGCTATGGTAATGGCTATTACAAATCGACCGCTCTTCAGCCTGTGTTGCCTACTCTGGTCTTGACCGCCCCGTGTTGACTGCCCCGTGTCAACGGCCCGTGTTGACGGCCCTAGTGTTGGCTGCGCTGGTATTGACTTCCGGGTGTTGACTGCTAGGTGTTGCCCTGGTGTTGAGAGCGCTGTGCGTGGACGCCGATTTCCGACTGGAAGCCGCCCTGGCTCTCCGCATCGCGGAGCCCTGCCCTCTGCCTCTGCCTCGGGTGTGCTAGACATGCTGCCGTCTATCTTACTGCTGTAGTGGCCCGCTGTAACTATGGCTCTGAATCAATAGTTCGCGTCGCTGGCATCATGGCTTCGAATGGCTGCATGTGGCGCCGGTGCTGTTGCTGTCGCTCATCTTTCGCCGATCTGGAATTCGGCCATTAGTCATGAGAAAAAAGAAGTAAGCCACTTCTTACTTTGCAGGGCTGGCGCGCACCAGGACGATTGATCCAGCTTATTTTTACAGGCGGAGGAAGTTGCAAATTGCGTGGTTCAACTGTCGACGCAGTTGTCGTCGTCAAAAGGGTGGTAAATGGCGAGGGTAGTGGCAGAATTCTGGGTGGTGGGGAGTCCTGAATGTGGGGCGGTGGCAGTATCCTGGTGGGGTGTGCAGCGACAGAATTCAGTGAGGTTGAAGGGCTGGAAGCACTGGGAGAGCGGTGAATGGCGGGGTACCTGGCAGAATCCCATGTCACTTCAAACATTTTCTCCCGGCGCTAAGTGCAGAGCTGACATCCTGGGCAACAGTGCAACAGCCAGCAAGCACCACTGCTAAGCTCAACAATCCTCCGCCGGATGGTGCAACGCAACAATGTGCAGCATACACTGCTCTCGTCCACTTTTTGCATGTGACAATTGCAGTGTACACGGCACTGAAGCTCTGCACATTGCTCAGCGCACAACTCTCCATCGCTAGTCATTGCAACTGGCGGTGCACAGCACACACTGCAATTCTCCACTACCTGCCTGCGGTTTGCACAGCAATTACGGATGATACGGCTTAACGATGCGTTGCGACAACAAGCTGCCTTGTGATGAGGGCAACAAGGCAAACTGTAGCCTGACGTGGAAACTGCATCACTGATGGAAACTGCAGCGAGGCCAAACACGCTGGAGTCTGCTCCGCTCCAAAATAAATCAGCACTTCCGCCCTAGCGTTTCTCCGCAATCTTGTCCTCCTGATCGACATCCCAAGACCTCCCGTTCCTGAGTATTTGCCAAGATATCTCGTATCCAATGTGCATATCAAATTCGCCAACTGTAAGTCATCCAACACAGAACACCCACACATCGACACACATTAACAAATGCAGCGCGTTTGCGACACCGCCCTTGCCCTTATCGCCAACGGGTCGGGACGAAGCACCATGATCCCCTGGTGTCATGGCACCGACCGGGCCATGCTCCAGCTCGCCAGCCGCCACCGACTCAACCCCAGCAACTTCTCCAAATTATCCTACACCGGCAACGAGGGCACTCCCGTCAACATTTTCACCACTATCTGCAAAGCAATTTACTGCTTTTTCCCCGGCGACAGCGTCTTCAACGCGCTGGTCCATCCCAAGGTGGAATCCCACCTCTTGCATCTCCTTAAGGTGCTCGACAAGAAGAATGTTATTGTGCTGTACAAGGCGGCCGGTGGGAAAACCCTGGCGTATTGGCCCGAGTATACGCGCGAATGGGCCAAGGAGAACTGGGATGGCCAATGGGGGGGGAAGGTCAGCGACCAAGTACGCGCGAGCTTGCTTGCCGTGCAGCATGGAGAGTTGCTTCCTGAGGTTACGTATCGGGTGGTTGGGCCGCATCGGTTGATGGAGGCAGTTTTGGTTAGATATGGCGGCGGCGGTGATGTTGACCATGTAGGGGATGTCGACCATGTCGGCCATGTCGGCGGCAGTGGCTTTCATCTCTCGCTTCCCATGGACCAGGCAGGCATGGCCTGCACACACGTCAATGGCAGCACACTGGCAGGCAACATCAACAACAACGGGCGTATCACAGCCCCCTCGTGGGCGAGCGATGCTGTATCGACGCTATCTACCTCGGCGAGCTCAGTTGCATGGGTGCAGGCGCGGCGGCGGCAGTACCAGGAACAGTCCCAGCACCAGAACCAGAGTCAGTACATGGAGCAGATGGACATGGACCTAGACCTGGACGTGGGTCCTGGGCCAGTCCCTAGTGAGCATCCGCCTCAGCCCCAACCTCTGCGAGAGCATCGGCCGAATCAGCATCAGTCTCAGCACCAACCCCAACCTGTGCCAGAACATCAGCCCCAGCACATGCACATACATCAGCACCACCCTCAGCATCAGTCTCAGCATGAGTTTCAGCACCAGTCTCAGCTCCAGCCCCGGCATCAGTCTCCGCCTCACAGCAGCAGCCCCGGCACTACGTACGGTCAGAGCCCGGGTCAGGCCCAGCCTTTTTCACATCCTGTATCCGCATCTACATCCGCATCCAACACGAGCAGTCCTACTCCCAGTCCCAATCGCAAGCAGAGACGCCATTTATGGCGCAGGGAGCGGAAGCGGGCCGGGCATTTTCGGCTTCCTCCTGGTGTTGGTGGTGGTTCTCCTGCCGGTGGTGCTGGTGCCGCCAGTACTGCTGGTACTCCTGCTGCCGGTGTTGGTGCTTCTGCTGTAGCAACTTAGTTGATAACAACAGCAACGGCTATGACAAGTCCGGGTTTAAAGGCGACGGCAAGCGCAGATCCATATCCGATTTGAGAAAGAAATCCGACAAATTCGACAAATTCGAGTCTAAATCTGTGCGGGCAGATCTGGCAACATATCCAACGACGTCGACGACGATAAAGAAGACAAGCATAACGATAAGTGCAAGGACGAATATGACGACAAGGACGACGGTGATGATGACGACGACGACTATGACGATGACAGGGACGGCGACAGGATAACCGGAGGCAGGCAGGGCAGGCAGGGCAGGCAAACACAGGCAATTACGATGGCAATAGCAATGTCTGACTGATCGATCGACTGGCGAACTGGCTGAGTGGGTCGCGTTGCTTTGTTCCCCAAAAAGGGGGGCAGGGAGAGACAGACAGGTGGTTGGTTGCAGAGCACATTCCATTCAAGTTCCATTTGCAGATAGACATGGCGTAGGCATTCCGTGAGGTGATCTGCTGTTTACTCAGGCGTTGGGCTGGGTCGGGCTTTCGCTAGTTGCACTGAGTGTCTTTCTTGTTTACAGTACAGTGCAGTGTGCAGTGCAGAGTGTGGACGGGAAACACGCATTACACCACCCTAAAATCGACAGCACGAATTTCCCTTTCCTTCTCCGGAACTGAGCAGTTGCTACTTTAGGCTGAGCCAGACTAAGCGAGGCGGTTACTATTCTGTGCAACCTCGGCTATAGAGGACACGACCCCCAAACCAGATGACCCATATTCCGGACATTCCCGCATACTAATAAAGGGGATAATAAATATAGTATGCCTCGTGTTTCCTAGTAATTTATATATAAAAGAAAGTTTACAGTATTTCCTGAGCCGCAAAAGCTAATTTAACCTATAAATAATTTTTTAAACTTATTTAACTACTAACTTAGCTTTCTATTAGGGCACCTTGCTTTAACAGTTAAAGGGTTCCCAACTAGCGTCCTTAATTTATATAATATCTTTAGTAACAGCAGCCTGGCCGTTGTATTTACCACATACCACCCAATCCGACTTGGGGCGGAGACGCTCTACTAGGGTAACGGACCCTCACTTGTCGAAAGGTTCCGGTGGCTGGGAAGGGGTCTGGACCACTGCTACCAGCAACGACCGCTGAGCCACAGATGACTACACTTCAAATAAAACTGTACCAACTTGTAGCTCCAAACTCGCTCTTGTAAGATAAGCCCAGGTAAGGAGAGGGGAGCACGAGAGCTGTTAGAAAGCAAGAGTGCGGAACACAACCCCATCAACCCTACCCGACCCATTGTGCCGTATTTTTTAACGAGATCCTACATTACTGTCCCCGAACCTTTCTGCGGTGCAAGTAGCTGTAAGAGACAAAGTAGCTCCCCAAGAGAAGCCCGCTGACCGCGATATACGTGGTGAACATCCACTTGGCCGTATCCCACGCGTTCTGGGCCGTCCGCAGCATGCCGATGAAGAAGATGACGAGGAGGGTGATGAAGAACCCGAGGCTGACCCACCACGCCGTCACGCCGCGGAGGATCTCGAAGGCCCTGCCGCCGCTGCCGCCAAAGCGCCACCGCCTGCCGTAGTAGAAGATGGAGAAGGGCCCGCTAAATAAGCGCGACAGCATCCCCAAGCCGTTGGACCGGACCCAGAGCCCGAGCCGGATAGCTTGCAGGATGAAGACGGTGGTGGTGGCGAGCCAGATGAAGACGCCAAAGAAGTCAAACATCAGGTTCGTCCCGACCAGCCTCTCCTCCTCGCTAGTCTTGTCTGCCGTCCTGTCGTGAGCCACCTGCCGGAACGGAGTCTGCATGCCCAGCAGGGCTGCCGAGAGCGACAGGGGCAGGTACAGGGATGCCAGTATCGTCAGGATCTTGATCGCCTTGGCCTCGCGGATAGCGTGCCTCTTCGTTAGGTAGTCCAGCTGGCGGTTGAGGGCCTCCAGGGCCCTTTGGGCGTTGCTGCGGCGCTCCGAGCACAACCCATCCAGCCCCCGCATACGCTCCTCGTAGTCGCCGCGGCGATCCTGCTGGGTGGAGGAGTCTGTCGTGTCCTTCGGCTTCAGAGCCTTGATCACGAAATCGATGGAGTCGACTAGGTTGTTGACGCTCCTCAGAATGCCCTCGGCGTCCTGTATCTCCTTGAACGCCTCCCTGCTCTTGGCGGACAGACGGGGTTCGAAGAGGCCTAGCGGGACTTGCAGATGGGGGTTCTTGGCGAGCGAGAACTTGAGGGTATCCCTCTCATCCAGCTTCGGGTAGATGAGGTCTCCGTAGTAATCGACACGCTGCAGGTAGATAGACGCGAGGAAGAAGTCGAGAATCAGGAGCTTGGTAAAGGTGTCGATCGACCCGTCCGAGAGGGAGGTCCAACCGGTGCCGGCTAGCATGCCCGAGATGCTGCGCGGATTGTGAAATGAGATGCCGGGGTCGTGAGACTCGTTCACGCGAAACGTCTGCTTGGACCAGACGTCGTTGATTATAATAACTTGACGAACACTGTTAGCAAATACATGTACTTACCTACCTAGGCATATCTACTGATTGAGGAAGCAAAGACACCTACCGATCAGCCGGTCATCGTCACCTTGCAGGCAGGTCAGGTAGGAGTCCCTCGGGTGAAGATCAAAGTCCAGGGGATCCTGCTGCAGGCTTGTGCGATTGACCAAGCGATAGAAATTGGTGCTATCTCCGCCCAAGCTCTGAGACCACTGCGAGGATATGCTGCCAATGTCGTTCACAAGGAGCGGATCGTTGAGCCACCTAAAGATTCGCCGCTCCTCAAACGGCCGCGGGTGTCTCTGCTTCAGGAAATTGATCAGAAAGTCTCTGACCGGCCGTGTGGCCTCGGGGCCCTTGGTGTCTCGGAGGCCAGTAATGACGAAGTCGGAATGGACCGTGATATCCAGGATTCTCGCCGTCCCGCTGTTATGCGGTGGAAGAGCCTTCATCCCCTCGTCAATGTTTTCGCCTGAGCGGAACGTCTTGAGTGCCTGCGGTCTCGCCCCGTCATATTGCGCGTCGATGACCTGCAGGACGACTCTCTCATCATTCTGCTGCGAAATGGACTTGCTAGCTACTTCGAGGTCACCCGGCTGTCTGTCCCGGACGGCGGATGCGTCCGACATTGTCACGAAGTGGTGCTGAAATGGCGGGTTCCTAACAGGGATATATCATGTAAGTTGTAGTTAGAGACGGGAGCCTTGTTGCGGGAATAGGCTGCAATAATAGAGGGGATAATACGTAGAATGATGAACAGGAAGCTCCAGGATCGCCCCTCTTTTATACTCAGAAAACTGAAAGGTGCGTCGCAAGGCTCTTCGCTGTTCCGGAGGGACCTTCCGCTGGTTGAGGCATCAGGCTGTGGTAAATTACCGGCCCCCACCTATTGTGATCTTCGTCTTGCAGCGAGGAGTGTTGCAATGGGATGGTCGTTGGCAGTTATTTGGAATAGAGGTCTCGGCCCCCAACCCCTTTTCGGTCTCTTGCAGTCCCAGCTCCCAAAACGTAACACACACTCACCGAGGGGGGACTGCGGGTTATCTGTAGCCCGTGCATTAAGATTTTTTACCGGTTTTCGACTTTTGGTGGGCCAGTTTCAAGTCGATTGGGCGGTGTGGATTGACGGCGCCCTGGATTGATGGCGCCCTGGATTGATGGCGCCCTGGGTTGACGGTGCGGCGGTGCCTTGGATCCGGGCCTTGGATTTATGACGCCTTGTCCCGGCGATGGCATCGGCTAAGTGCTGTTTTGTATGGAAAATGTGGAAATTTTAATGTAGCTGGTAGGACGGTATTACTGTGGGGGGGCGGTGGTCGCGGCAGTAAGCCTCTAAAGTGGGAGATGTTAAAGATCAGAAGATATAGATGATGTGATACAGTGGGTTATTTATAGTGGTAGTTTTGAAATTATGAGCTGCCATCAGCTTAGGAGAATCTAACTTGGTAACTACAAGGGCAACTTTCAACCTACCAGCCCTAGACTGAGCGATATCCAGTCCGGATGTAGAGTTTAATGTCAGCTCCGCATGGCTGAGACTCCGCTTCCAATTCATTCAACCCAAGATATGATTTCGCAGCCAGCACTCCTCGAGACATAAAAATTATATGATTACAGATCATCTCCCTATCGGGGCGTCTACGGGACTGGACAGGACCTCAATATCTGTTGGGTCTGCGGAATGAAATGGTGGCAATTCGCACACATGCAAGAGTCAAACACAACAGTGGATAGCCTGGATTCACTGGGAGAGTTCTGTTTCTACTAAAGTAAGATACAGGTGGACGGCCCAGACATACCGAAACGGGCCTCGGATATGTTCATTTCTCTCTGTCAGGAGTTTCGATGAGACCCCCCAGGAGAGGGATAGAGATTTGCGGGCTTGCTTCCTATCTTACGTGCCAATCATGATTAGTATAGGAATGATGCCGAATTTGGTCGCTTTGTAATTAATGGGGTCAAATCAACGCAGCTCCTCATGATAATTACGCAGAAATTACGCCCTATCAACCATATTGTCGCAGTAGCTAGTTGTGACGGGGGGACGGGGGACGGGATGAGTCTAATGAATACGTTTCATTGCCCCCAAGTATCTAAGATGCCTATGGAATCAGCCCAAACTACAATGCCAGAAGCACACATGCAATCATCGTATTGATGTCCATCTATCCCGCGCCCATGTCCAACAGCTTGACTCGCCGCCCTCCCTAGTGAATGTATCCATCCCACCAGGATCAAATTACTCCAAATGACCAAGTACCTTACTTACTACGAATATGCCCCAATCATGCCTCTCACTTGTACTGCATATGGGTCTCAATACAAAGCCTCCACCCCGAATCCACAAGCCTCTTTCAAAATGTCCCCCCAGGCCTCTTCTTCTTCTCCCTGTCCATGTCCATGTCCATGTTCTGCTTGTTTTTGTTTCTGCTTCTGCAAGGTTCTTCTGGCCTCATGAATCCGCTTTTGGAATTCCCCATTATACCATTCTCTTGTACCCTGACCCTGACCATTTGTCAAAAACGTCCACCCCCGGCCGACCAGGGCCAATTCCACGCAGTTTTGGTGGTAGCGACATGCCGTGCTAGTGCGAGTATGATAAGCCCTTTCGAGTTCGGCATCCGACGCATTCCAGGGAACTCCCATGATATCGTAGAGGGTTTTCTCAGGAAAGTTCAGCTGGGATGACCATTGCGTGAGGATCAGGCAGGGTTCTGTCATTAGATGCTTGTCTTTGTTCTTCTCTCGCCTGTCCTTCTCCTTGTCTAGAGTATTGCCGTCACCTCCGCTGTTTTGTGAGGAAGAAGAAGAAGGAAGCAAAGAAGGAAAAGAGGCAGCAGCTTCTCCTCCTCCTCCATGTCCCCTGTGCACAACATGTACCCCAAAACCAAAACCAAATTGGTCCATGTAAGCAGCGGCAATAAGCGCCGTTATGATTATCAACCCGACAAGGCAAAGCAGAAGCAAGTGGTATTTGCGTTTCCGTTCTTGAGCTTCAGCAGCAGCCGCAGCAGCAGCAGTAGTAGTAGGGCGGGAATTCTTCCGGGGTTTGGAATTAGGGTTGGAGTGGCGTCGTGGCGGCATGGTGTTGGTACGCCCTTGCCCTTTTTTGGCTCCTTTGGGTGATGTCAAGGTCGTCTCAATTGTCTCGGATGTCTGGACTGTGTCGGCCATCTCGGATGCTTCAACTGCCTCGGACAACTCAACTGTCTCGCCCGTTTGTGTCCCGGGTGTCTGCATCTCAAGTGAGTCAAGTATTTTGGACAGCAACGGCTTGCCTGTCTTTCCTGTCATACCTGTTTTGGCATCGGAATGGGCAGCAGGAGGCATTGTGGTGATGAGATGGTGTTTGGAGGAAATCGCATGGGAGAGATGGTAGAGAGATGCTTTTTATAAACATGGCGGGATTGCATGAATCTTTAGGGGACTTGTAAGGATGTTTTATGCTTGTCGACATTGATGTGCACACAGTCAAAGGTGAGACAGCAAGCAACAAAAGAGAGCCACAAGATAGCAAATAGCCAGAGAAAGTATCAACAACAAACAGCCACTGAAAAACCAGCAGTACAGCTAAAGAAACATACAGCAAAGCAATCACTGAAAAGTAGCCGATATAAAAGCAGGTACTTGACATGTATCCTACCTTTAGCTGCCTTGATTCATTTCTTTTCAAGGTTATGCATTCGGTCATTAATCTCCTCTTCTTGGCAGCTAGCAGGTATCCGAGACTGGAGCTTCTCTTTATGTGTCTGAATGATCCGGTTGTCAGGTAGTGCTCTCCAGCTACTATTCTAAGCGTAGGTGCATGACTTGTTTGTGTATGGGTGGATGGGGGTTTGGTTTCGAGTTCAAATCCAACTTGTAGCTCCAGCAAGAATAGACTATTCTAGCTCTTGCCGGCTGGAGGATTGAATGCTAATTTGAAACCGGACAACGTAACCTCCGTAAAGAATGCGCAGAAAACAGGTGGAATGGGATGGAATGGATGGGGCTGAAGGGTAAATCATCTATTTGGGCAGTCCGTGGTGTAAGCATTCAGCCGGCTGCCCGGCTGGCTGTGAGAAGAAGACATTTTGATCTCCGTATCGGGCTCAACTACTCTATATATATACAGGCACTCGAAGCACCAAGATATCACGATACTGATAGCGGCACACCCCAATCATTAGCACTTCTTGCTACCTCGCTTTTCTTTTCTTCTCTTTCAGCTGTGTGGCTCCGGGACATGCTCCCTCTTCCTTTTCACAGACATGGACCTACCTTTATTCTCAACCCGTGCCATCTTCCCGTACCAGACCAGACATACATATGCTTTCGCAATGTAACTTAACATCTGAGTATCTTTTCGCCCTCTTCTCCACTCTTCGGGAAACCTTCATGTTGGAAAATGCCTATTTGGGTATAGCAAATACAGGAAAATAGACTTTATACTAACGTATTAACCATCCTTGCAACTTGCAGCTGTGATTCTAGCCTTAACTTGTGCTAGCTTATACAGCGGGTGTACTATCATTGAGAGTGGCTTTCTTTACTTTTGCATAAACCGCCCTAACTGACTGCTAAATCCATCCCAGCATCTACACTATCTACCAATTCATGCATACTGCGTACCTGCCTACGTGTGTCTGTATATCTTTGGGCCGTCATATGTAATAGTCATTGCCGGAACTCTGCTATTTAGCGCAGAGTTTGGTGCATTACTGCCCTCAGTAAGATATTTAATACCGAGTCACGCACCGCGAATACGAAATAGATATCACCTCAACCAGCCACACAACTCGCATATATTATGTATACACCGTAAAGGGAACACAGCGCAGTTATTATAAAGGCCATCAGGCTCTCGCTCTTAGCGTCGAATCCGTTTAACTATTGAAATCGGTTCTTGTTTGCGTCTGCACCAGGTTGGGAATGGAGTGGGATGTAGTTGGATAACAGGATGCCTTTTCTGATTTTTCTTTTTTTTTGTGCTGGGTGTGTTGGGCTCGTAGAACGAGCAGCCCTGGAAGAATCATCTTATAACGCAGCTGCAACCCAGTCAAGACCCCACCTACCAGTATTTAGGCCAGTGTTTAGGGCAGCCAAATTCTATCACCCTTTGACCCTCAGGTGTGATTGTTGAATGGAGATGACGCAGAGCTGGAGCCGGACTGGATTTGTCTGCCACGACCACCGGATCCTCCCAACACCTGGCAGGTGTGTGACGGTGTGCAGGTTACGCTGTTTTTTTTTGGCATTTGCTAGTCGCGCATCCCCATTTTTGCTATTCGCGCATCCCCCAAAATAGAAATAATTATTACCAAGTATCCAGACAACGCCCTGGTCTGACCACGGTACCGTTGGAAAG
>Ga0247763_1000357_pt1 | contig 26739 bp, 37 predicted proteins | sample UWRJL141409B4_FD_179926 | JGI IMG/M metagenome (GOLD analysis project Ga0247763, IMG submission 179926) | Plant litter microbial communities from Arlington Agricultural Research Station in Wisconsin, United States - UWRJ-L141-409B-4 | ecosystem: Environmental > Terrestrial > Plant litter >...
ATCTTAAATTTTTAGGGCTATATATACATTTTTCATAGAGTTAGGACTTAGAAAATTTTAGGGTTATATATGGGTTTTGAAAGTGCTCACTCGCTTGTAATGCTCACTCGCTTATCATGTACGTTAAGTAATGAATGATGGGTTTCTTTCTTTCTCTCTCTCTCTCTCTCTCCGAACATTCTTTCTGCTAGCGCATTTCGATTTTTTGTTAGTCTAAACTGTTTAAGCCTATGCCCAGGACCAGGGCGGGTAAATAAGTGTCAATGACCTACTCGGAAAACTGCCAAGGGTGGGGATGGCTTGTATATCTGAGGAGCGAGGACAATGTCCATGTCCTGATTTGCCATCTCGGGTCATGAGGGTTCGGGAGCATCCACTGGCTTGTTCGGCTGGGGAACCGAAGAACCGAGACGTCCATAATCATTTAGTTTCCTGTCTTCTCGGTCAAAATGGACGAACCGGCTGGATTTCAGGGTTCTGCGAGTGTCAAGATCCATCCAGAATGGCTTGACAGATTCCCACCCCCTCAGAACAAAACATAATCGGCTTTAGCGCCAAAAGAACTATCGACCAATCCACAGCCCGCTTGGCTAAGTGGTATAGCGTATCACTAGTACGACTAGGATAATGATAAGGTCATCAGTTCGATTCTGATAGTGGGCATTTTATTTTTGCTCTTTTCTTGACTGCATCGTCCTTTTGCATGCGCTGCTCATGGGTTGTTGGTTGGATGTGGATGTGATCTGCCGTCGCGGCCCCCGACTGACTGACACACCATCACAAATACAAATTCTGCAGCAGCCGCACCTGGCCCCCCGTCTCCTGGCTATTCCGGTACGAATACACAGCTGTGTGAAATTCAACCCCCCGAAAAGTAAAAGCGGCGGGAAACAAATTTTAGGGTGGAAAGTTGCTGCGCATTGTGGTTCGTCTGGTTAGCTTCGCCCCCAGTTCGGGCCTGCCGTCGTTGCGCTATTTCATAACAGCTGAGAGTTATCATTGGGGGATAGCTTGACTATGATGTGGTTCCTGATTGGTGTGGCGCACCACCATCATGCACGAGAAGCTGCATCGATGCCCAGAACTGTGCTGTGCTGTGTTGTGCTGCGGTGTGGCTGCTTTGGGCCAAGGGCAGGCTGTGGGCTGCGAGGGGGGGAGAGGGGAAAGGGAAAACAACATGAGCATTAGTAACACGGGTGCCCATAAACAGGAAATGCAGTGTCTTTGTCACCATGCAACTCTCTACCTCTTCGCTCGCTCGTTTCTCCAAAAGTCCAAATGTCCGACAAAGTCCCCCTCTGGAAACGCGCTGCCGGCAGCTGGGCTATATGGAGCCATTTGGTGCTCTGTCTGGTGACCTCGGGGCTCATGCTATTTAAACTCGACGGATACTACGCTGCCAACGATTCTTCGTCTATCCGATTCAAGTTTCGCCACGGCCTGAGTGTTAGCGATGTCACCACGCTCACTTCCGTCGCAAATACCCTCATCCGCATCTGTGCGGCGAGCATCACCACGGTTAACTCGGCGAGATGTATCTTGATGCTGTTGGAGAAAACCACGCTCGATCTCGGTGAGATTCAGGCGATTGCGACCTGGAAGGCCATTCTCTGGCCGGTTCGGTATCCGCGACGATCAGAGGGACAAGTCAAAACCGATAACGACAACGACAACGACGACGACGACGACGATGATGATAATAATGACGAAAAGAAACATGAAGCTACAAATCCGGCACGTTGGGTCTGGGGTCTAGGCGTGCTTCTCCTCCTGACGGTTCCGCAGCAATTCTCAGCGCCGATTCTTTCCGGAGCGGTGGATTGGAATCTTTCCGAGCTATGGGGTGAAGAAGTCCGTACCTTGTCGGCAGTGCGTGGAGAAGTCGAACTAGATTGGTCGTCATATGCCAACGACACACGATTGCGCGAGTGGTTCGCCCGACGAGCCTCCGGATACGCAAGCATGACCTGGGGCGCTGCCAACGATACCGATCGCGCGGCGGGCATGAAGGGCGGCACGTGTCGCCACATGGTCGACGACAAGGGTCTTCCGGCAGGATCGAAACTCCTCAACGTGACCTTTCCCATGGTCAAAATCCACTCGATTGTATGGGACGCGCAGGATTCCAGCACCCCGCTCCCTTCCGGGCCGACCGTCAGCTCCTTTGGCGACGATGTATTTCGGTATTTTCAAACCGGAAATGCCGTGCTGTATCATCCCACCGGTGCCTGGAAGATCCCCAAGGTGAATCGGAGTTGTGTGGATATACCGGGACGAACCGCCGCTTACAATGCAAGCTTGACTTCCGGCAATGTCCGTAACGACGGAACGAAAGTTCTGGCTGCCCAGAACCAGGTCGCTGTGAACCCTGATGCAAGCGCTCTCTCTGTCAGAGACACTGCAAACTCATCATCATCATCATCTGGTGGGGGACAGAACTGCACGGTCTCCCTGCCGAGACCGGCAACACCCATCATGTTTGACGGCGTCGTTCGACTTGCCGTGCTGCTTTCCCGCCAAAACGCCACGGGGTGTGAACCGGTGCGGCCCAATTCGTTTGGCAATATTACCAGCGTCAAAATTGGCCATATCGTCAGTGTTAAAGACGACATCACCAAGCAGGAAAGCTGCTACGCCATTGGCAGTGTCAACCTCACTGTCGGTCTCGCTAGCGTAGCCGAGGCGCGATATATCAGCAACCGCGTCGTCGACGGCGACTGTAGCGGCGAGACATTACGCGAGGGCCAATGGGTACAAGAAGCGCTGTTTATGATGCCCGACGTCATGACCATGGTGTCACTGACCAACACAACGGGCATGCCAACCTGGAATTCGCTCGACGGATACGCCCGCACGCTGATTAAACAATCCTTCACGGCGGCGTGGGACGTGTTGGATTCTGCGGCGGGCGGAAATGTCACCGAGGTCCTTACCGCGCGACCGTACGAACCTCGCATTCAGGCGTCCGTATCAACATTACGGATAATCCTCTGGTTGATGCTAAACCTGGTAATGCTTGCGGCCATTGGCGGGGTACGCATAGCGGAGAACTATTGCGAGAGAAAACCGGTCCATGATGTTACCGCCGCACTGCTCATGACGCCGGTCCATGTAGAAAGCTGGCTGGGGAAAAATGACACGGGGCTGGGGCTGGGGGGGCTTACGGTCGTTACAGAGCGGGTTAAGGGTATGCGTTTTCGGCTGGTCAGGTCGGAGGGGAAGGATTTTCACCTGAAGCAGATATGAACTGTAAACTAAACTAAACTAAACTAAACTGGATGAGCCTAGGGATTAATACAGAATGAGATTAATGTGACTGCGAGCTGATGTGTAGAATAGGTAGGTACCTAGGTAGTCAGCGTGGTATCTCTAATCTAGAAAAACAAAATGCATCACCTTGTTGAAACTCCCAATCACAACCATGTCCAGATGTTCAGATGTACAGAACATGTTAGAGACCAAAGAGAGACTAGGAAAAGGCCAATAGTCGTTCCCAGTCAAGTCTCAACAAGACAAGGTCTCAAGATCTGTCTAGTCCAGGCTAGGCCATGTTTGCACTCTGACAGGTTTGTCGGCTCCTGATACAGCGTCTGTACTTCACCCAGTTACCTCAGATGTTGCTTGACTTAAGCTTGTCCAGAATTGTAAAATACTAACCATTTATAGATCACGATGTCGTCGTCCCTTGATATAGATTCAATAAACTTATCGTCGTCTAAAGCATACCCCCAGAAAACTCATCCCAGTTTGGACCTGTCCTTGCGAACCCTGCCTCTTGACTCGGTGAGATAGGTACCCATACTTCGCTGTCTATCAACGCCAGCGACGACAATGACGCCGAGGCTGCCCCAGATCTCACAATCAGACTGGTGAGTTTAGCTAGTACCTGGTGACGACATGAAGCCATCTCATGTTCTTGTAGCTACGTGTGGCTCGTGTATACATCATTGGGGCTGTTCATATCAAGTTACAAACAAACCAGAACGACAGATCCAGGTCGGGGAATACAAAAGAGCAACAGACCCGCCGGCGAAAGCTGTTACGGGAGATGAAAGAGGCGTGTTAAAAATCTCCGGAAAAGGGGAGATTTTCGTTTTCGAGCCGGACCGGGCAGCAAAGAGGCTGGCGTATGTACCTAGGCAAGGATGTCATGGGTACCGTTGAACTGCGGGGCGCCTGTGACTCAATAGGAGCATTTCACAGGCCGGAATGAGTCGTGAGTTGACCCCGTAGAGCTTGTCCCAGGCACAAGTAAGTTACCTTAGCTAGGTATTCTTGCCAGCCTTTGCTTGCCGTTTTCTCTTCTTAGTGTTGGCACGATCCAGATTCCAGGATCCGCGCCCACCCCTTGACTTTTCAGAGCCAGGCTCCTCTTTTCCATGTTTTAATTTCCCAGAACTTAGCTCCTCTTTATCATTCCTCGATGGTAATCTAGAGACTGTACCAGGACATGACGCAATCATCCCTTTCCCTCTTCCCTTTCTGTCCTACTGTACCCTCCCATCTTTCCACGAGATTTCAGTCAACCATCTCACCTCCCTCTCTCTCAACTTCTCCGATAGCTCCAACCCCTTCTGCATTTCCCATGTCTAACCCCATTCCCAGTCCAACATCAGATCCACCACCACTATTTCGACCATGATATCCCGGGACAGTAGAGCCTGATTTTGAGCTACTACGTGATTTCTTCACCCCCTGTCTCGAGCTTGAAGACCTGATTTTGGACACTTTGGATTGGATGCTGATTCTTGACCGTTTGATTAATCCCTCGTCCTATATTTTTTATTTTGACAATTATATTAGCGACCTTTTCCGTTCGTCCTTCTTGGTCAAAATATTATCGACATCAAACCCGAAGTACCAAGGCTGCGGAAAAGGAACAGAAACAGGGCCAGGAAAGATTTGGCAGGGGCGGCGACTGGGCCTGAGCTGGCCAGCCAGTGGACCAGCCAGCCAGCCACATCACTGGACCAGCGGACCGGGCCAGGATTGGTGGCGTCTCAGGGACTACCTGAGGTGTCTCTGGTAGCTCTACAATCTGAGACGTACGATACACGTCCGTAAAACTGTAGCCAGGGGAGTCATATGGCTGTGGTACTTGGGCAGGAGGAGGCGAGTCGTTTAGATGAGGCGCCCATCCCGAGGAGAGGGTGGACCAGTGGAAGCCGTAGATGCCCTGCCCTGCCCTGCCCTGCCCATCTCGAAGATACATAGGAGAGACGGACACTTACCGACATCCGCCGAGACGACCAGCCCGCCTCGACAAGTTCGTTCAAAAGCGCAACCTCTTGGTCACTCCATGGTCCTGTGGTATATTTCCTGGGGAGCGACCCGTCGGAGGAGGGAGGGGCATGCGATTTGACGACGCCGGGCAACGGGATGGGTGGCGTCCCAGCCGAGACAGACCCTACACTGGAAATGGGTACGCGGTTGACAGTGCTTGTTTTTGCCGTTGTTGCTGTTGTAGTTGCTGCTGCTGTGGTTGCTTCTGCGGTAACTGCCGTGATTGCTACATCGGCTGTGGTCGTGGTGGGGGGCTGCCAGCCGGTAGGGGTCAAGACGGGGACGGGGACCGAGGGTTTCAGGACACCAAGGGACATGTCAAGACAAGCTGTGTCTAGTTGCTGCTAGAAGCAAAACAGGTCAGCGATAGAACAAAAATCTTGAAAGAAAATGGAGTTAACCCAAGCCAAATTGTTTCCAGACACGGGCGGTGGCGTCACGCCGTAGGTGAATTCTGCGACTGTCGAAAGTCAGCTCGACTCAGATCAAACTTGTTGCTGAAGAAATAAAACCCACGCAGTCTCCAGTCAGGCATGTCTCTGTCCATCTCCTCCTCCATCTCCTTGGTAGAGGGGAAGGGAAGCCTGTTCGTTGGCAAAGACATTTTGCTGGTTGTGGTCAGAAAAGTTTCAAGCTCCGGCCGAGTCTGGGACAAGGCTTTTTTTTGTACTCCGAAAATTTACTTCCCAAGGCACCGAGACTGGATGCTAGATCCAGACTGGTCAGGTCGGGAAGTTGCTGGAAATTGTGATACTGTCGGGGACCAGACTACAAAGGGATCCGGGCTGGACTGCCTTGAATTTGTGGCCTCGACTGGGAGGATGGGAGTTCCTGTCTCGGCCATACTTTCCTGAATTCGGCCTTGACAATTCTTTCAGTCAACGAGGCACGTCCCAAGTACCGGACCTGGGTCCCCGCCAGCAGGCCATGTCCAAATTTCATCCCAGCTCTACAGATTCACAGCAATTCCCGCCCCACCCACAGGCAACCCCACGGTATAAAAACCAGTTCTTCCAATCCCCATTCCAAGAAAAGGACACATAGTCTAGCTGGTAGGTTCATGACCTGGAAGGGGGGGGTTAATCTCTTCTCTTATTACAGCGGGCCAGGTTCGATTTTACTGTTGGTCATGAATAAGTTTTCACTTTGGCCGGGCAAGGAACCCGCTTGGAGAGTACTTTTTTTGATCTAACTCGAGTTTAAGGGTGGAACCCAATTGGTGAGGTGACTATTCGCTCTACATGTGGCTCTGTAGGTCCCCTTTGGGAACTTTCCTGGTTTCTGTGTCCTTACTTTTTTTTTAAGGCCTCCTTTTCTTTGGGGGTGAGGGCATCTCGAGATTTGTAGAACCCACCACACTTCAATCCTTGTGAGGGTTACATGGCTGCCCTGAGTTGATTCACAGCTCAGCAAGTCATTTCCTTACTTTTTTTTTTTCCTTTGGTGTTTGCTCAGTGAGCATCGCGAATTGCCTGGGATCATTTTTTCTTTTTTCTTGGAGTCGTCAAATTGACACCTAACTCTGGCAGGATGCGCACAACGAATTGCGCAAGCAAATCCACGATAGTAAGGTCCCCATGAAGATTCATGTTTGCCTTTGGATATGCCACTGAAGACGGAGAGAAAACAAAAGAGGGTTAGGTTGACAGTTCTCATGTTACGAGGGAGGCTACCTTTTATTATGTGGGCGTCAGTGGAGGGGGTGCAGTTGAGACTTGTCGGGAGATAAGACTGGAAGCTGAACCCGATCAGGGCTTCAATGCCAACATAATTTGATGTCAACTAAGGTACTTTCTTTCTCTCCTCCTGGAGATGTACTATCTCAGTTAGCCGCTCACTGATCAAAGAGCTGAACATGAACATAAAACATCATCGACTAGAGGGCATATGATGCCTTACGTTACCTAGGGCACCTAGGTAGAGTTCGCTAGGTAGAGACCAGAATCTAAAAATAAGATCTGGAGCCAGGCAGCTTCAACGCCCGCAAGCTTCCCTGCGACATGGAAGAACTTCCTGGCTTCGTCAAACAGTGTGCCTCGTTAAACACATAACAGGCGTTGAGAAATGCGCGAGTTTGTCAAGACCAGAGCGCTCATGGCAGGAATGTCGCATGATGAGCAGTTAATATCGGCTCATAAAGCCATGCCTGCCTTTCCGGGTGTGGTACCCCCATCTTCCATCCTCCAACACTAACGCCGATACCTATGCCGACATGCCGTCTCCGCCTCGCAGTGCTTCCCCGATCCGGAACGTCGCACAAAACAGCCATCAACTACATCCTGTTGCAGGGAAAAGTGTGTAGGAACGGGATTGCCTCAAAATCTAAATAAAATAAAAATAATCACTCTAGTTGCTTCCAGTCCGCCCTGCTCTACATCTAGTCCCAAAATCAACCGCAGCTTGCATCATGTCTTCAATGGCAAGAAACTTGATCCCCCCCCCAAACCCCCACTAGATGATCTCTTCAAGTGTGCCCTAAATCCCCCCCATTTTCTATTCACCAACTCTCAGTCAGACTCCAAAGTCGGCGGCATCACCCAAGTCCATGCGTCCCCGTCTTCGGCGATGCGTAGCGGTCTCTCTCGTTTAAAGTTATGTTCCGGTCCCAAGCGTACGCCCAAACGCGCCTCTACCTCTTCAATAATGCGCGGTACCGGGTCGGGCTTTCTGGGATCCGAGAGATACGCGTGATCAGATTCTTCCGCATTACTGATGGGCACCATGCGTATGCCCTCTTTAAGCCGAGGCCTAGTCATGAACCGGATACCATACTCTGAAAAAATCCTGTCGAAGCGACCGATGTAGTGGAAAATCGTAACAAAGTTTAACCAGGTATCCAGAAAATGCTGGCTTTCGTACGTGAGGTTGTCCGGGGCGTGTTCGAGAAAGAATCCGGTCAAGCGAATGGTTTGCAGACATGGAAAAGCGCCGGCTTTTGCGCTTTCGGCAAGGGAGGTGAGGACGTCCGGGCGGGCCCGACCAATATCCGAAATGGTGAGGTGTTCTAAATTTGGAAATTTCTTAACCAAGGCCACGAGGGGATAATCATCGTACAATGGGTGATCATTGGGCTGAAAGACTATCAACTCTTTGAGGGCGAGAAACTCATCATTCCGGAGCTTAGGTAGAACATCAAGCCACTCGCCAACTCTGAATCGATCCAAAAGCACTAGTTTCCGGAGAGAGGATGCAGATGGACGGACCGCCTCGAGAGCCTCCCAGAGTGAGAAAGAGACATCCCAGGGATCGTAGAGTGTGTCGCTATGGGCAAACTCGACCAACTTATCACAGCTCTTTGCAAGTTTAAACAAGTCGGCCTTTGTCAGGTCGCACCGCAAAATCGAGAGATATCTGAGATTCCCAAATTCGATCTGGCCCCCGAGTGGATTGTAATGAAAATAGTGCAAGGTAAGCCGTTGGAGTTTAGGCATGAGAGAAAGCAGCCGAAGCGCACGCTGGAGTCCGAAGCCTGACGGAGGCCGGAAATTATCGTGAGTGCAAGGCCTGCTGGCTATGTAAAGACCCTGCATGTTCCGCCACTCGGGATCGGGATCGCTGTCCGGAGGTGGCAATATATCCAAGTCCCACGTCTCGTTCACATACAGTGATACGTGAGAAACGTTGTGCATCAAGCGAAGGAGTAGCGCAATGGTGAAATCCGGAGGATCGGTTGGGCCGGCTTGTTGGGCTGGGTTGATTGGTTTCATGGCACGAAGATGGTTTCGGCGGAGCTCCAGAGTATCAAGCTGGCCATAGGAGCCGATAGGGAATCCACCTATCATGCCCTGGTCTGGGTTGATCTCAAAAAAAGACCCAAAGTCCACGATTTTGACAAGGGAAGCGAGATCTGGTCTTTGTAGCAGTGTCCGCAATAGCCTGGTGCTGTCAAGGGGAGACCCGTGGAGGAACGCGGCTGGGCCATGTTCGTTGCGAACTTCCCGTTCATCGATTATTCCAATCTTGCTATAGAGAAAGATATTTGCTACTCCGTAGAGCCTCTTGCAGGTGCGAGCGAGACAAGCCAACGTCTTCTCGCTGAAGGGTTGATCTTGGATCTCAAGACAAATTCGATTGAGGAGCTCATGTGGGAATCGCAGGAACGGAGCTTGGCGTCCCTGGCCTGGTTGGAGAGTCAATGACCCCAGCCCTTGACTTTGCAGAGTTAGAGACAGCCCCGCCAGCGTACGGAGCTACATAGTGATGCTCACACGAGGGAGCCCATCCTTGATAGTGGTAGCTTGGCGGCAAGAATGTGGCCGGTCCGGGGGAGGCTGAAGGCCAAGGTGAAACCTCGCTGCGGTATTTCCTAACAATTCGACGCCCAGAGGGCGGGAAGGATGCGTCGGTGCGAGGAAGTAGTACTTGGCGTCGGCAAAGATACCTGGCAGTGAACCGGAGTCTTCCCAAGGGTGCGAGTGCGAGCTTGGAGAATCAACGGCAGCTGGGGGATCATGGCGCCCTTATATGCCGGGGAATGGTGCTTCACCTGAGCTGTCGTCCTTGGGCCCATGCCTGAAAGATGTCGAAGTGGCGCATTTCTATCTTTGTTTGGGGGACCAGTGACTGTTTGCACCCCTGTTGTCGTGTTCCTTGTTTCGAGGGTCCGGGGTGCTTCGGGCCTGGGGAATGGACATCATCATGCCGACTTTGGATGGGTCTGCTTAGTAGGTGGCAAGTCTCTGGGCTGGTACGCCCGGAGGCGGCATTGGATAATGAGATGCAAAGTCAACATCTAAGCAGTTTTCATTGCAATGCCGCATCGAAAAGCACTGGTGACTCGTGAGAGTGAATGTGTTTCAAAAGAATTGGACCGCTCTGCCCGACGAGAACCAACTGTTGGTGGGTCCCATGGGCCGAATGACCCAGCAGCACCTTCCCTCAGTTCGTTGGACTTCTCGTTCACTGTGCGGGCTATGTTAAAGTACGGTTTCAGCGAACTTGTTTGGCGCTCTGCCCGAAGCGTCCTTGTTGGACGAGTGTGCAGTAGCGAGACCGGCCCCAGCGTCAGGCCGTCGAACGTGGATGCATTTGTTGGCTGCCTCACAGAAAAGCAGTATGACAAAGATAGTAACTCGTAGTCTCGTCTCATTATTCAACCCGACCTACTGCCGATACCAGATATCATCAGACATCATCATAACATTTATATATAACGATCGACTCCCTTACCGCCAACAAATACCAGAAAATACCAAACGCCAACCAATCCATCCCAGCCCATCCGCTTAATCCCTCCTGCCTGTGGCCAAATCCATCTCCTCTGGCTTCACCATCTTTGTCTTCTTGTAAAATTTCCACCAAATAATGTTGCCCACGTAAACGACCAACCCGATATAGCTGGTCATGAATTTGTCCACCTGGAAATAAGGAATAAATGCGTTGTATCCGCTAAAAATAATGACAAGAACTGTGATGAAAAGCGCAAACCACGCGCCATGTGGCAAGAGCGGGTTCTTATATGGCATAATGTCGCGAGAGATGCCCTGGGCCTTCATACCCCGAATCATGGAGAGGTAGCTAACCAGGACGGCGATCCAGTTGAGAGCGCCAAAGACAGTGACGAGCGCGACAAAGTACTTGAAGACGGTCTCCGCGTCCTTCGTCGCGTTCATGAATCCGAGGGCACAGAAGATGGATGATAGCGCAACGGCCGGGATGGGAACGCCGCGTCGGTTGGTTCGGTGGAAAATGGCGGGTGCTTGGCCGTCCTTCGCAAGTGCCCAGCATGTGCGGGAGGCGAGGTAAATATCCGAGTTGGCAGCGCTGACCGTAAAAATCATCAGCAAGCCGTTGACGGCGTCGTCGAGGTGGTTGATCTTGGCTTTTTGCGCAGCGACAACGAAGGGAGATGCAACTAGGAACTGTTAGCGAGGGAAGCCGCGAGAGAGTGGAATAACATACGTCCAGAAGTTCGGAGCGAAGAAGCAGTGGCGAGCAGCTCATCGTTGTAAGGAACAGCCATGCCGAGAACCAAGACACCAGCGATGTAAAAGAAAACGATACGGAGGAGGGTCTGGTTGACGGCGCGAGGGACGTTCTTGCGGGGGTTGGGCGTCTCGCCAAACGCAACACCGACCAGCTCAGTGCCGAGGTAAGCGAACGTAGCTTGGACAATGCAGGCCCAAACACCGAGGAAGCGGCCGGTGTCGCCGTCAACGACAAAGACGCGTTTCGGGTTCGACAACGTAACGTTATACGGTCCGAATGCGCCTGGATCGTTCCAGTAGTGAAAGCCGGTTCGAACACCCGTGGGGCTTCCACCCAGCGAGATGATGAAGCACATCAAGATGAGCATCAGGATGACGAGTGCCTTGGCCAACGACATCCAGAACTCGGCCTCCCCGAAGAACGACACGTGGATCAACTGGACAAGGAGAGTCAGCTATGAGGACCAATATACGAGGCAGAGACGGGGGTGACACACATTCAGCAAAATGATAGCAACGCCAAAGACAACGATCCAAACCGAAACATTGATATCCGGTCTCCATTTCTGCAGCAGAAGGCCTGTCACGGTCAAATTGTTCGGTAGCACGATGACGTATTTGAAGAAGTAATTCCAGCCCGTTGCAAAGCCCATGGCAGGATCAACGAAGCGAGTGGCGTATCCCGAGAAGCTCTTTTTGTGTGGAAGCCATGCACCCATTTCGCCGAGGGCGACCATGACGACGTATACCGTAAATCCCATGAGAAGGTAGCCGATAAAGAGGGAACCCGGCCCGAGCCTCAGCGAAGTGCCGGTGCCGACGATAAGACCCGTGCCGATGGCGCCCGCGATTGCCATCATATCTGCCGGAGAGGTCCATATTAGCGACACTCGAGGTTATGACGAGTGTTCGGTGCAAACCCACTCAACTGGCGCGGCTTCATGCCACGATGGAGGTCATCTTCAACCTCGACCGCACCCTCCTCGCTCGTGTACCCCTCGCCACCCGCATCCCCTGGCGAAGGTGGTGAACCAGCCGCTTTCTCATTTTTGCTGGTGTCGCTCGAGTTGGGATCGCGGGAAAACGAAAATATCGCCATGGTTGCGGTTCTGAGGTCTCGCCGCGCCAGTGAGGCCTTGTTGAGATCAATGGGCAATGAAACGGAACAAAAGAAACAAAAGAAGAGGCGGCCTGCAGTTCAAGTAAGTGGTGCGGGATCACCGAGTGACAGGGATGATACTTTGTAATATCGAGGTGCTGGATGTTAATCAGGCTCGGTGTGCCAAAACGGCTGTGCTGCGACGGTCCAACGGGGCGCTGCATGTGCTAGACATTGGTTGCGGGGAATAAGCAACCAGCGCATGCTGCCTGGGGGCCCATGTCTCGGGGGAATTTGAGGCCAGCAATGCAGGATGCGGCAACAAGAGGCACAAGCAACCTGGTTCTGCCTCGCATCCAGTGATATTCCATTGATAAAGCGGACGAATATGATGGATGGCTGCCCAACCGCCGCAAACCTGCCGGCTTGCTTGCCCGTTGAGCGGCTGGCGCCATCGCAGTGTGGATGGCACTCCAGGCAAAATTGGGTGCGACCAACCACAACTGCTGCGACCATTGGCCAATTCTGCAACGTGACGAGAGGCGATCGACCCCCAAGCAGAAGGTCGATAAGAACGAGAGCGGGGGGTCACCAAGACTATCGACCGCGTTCCAGAACACAGCCGCCCCAGCCAAGCATGGAATTCGGTCACAAAAGAGCGGATGTTTTGACGGGCGCTGTTCTGACAAGCAACGCCGAGGGCAAACAAGATTTCCAAGCACTGGCCAAGTTCAGATCTGTCGCCCCACTCTTCGGGAGATGTGAGGTACTGGTTGGTCGGACGGCGAAATGGCGGGATCGCCAAGGTGCCAAGACCAGGCGCTTGCGGCAGATGAGGAAGGTGTGTTCGGAGGAACCCCGAAGCATGTCACCACCAGCGGCGCGCGCAAAGTCTCAGTGTAAAAGCCGTTTGCTATTCGCAGCCCAGCAGTTCCCAAGTGGCCTTTGCGCATGTCTGGGATCCGAGTCCACGCATCGCTATAACGAGGTCTGCCGATCCCTCTCAAAAAAATGGATGTCGGTGATCAAGCTGGCTAGTGCAACCCAGGCACGGGCAGATCCACTCGGACAGGCATCGCTGACCACCATTGCGATTCGAATCCATCCCATCTCCGCCTTTATCAACGTGTCCCGACCCCAATCCTCACATGCCTCTTGCGTGCAGAAATTCAACCTGCGGGGAGTCAGTCAGCTGTTGGCTCTTTTCTGGCTAGCGGATTCCGCGATGAAACCCCCAGATTACCGGAACGGCGAAGGGGTCCCTGCGATGCTTACGCTCGGCTACACCCGCTCTTTACCGGCGACGAAAATGATGATCGGTCACGGCGAACACAGCCGCAAAAACACCGCCCGCAAATTCTCACTCCTGATAAAGAGCGATACCGACTTGTAGCCTCGCCCGCTTCAAGTTCTTCATCCTTGGATACCGAAGGCCACCCTGCTCCCCTGTCTTCGCTCTCCAAAGTTGCGAGTTTAGCGACCGAAAGAATTCAGCTAGCTGGGATGCATGGTTCTCAGACATACCACATGATACCGCCCTATCGTCTTCACCGGTCACAGCATCGACACACCGAAAGCAGTCTGGCTGCCTAGGTTCAAGAGGCGGTAGCTTAGCCCACCGACCGTCGAACGAGAGCCAGGTGTTCAGAACCCTCGGGATGCCCAATGATCTTCGAGAAGTGTGGGGGAGTATCTCCACGACAAACAATGGCATTTCCTGCCCCATTTGACCTAGTTCTCGGCCTCGGCAGTTCAGAGGTGAATTTATCGATGATTTGCATCATATTGCGTAGGACAGCGGACAGCGCGGTCATCCATCAAGTCTCCATTTCAGAATATTCTCGAGCAAGATAATACGGTCTTGGTGTGACATGCCTCCACGGCCGCCTCATTTTGTTGAACCGGCCCGTACACCTTCTCCTCGACCACGCCTTAGGTCCAGGGGAAGCCTAATTCTTCACGAATCTGTTAACAACGAGGGCATGACGGAGCTTTGGGACTCAGGAGGAGTGATGTCACCGAATGGATTCACCGGTATCTTGCTTGAGCACGAAGCTACACCATTCTGATCACCGAGTCAAAGAGATTCTAATTTGGGCCTCGTGAGCCAACCACGCCGCTGCAGACGGGAGTATCGACCACTACTGAGCACCACAGGTCCACCACACAATACGTTTTCATGCCTGTGACTGCTGTCTGATCACTGCGGTCAAAATCCAACCTCCGTCCAAGAGTGTCTAGTTAAACTTCACGCCATGCGCCAACAACCCCACAGCCTTATCCCATGACCCTTCCTTGACTTGGCTACCAAGCCACAATTCCCCCTAGATATACTAGAACCACTTACCCCATACATCATAAATTGGCAAAAACCGCAATCGGGTATGGTGCAGCGGTTAGCATACCTGGCCCTTGATTTTCAGCGTTTGCATTTCCTAGCGTTTGCCTTTTCCAGCGTGGGCCAGGAGACCCGGAGTTCGATTCCCGGTACCCGAATACTGCCATTTTTTTTGGTTGTTCCTTTTCCTACTCTTATTTTCTTCGTGAATGGACAGGTAATCCGCCAACGTCCCTGCACATTTCGGTCAGGTAAGCTATCCTGCTTTCTGTTGCAGGTTTAACACCACGGCAGTCACCAGCTTCATTCGAACTATATTACTTCTTTCCTTTTGTAGAATGCAGTCCTTCCTGCCGTGTGTATTTTGCGACGTACGGAACCTCGAGACTGAATTCAAGCCGATGACGTCACCGCCCCTTCCATTATTCAACCACATGTCGACAACGCAACCGAACACCGAGCACCAGACCTTGACATCCCAACACCAGACCTTAACATCCATCTCCATCGCCACCAAAAAAGAAATATTCTATCTCTTCCACCGAAACTTCGTATCCACCTAGAACACTTTCAAAACCTAGAGTCAATCCTCAAAATGTCACTCCTCCATGTCGCCATCTCTCTTGGCATCGCCATCTTCAGCAGCTCCACGCTCTATCATTCCGCGCAATCCATCCCCAAACTCCGGAAATACGAGAGCAAAGCCGAGAAAGCCGCAAAATGGAGCAAAATTGCAGAAGACCGGCTCTGGCAGACGCGATACACCGTCGCCGCCGGGTTTGGTATGGTACGTTTTCTGTGCACTGACATTGAGCTCAACCAGGTGGACTTGGAAAACAACAGAACTATTCTGACAAATTACTACAGACCCTAGTCTCCCTAGCCAGCAGTCTTTGGTATGCCCTGCGCAGCTCCAAGGAGTTTGTGATGTTGGAATTCCTCTGGGTCTGCACCCTCGCTGTCGCCGAGCTGCGGACTTCCGACTACCTCAGGTCGTTTTGGGCAAAAGAGCGGAAGGTCCCATTGCTTGACGACTATAACGACGCGATCTCCGATATGGTAATCGTGATGGACTCGTGCGCTACACTGGGGGGATGTTGGGCGGTGTTGGCGTTGTTGAAGCTATTCGGGATTTGATCAGGCGTGTGTACCAATACCAAGTGCGATTGGATTGTGAGTAACAGCCTTGGCACCTACCTCGGCGCAAGGAGGATGCATCTCCGACGTTCATCTGCCATAGGGCAGGTTCTTTGATGGTCATCGGGCTGCGCAGCGGTGGGATTCTGGGTAAATGGCGAGCCGAACGGCTGAATGACGGGGACGAGGTCCCGCGCAGGGCTTGGAAGTCGGGCTGTACTCTACCGGTATGTGAGCGATGTCTACCGCAATGCAGTCGGTCCGGCTCCGTGGTGTCCGTCCCGTTAATTAATCGACTTATAGCAAAACTACTAACTTGTCTTGGCTCTCCATTTTTCGTGTCTATGCCATGCCCCGTCCCCTCAACTCCGTGACTCCATGACCACAACGACCCCGCCACTGGACCCTGGTGCTTTGGCAGGTTATCTCACTGCTGTAAGACGTCATCGTCCAAGCTGACCGACCGGCTCCGTCCACAATGGTCGTCAAACTCCTCTCCCTCGGGCTAACTACCCTGAGCCTCCTCGCGCAGCTCTCCACCGCGCAGGCTCCAGGCCCCGATTGGCCCAGCTGTTCAGAATCCTCCCGAGGACACGTTGGACCTTGGGGATGGGAGCTATTAGACTACCAATTCCGACCCATCGTGGTGGGCCATCCCGACGCGCAACAAGCATACCTCTGGATTGACGCGCAGAACCTTGCCGATGGGTCACGTACTCTATGCGGCCTCCGCGCCAATGCCACAGCCGCCGCTCCCACCGGTCCCCAAACTTTGACCAACCGTGCCGGTGGCTGTGAGACATTTTGGATCCCGCGACGGGATTACAGCCCTACCAATTCGTCTCAGCGTGCACCCACCGCGTCGGTCACATACAACACGCAGACACACGAACTGTCCATTGTGCAGACATGGTTCTGTCGGGAGGAGACTGGACAATTGTAACCCCCCCCCTCTTCCGTTAAATTCCAGCCCACCTCTTGTCTTCCCAAAACAGCACCAGACTAACATTCGGTTCTCGTACGTGCAGCTCTATCTTCACCGGCACCGCCTCCCTCCCGCTCAACTCCCCCTGCCAGGGCGGCAAAGAAGGCGAGCCCCCGACATGCTATTCCAACATTACTCCTGGCAATCCTGGATACTCCCCGGTCGAAGGAAGCGTTTTCCTCCATGGCGCCGCCTCCGAACTTAGTTCCATCACCACCCCCACTCCCACTCCAGTTAGTTCCTCTCCAAACTGTGTCACCTCCTCCCCGACTTGGCAGATCCTCTCTTTGACCTATAGCCCTCCCGGGCCTTGGCCGAAATCTCCTACCCACTGGTCTGCCGGCGTCGGCGTGGAACTTCGCAATCTCGCCGATGGGTCGAGAATCGACTGTGTTATTGGCACTGATGATACTTCGGGGTATAATTCTACGGGGTTGGTTCTACGAACAAGCGGGCAGAGGATGACGTATCCTGAGAACGAGACCGGGAAGATTTACGGTTGTGAGGTTGGGGGGTTTGTTTCTATGGTGGGGAGAGGAGGCAAGACAGGTTGGGTTTGGAAGGATGCGGATATAAAGGGGGTAGAGGTGGCGTTTGATACGAAAACGCAAATCTTTACTGTGAATCAGACATGGGAGTGTGAAGGAGGAGAAATAGTCAGTGGACAGGCTGAGGTCATGTTGGGGTTGGATTGCTATGCCATGCCAGAAAGGGAGTGGGCGCCGGTAAGGTGTATTCCGAGGGGGACGGGGTACAGCAATAGCTCGGGCTTGGTGGTAGTGGGGCCAGGCAGGGCTGGAGTGGTCTCTTCTGGGTCAAACTAAAGGGATGGATGGTGGGTGTGTTTGGATCTGGGTCTTTAGAGGGGGGAGATAGTCAAACCGGTACTTTTTTTATTGATAAAATTTGTTCGAGCGGGACGTGGACTAGCGCATTAGAGTACCTTATCATTGCCACTGCTGTGGCTGTAAGGGGGGATATGTGATACTCGCGACTTGGTCCCGTCACACACGTGCTTGTTTAGGGGTGTAATACTTGTTCACAGCACATGTCAAATCACCTCAGAGAAGATGAACAAGGCCTGTCTATTGATCTTGGGGTATTTATTAAACTCACATGTGTCGTGGGGAGAGAGAAATGTTAGAGATATTTGTTATTCATTGGGGCGGCTATCCCATGTTACGTTACTTACCAAGACACAAACTTACCTGCATGTATAGTACCTGTAGTGCCTATATCAGTGTAAAGTCTCAGCCCGATTGAGGGCTTCAACTCCTGTTCCTAGTGAAAAGGAGTATGAGAGAGAAAAAGGAAAAAAAAAAGTTTAGTGTTGGTGAAGACCAAGAAATTCATCAATATCAAAGGAGGGATCCACCAGAGGGACCTGGTCTTGTGCAGAGTCCTGGTCAGAGTTCTGGGCAGGTTCTGCGGGAGCTTCTTCTTCTTCTTCTTCGTATCCCTGAAACTGGTGCAGTTCTCCGGGTTGTTCATCTTCTCCTTCCGCGTCCGCATCCGAATCCTCATCTGCTTGATGAGGTTGATGCTGAGCCTGAGCGTGAGCCTGAGCCTGCTGCTCAGCCTCAGCCTGGATACGGGCCAAGCACGGATCACACTCGACGGTATCCATGACGCGACCGCGCAACTCGATATTCACACACTCCATACACACGCTGCCGCAATGGCCGCAGCATTCCCACTCGGTCTCCCGAGTAAGAACCATGTAGTAGGTGAAAGGGGGGTTTCCGAAGAACTGATAGTAGGGACAGTTGACGTCCCCGGCGACAGAGCGGGGACAGTAAAAGTAGACTTGCTCGCCTTTGCACATGGTTAGTGTCTTTCTTGTCTTTCTGAGGGGTGTCTGGGTGTTTGGTTGTTAGTTTGTGTCCCTTGTGTGTGTGTGTGTGTGGGTAAGAAATGCATCTTGACGTGATGAATGGGCTTTTTTATATTCTACAGGATATCGTGAACATGGAGATTGTCATGGCAGAAGAGTTGTTGACAGCAGTGTTAAGCTTCTGTACCGTAAATTCTACAAGGATAAGTTGCTTGGGATCTTTACAGCGACGAAACGCTTGGAATCTCTACAAGAACAAGGTGTTTAAAGTCTCTCCAAGAACAAAGTACTGGGAATGTCAACAGCTTCTTTGTTCAGTACCCGGAATCCCTCGGTTCTGCTATTGTTCGTGCGGACTTCTGGGTTATCAAGGCCTTCTCTCGGCCCGTCCCGACCCCTTTTTTGTGGACAAAGACAATGCACATTCTCTAAGCAGAAGGTGATCCGTCACGAACAGAATCACTGCCAAGATATAACTCCATTTGTCACTGGGACTGTCGGATAACAAAAATTGATTGAGAAAAAACGAATCCATTAAAATCCATAGAAAAACCCCAAGTATACCTACACCTACAGTACCTTACCCAACTACCAAGGTACCTAGGTAGAGCTTTCTCTAACCAGTGTACAGACCCCCCAAAGGTTATCCCGTATTCCATATCCTGTATCCCGTACCATGTATCTGCACTTTTCCCTAAAGGGGAATCACCAGCGATCCATCTTGTTGCATGTACCTTGTTACCCCGTACCGTCGGCAAGTGAGTCTGTATTACCAACCAGTGTTAACTCCATTCATATATTACAGAGCATCCACCCAGCTCATATATACTCTGAGAAAGAAAGAAAAAAAGAAAGACTTACGACCACAGATAGCTCCCCACCATGTTCGTCCAAAACGGCATTAAGTACGTCTCCAGCGCCACAAACATTTCCGAACCCTCCTCCTCGACCAGCATCCACAGGTCATAGGCGTATTTATCGATGCGCTCGGCCGTGACGTGCAGAAGCTCAACGAGCGAGGCAATCACCACGTCGAGAGACTCGTGTGTCTCGTTGACCATTATGGGAATGAGGCTGTGGAGACTCTTGCCCTGTATCCATAAAAAAAGGTCAGCATGGGTGGACTCAACTGAGATAAAAAAACAAAGTGTAGGTGGTGGGGGTGTTGGGGAATAAAGTCCAGTTACCGCGCTTTGGGGATCAGCGCAACGCAGCGATATAGCGCATATAATCGCAGACTGGACGCCCACTCGCGACCATTGACAGAGACCAGACTCTCAGGACTGGATTCCCAGTGTCCAGTCCATATCGTCAAGGAGAAGGACATATGGCCATCCATCGTTCTCGACTCTGGAAGGCTTGGGATGTAGGGGATTGGAGTGTGGTGGTGAGCTGAATGAGTGTAGTGAGGGGGGTGGTGCTTACCATCTCCTTCTTCAGCGACACCATGTCGTTCATAATAACAATGTGGCGGTTAAGCTCATACCACATTGACTTGATCTCCGGACGACTCGACAGGTTTTCCGGGAGACGGACGCCGGTCATGTATCTGTGACCATGAGTTAATTCTGCGTCTGTCTTGGTAGAAGAAAATAAAAAACATACTCGGTAAGGGCACAGTAGGTATGGACTGATGACGTGCCCAGTCGGTGCTCCCAGTACTCTTGGAGAGTGGGCAGCTCTTTGGCTGCGACGTACTGACTCTCCACGCCGACACAAGTCATGTATTCCTCCAGAGTCTCGTAGAATCTCGTCAATTCCTTCTCCGTGCTGAACTCTCTCAGCGGGCCAGCGCAATGCTTGAACAAGGCGCAGTATTTAGTCGGAGAAGGCGGCTCAACATCCGACCCGCTGAGTCCGAGGTGGAACTTGACATATCGTAAAGCATTCTCGTGAAGCCAATCAACCTTGTTGTCCTTGGCCGAGGAGGGGATCACGCTATCCTCGACGACGTCGTCCCAGAGGAAAAGCCACATGGAGTACCAAGCCATGGTCTTGAGCTGATCCAGCGACGAGCGGGGATACCAACTACATTGAACCAAAACAGGTTAGCAAAACGTACCGAAACAAAGGAGTGAATGAGAGAGATAATGGAGAGAAATACTCACAGTGCGCAAAACGCAGAAAGTTCCACCCCGCGCGCTTTGTTGCGCACATGTTCATCTTCCGGATCGATCCATTCCTGGATCTTGGCTTCGACAATCTCGCTCAGCGCGTCGTAATCCGGGCTGATTTCGACGCCATATTCTCTGTAGAACGGGAGCAAGTCAGGGAGGTGCAGGGTTTGACCCGTGAGCTGTTGCGTCATTCGGTCTACCGCTGCGATCTGGGTACCAGGGGACATAGTGAAGCCCTCCGGCTCCTGAGGGAGGCTGTTCACTGGTGCAAGAGACATGGCGTCGGCAGGGCAAAGGGGGCGGTTGTGAGGAGGAAGAGAGAGAGAGAGAATTGGTAGTGGTTATTTGCAGAGAGAATTCTTCTTTTTAGAGAAGAAAAGGAGAATTCTTGTTCGGTGGAGGAATTCCTCTTGTTAGGTGAGGGAGAATGTATATAGAAACTGCTGGGAGCAGAAAACCACGCTGAGAAAGAGCTGATTTCCCTGCCCCCCGTGTTTGCTCTTTATACACACGGACCACTAGGCTTTTCGTCTCATCTCCCTTCTCCGTGCAGGCCATCGAGGTGGAGGAAGGGGGGGGCACGTGCAAACATGACATGTCTACAAAAGGGGGCAACAAGGGACGAAAACCAAGGAATGATTTGCTAGGCAGCAAGGTCTGATGAGATTCACACCGCCGCAACAAGTACGTATCCAGCCCAGATTGGGCAAATCGTGTAAGAGAGAAAAAAAAAAGGAGTAGATATTCATGTACCTCCCTGCGTAGCTTGGCAGCGGTTTGCCTTGAGGAGATTCCAGATTCCTTCCTTGGCTGCATTTGTTCCCAATTCGGAGAGTGGGTGGTTACACAGGAACATTTTGATCCAATGATGTGAGCCTTTTCGTTTCTTTGCTGCGGTCTTTTTGGCAGACACCGCCCCTGTCAGTTCCCAATTCTAGAACCTGTGTGGTAGTACCTACCACCACAGATCAGCGGCGTAGGGCTAATGTTACCCCCCCACGTGCGCCTGAGGCTTACTGAGTACCGTTAACAGCGAACCCCGATCGTCCATGACATTGCGCTTCTGAGAAATAAAGCTGCCGGTGAGACCGACTACGGAATACTACTTAGTAGTAGTGTGGGGGAACGGACTGAAAATAGGAGTTACATACGGGAGGGAGTATTTTTTATCGGGGCAAAAAAGAAGAGGAAGGAAAAAAGAAGAATTGCAAATCACCCTCTAGGGTTTTGAGCCCCTCCTGAATTGGGGTGCTTCGTACAAGTACAACAACATTGGGAAGTAGTCCGTACATCTTTTGCCCGGCCCGGAGGCAATTCTGCCTCGGAGGGGTCACGTTTGGGGCGACTTCCGGGGTTGGGAGTTGTTCTCGAACTGGAAAAGGTATAAGATTGGTCAGCTTGTCAAATCCTAACCGCGATTGCTTTCCTTTGCCGCCGGCTATTCATGTCCCGCCTCACCAAGCCGTTGCTGACGCCGCATTGCAGCCACGCCAAGCGTCGACTTCGGTACGATATGTCCCTCCACCAGGTAAAACCTGCACATGTCCCAACTCGAAGCGTATGTCGTGCAACGCAAGACCGACGCACCCCGTGTTGATGAGTAACGACTCTGACCATCCTGCAACACTCGTATCTGTTTGATGCTGAGAAGTATGCGGGTCGTCAATCGGGTCGTAAGATGAGCCTAGATGGGTGAAGACTTGGGAAACTGGAGAAAGCAATCATGCCACATGGAGGGACGGGACGGTTAGACCCCAATGCTACCATGAATTGCGTGCCTGCGCAGGAAGGTAGTGCAAGCTGGGCTGTGATACACTGCCCTGCATTTGAGGCTGGCTTTTAATTCCGATAAGGTTGTCGGAGAGTCATCGGCGTTCATATCTGACACAAGTAAGGACGATGCCCAGGATCACCGAATATCTCCATCGCGCAATTCACCGATGTTCAAGCCCACCACGCTCCCCCCTCATGTGTGCCAATCACACAGCTCCGTAAAGAAAAAGCGGTATGGAGTCGGCGCGGGCGTCGGTAAGGTTTCCTTGCTTGGCAAAGACACTCATGCCTGGTTCTTCGAGGTCGTCAGCATATCATGGGGGTATCCTGTTATGGCTACACACCTTTTGAACCCCCAGGGAGGTCTAGAGTTTGCAATCCAGATGTCCGTACACCTAGTGCTGACGGTAGGGAATAGCAGCGAATGGTAGTCGCAGAAAAAGTATACCACCGACACAGTTGGTCAACTTCGCTGATGCCGATCTCGAACTCTGCAGCATCCCTTGCTCGGTGTGAGCGGTCTCGACTCGATAGACGGCGGCGGCAGATGTCGATGACAAAGATTCCGGGACTGAGTTATCCCGCTTGGCAAGTAAGATAGACATTCGTGGCTGTACGGAGCTGGCTGATGCGTTTCGAGATATTGTCGGGGGGATTGATGATTCCGCTATCTAAAAAACGCTCCGCAGTGGGTCTCCCAAAGCATCAGGTCCCAGAAGATGGTGGCGAGGGTTAGGCTTGTCCAGTCTTTGTGAGACCGTATCTTTGTCAAGTCCAACATGAGGTGTGCATTGCGCTTGAAAGAGGTGGTAATGTCAAAACATGTCAAACATGTTTGTGCGACGATTGCTGCCCTGGCTGTCCAGCTGTCTGGGTTTGTGTGTGATCACATCACCAGACGCTGACTAGTCACCGCAGAATGCTTCTGACTGGGCTTGCCGACGTGGCAGAGGAGCTGAACGGCCAGCTGTGGTAACGTAGATGCAACTTGCACCTTGGAAGCATGGCGATGATGTTATCGAAATCATGAATCCGCGAGGAAATTCGAGCCCTCTTTGGTCGTGGCGCGGTGGAGTTGACTCGCTTGGCTTGGAAGGAGCATCAGGGGGTCCTTGTCGAGAAGTGCCGAAGGCCAGCCCTGTGGAGAAGAGAGCCCGCTATAATTGGCCCAAAGGGCCAGCTCCTTGTCCACTAGCGGCACGCCTAGACCCTGTCGGATCCACCGACAGACCGCAACGCGCTGCCCGAGCTTCAGAACCCACTCTTTACAGACCGCCAACATCCAATCTCTATTCGCGCTATCCTCCCTCGGACCACTGAGCCGGCCGTTCAAATTCCACCTGAGATGGCTCCACCGAATCTCGGCGATGATGATTTTGGTGATGATATCTTTGACGGTCTCGACGAAGAAGAGCTTGCTAGGTTGGAGCAGCCTTGGAAATACGAGGATGACGTCTTCGAGGGAATCGACGAGGCAGATCTCGCAGAGCTGGAACGCCCCATCAAACGCCAGAAATACTCCGGCAGCCCAGAAATTCTAGCAACAAAGCACCCGGATCACCTCGCTCTCGCAGAAGAGATTTTAAAGTCAAAGTTTGGGTACAAGTTCTTCCGCCACGAACAGGCGGGCGCCATACAGAGCGTTCTTGCCGGCGACAACACTTTGGTCATTTTCCCCACGGGCGCAGGCAAATCCCTTTGCTATCAAATTCCGGCAATCGCTTTCCCCGAGATGGACAAATCTGCTGGGTCCAGGACGCCCCAGAATGCCGGCGTCTCCATCGTCGTGTCGCCCCTCATTGCCCTCATGAAGGACCAGGTCGATGCTCTGAAGAAGAGGGGCATTTCTGCTGACAGTTTCGACTCAACCAAGACATGGGAAGAACTTCAGTTCATCAACCAGAGGCTGCGCAACTCCGAGCTGAGGCTTCTATACTGTGCCCCGGAGAAGCTGAACAACGAAGCTTTTATCGCGAACATGAAGCAAGCACCTGGGGGTATCAGACTTGTGGCCGTTGACGAGGCACATTGCGTTTCCGAGGCAAGTACTGCTGCACTGGTCCCTCAAGCATTCCCCTGACAGCTGATTAGTGGGGTCATTCCTTCCGGCCAGATTATCTCAAAGTTGCTCGATTCGTTGACGAGATCGAGGCAGAACGGGTCATCTGCCTCACGGCCACGGCCACTCCGAAAGTCGCCGACGACATTTGTAAAGCCTTCAACATTAAGACTTCAAGTGTCTTCCGCACTTCGCCCTATCGTCCGAACCTTCACCTTGATGCCACAACTATCGACGTCCCTCCGGGGTACATCACGAACCAAATCCTCAACTTCGCCAGTGGTTCGCGGTACCAACCTGCTGACGCTCAGGATGAGACCACCCAGCGCTTTGAGCATCTCTTCCGGTTTTTGAACATTCATCCTGGCCCAACACTTGTATACGTTGCTCTTCAACAACAAGCTGAGATAAATGCCACCGTTCTTCTCCAACGGGGATTTAAGGCTGCTGCATTCCACGCCGGGATGGAACCCGAGATAAAGAGAAAAGTTCAAGATGACTTCATGGCTTCAAAGATTGAGATTGTAAGTTTTGTTTCATGAATTTTCTCTGTAGGTGGACTAACCTCGCCCAGATCTGTGCGACCATCGCATTCGGCATGGGCATCGATAAACCCGATATCCGGAATGTGATCCATTGGGACCTCGCGAACTCCATCGAGGAATATTCCCAGCAGATAGGGCGTGCGGGGAGAGACGGCCAACCTAGTACATGCATGTTTTATCTCACACCCACCGCGTTTTATCTCAGAGAGCTGTTCGCACGAGGAGATTTACCCTCGCCAGGATCTCTCCGCTGTCTCTTGGTCGATATTTTCAACCGGGGACGCGGTCTTTCTGTGAGTAAAGTTTTTAATGTCAGCCACTATTTCCAGGGTCGAGAGTTCGATATCCGGCCGAGTCCCTTAGCGGTAATCTACGCCCTCCTAGAACTCCGATTTGGTCTTTTTCGGTCAATCACACCCGAGTACTCGATGTATAAGTTTGAAGAACTACCCACGTACTATTCAACTCTCAGTCGGGACACAAGTCCAGCAGCTCAAGCCATCCTCAAAAACGCCTCTAAGAAGTTCAGGTGGACCCACATCGACGTGAGCGCCGCTGCGAAGACCACGACCGGCGCGAATCGAGCAGATCTGATAAACAAGTTGAACTTGCTCAATTTCAGCGGTCATATCAAGCTCCAAACCAGTGGGGTAGAGCACCGATATGTGATCTGCAAGTCGCTTCCTCAAACCGACAAGGAGATCGATGCCATATTCAATCCACTATATTCCGACCTGAAGAATAGCGAGAAGGACGCCATCAAGCGGCAGCAGGAGCTGATGGCCCTTCTTTCGGGCTCAAAATGCCTTGCTCTCTCACTGGCCGAGCATTTCGGAATGGGCCTGCCTGGTGGTCGCTTGCAATGTAACCATTGTCGATTTTGCAAACGCGGCCAACCAGCCCGCCTACCGTATCGAGGTGTATTGCCGACAACCCAGCAGTCAATCCAGCCAATCCTGAAGGCACTCAAGACCAGGGATGACCCGCGATTTCTCGCCCGCTTCGCTTTTGGCGTTAGGAGCCCTCGAATTACGTATCTCAAGCTGGATAAGAACCCGATGTTTCGTTCTTTGCATTCCCACGACTTTGATGCGAGTCTCACCATTGATCAAGAACTTTTCAGGGCTGACCTTGATCTAGGCACTGCTAAGAGAATTCGAGGAGGCCTGCGCTGCGACGGACAAGTAAGCGGTCTGGTGGCAGTCATTAATGACCGCAGGGGCACTGGATGCCACAGGATAGATGTAGCAATCAATGCACATGTATTGATCTTTGACGACATATCTTAGTGCTAACTCTTGGCACCTTGGTAGTTTGAGTCATCACAAATGGGCGATCTGTTGCATGGTTGGGGTCCAAAGACGTGTCCGCTTCTGTTGCCTTGTCGGGGCTAGCAGTGCGATGGCGTGGTTGCTGATTCCCGATTGGCCTGACCCCTGTGGTGATGGCGACGCGTGCATCTTTTAGCTCTTCAGCCTGGACCTCCACCGTTGTCCTCACGGTTTCTCCCCGAAGCAGAAATCTGGCCTCACGCGTTTGACACCAGGCAGCGATCGAGACCACAACATAAGTTGCGAAGGTGTCAGTCGAAGATTGCGATATTGCTATCTCGTAAGCAACCACTAAACATTCACAACATCAT
>Ga0247763_1000359_pt1 | contig 26727 bp, 20 predicted proteins | sample UWRJL141409B4_FD_179926 | JGI IMG/M metagenome (GOLD analysis project Ga0247763, IMG submission 179926) | Plant litter microbial communities from Arlington Agricultural Research Station in Wisconsin, United States - UWRJ-L141-409B-4 | ecosystem: Environmental > Terrestrial > Plant litter >...
CCCCCTCGATAATTCCCAAAAATATCGTCAGTTCAAGTGTTTTTCCTCTCTCATTTGATGGGTCTGTATGTGTGTCATTGCACACACACGGCTTTTAACCCCGCAACGTAGGCAGCCACTCTCTCTTGCCTCAATTGACTCGGGGACTCGGGGTCCTTGTGTGTTTCATACTTTGTATATTTCCAGCCCCTCTACTCCGTAAAAGCCAAAGAGTTTAACTTTATAGTCGAGTGCTTGATGATCAACCAATTGGACAGATCTAGTCCTCTTTGTTTCTACACTAAGGCGGGGCCTCCGCTGCCGCTGCCCAGCCAGGGGTCTGGTGAGTTGCCACGCGAGCAATTGATCAAACTTGAATCTTCAGGGGTTGGACTGTGCTCTTACGCCATCCCATCAGCCAAGCAGCGCTATCCCGGGCCGAGGCTGGTGTAACTCCAGTCCGTCCCCCGCCAACCCGCGTCCAGCGAGGCGAGCAAGCGGTTGCCAGAAAAAGAGAGACTGCAAAATGATGCACGTGGACTTTGCACTAACAGTGGCTTACCAGCTCTTTTATCTTCCATCATCCCACGCATCATCAAACCTACGATAGTGGTATAGTAATTGGTTGGCTGAGAACAGTATCAGGAGATGAGAATGCACTAGCTAGTTCTGCGATAGTAAGGTCCCCAGGTTTGTTAATGCGAAGTTGTCAGATGACTGGTGATAGTACGAAAAAAGATACCACTCTTTGCTACGGATCTTGGTGGTGGCAGCAGTACCAGCCAGGTAATGAGTCTCTTTTATTCTGTCAACCGCTTGGCGAGGTAGGTGGGCATCATCGTCGCGTAGCGTAGCATTGCACCCACACGAACCCGAGTCCTAACGATAATAGTGTGATCCTTCACCATCTAGTGTATGAATGAATAACAGCCCGCTAGACATCAATAGGGTAAAACCTCTAGAACTAGATACAGCCTGGCTGTCTGCGACGAATCTGGGCACACGAAATTTCCTTTTTCGTTCGCAAATCCTGTGCTGGGGTGAGCTGTGGTTGATTTTGTCCTGAGCTTTCCCTGATTCTTTCCTGAGCTTTCCCTGATTCTTTCCTGAGCTTTCCCTGATTCTTTCCTGAGCTTTCCCTGATTCTTTCCTGAGCTTTCCCTGATTCTTTCCTGAGCTAGGGTGATCCTAGATGTTGCCGCTGCACAGCTTCAGAGACCCATTTTCAGCCCCCTTAAGTTAAAGTCCTCTCACCCACACATTGCTCATCGTCACGGGGCTAGAGCCACTGAGGGTAGCCTTGGCCGAGGCCAAGGCGGACCCGTGCCCCTAGGGTTGGCCCCTCACACTCACGTTACTGGCATACACTGTTACATGTTGGAGGATAGCACGTAGCATCCTAGTCCAGTTCCTAGGATAGTACGTCATATTTTAGTACTATGTGGTATTTAGTATACCAGTATAATAGATAGGTTGATATATGAAACACTAGTACAGCCAATAAGATAACATACTGTAAGGCAGCACACCTAAAGTATTGTTTTACCCTAAAATTACCCTTACCAACTACTAATTATCTATTGATCCGGTGGAAAACACCCGGCAACAACACCACATCCACAAACCATACCGTCTGTAAGTATAGTGGGAGTCACGGCAGGTGCCCTAGATGCCCTACAGCCGTGGTATGGTTAGTCAGCCCTTGGGCTGACCCACTGACCCACTGGTTGAGGTGCTGTTGCCAGCCTTGTGCCCTGGGCGCCACTCACACAGATAGATCTTTGGTGTCGCTGCTCCGCAGCGATTCCTCTCCTTCTTTCTTCTTCACCTTGTAATTTTATATGATGATTGCCACGTCTTCGATCCTACGATCATTTTGGTGCCATCGCCGTGACAGTTACGCAGCATACCAACCAACAGGGCAAATACAACCAGTCTTACCCACAGAAACACACCTTAAGCGGATCCTACGATTTGAGAAACCAACTCAAGATAGCTGTCAGGGCGCAGCACCATAGGAGAAACAGGGTTGCAACGTTGATACTGCAGTTGAATTGAAATACTAAACGTAAGGAAAAAAGAGGAGAGAAGAGAATTGGCGCGGGGCCAATTCCCAGAAAAAGGTGGTGGTCCTGCGCACAAGCCACTCGGGCTGGTCGGCAGAACCACGGAACCTGTCAAAGGCAAGGCTGACCAGTAGGCCAGCCTGCGCCGTGACAATAGCTGTCTTTGACCTGGGAAAAGTTTCTATCTTTCTCAATCTTCTAATAATTAAATATGTATATATCTCGCGCGATTAAAATGTAAAGTAGCCGCTGCGCTGGCGAGTTAGTGACATGATCGAATTCCAAGTATGGCCTCGAGCTTACGCATATCTTTACGGCGTCTGATGAAGCTTATTATTAAAGCTTATCAGCGAATTTGGCCTAATCGGTACTGTCGCTACAATACTTGTTAAGACCGTTGATGAAGAAGCAAAAGCGATGCTTCGTAAAGTCTCGAAGAGTAATGAGCGGTAAAAACTAGTTAACGTGCATGATAAGCGAGCGCAACAGACAAGCGAGCGCAACACTTTTCATGCGTTGCACCATTTCCACATTCAACCCTTATTTTCTCCACAACCCAATATGATAGTACGTTCAAACGAAGCACGATTACTTCTGGCCCTCCAAGCTCTCCAAGACGATAAAAATCTAAGCTTACGTAAGGCAGCTGAGATCTACGATGTTGATTATATAACTCTTTTCCACCGGCGCGCCGGTTAGCCTGCGCGACGCGATATTCCAGCCAACTCACGCAAACTTACGGATTTAGAAGAGAAAACGATTGTTTAATATATAATTGAGCTATGTGTACGCGTATTCCATCCCCGGCTTTCGTACGTGGAAGATATGGCCAACCGATTGCTACGCGAACGCGACGCGCCCCCTGTTGGCGTACGATGGGCTTACAACTTTATTAAACGCCAGCCAGAACTCCGGACGCGTTTTACGCGTAAATACGACTACCAGAGGGCTAAATACGAAGATCTAATAATTATTCGCGAGTGGTTTGCCCTTGTGCATAACGTTAAAGTTAAGTATGGTATCCTCGACGACGATTCGTATAATTTTGACGAAACCGGCTTTATAATGGGTATTATTATCGCTGCTATGGTAGTTACTACCTTTAACGGCCGTAGTAGGGCTAAATAGGCCCAGCCTGGAAATCGAGAGTGGGCAACAGTTATCCAAGGGGTGAACGCTTTGGGTTGGGCTATCCCGCCATTTATTATTTTAGCTGGGCAGTACTACCTCGCCAACTGGTATCAAAAGTGCAACCTTCCGGCCTCCTAGCGTATTATAATAACCGATAACGGGTAGATTACTAATGAGAAAGGTATAGATTGGATTCGGCACTTTGATTTCCACACAGTATCTCGTACGAAGGGCAAATATCGGCTGCTTATCCTTAACGGCTACGATAGCTACTACTCCGAAGAATTCGAAACCTACTATTAGGAGTACAATATTATTATACTTTATATGCCTCCGTACTCCTCGTACCTACTTTAGCCATTGGATATTAATTGTTTTGGGCTGTTAAAGAAGGCGTATAGCCGCTAAATTGAGCAGTTGATGCGGATGAACATTACATATATTAGTAAGTTGGAATTTCTCTATGCGTTTAGAGAAGCGTTTTTTGCTTCGATCACAAAAAAGAATATTCAGGGGGGTTTTGCCGGAGCCGGCCTTGTGCCGTACGACCCAGAAAGGGTGATATCTAAGCTAAATATCCGTATTCGAACCCCAACCCCCCCAGCCTTAAGCCTACGTATAGTACTACCTTGGGTCTCCCAAATACCACACAACCCTCGAGAGGCTACCTCGCAGTTAGCATTTATCAAAACTCGAATTTCCAACCATTAGGGCAGCTCTCCAACCTTAATACTAATTACTATGGATTAACTGGCTAAAGGTACGATAGTTGTTATATACGAGATAGCTCTTTTACGTACGGAGGTCTCAGTACTACGAAAGGCCAATAAGGGGCTTAGTAAGCGACGGAGAGCCAAAAAAACACGTGTGCGGCTTGGAGGGTCACTTACTGTACAAGAGGCACAGGATCTACTGGATCAGAAGGCTGTGGGTGAGTAATTGGTCCAGGAAATACGACAAAATGGTGGTGGTGCAGGGGGGTCTCGTACGAAGATTCGGTACTGTGGAGTGTGCGGCAAGCCTGGCCATAATGTACGTACGTGCAAAGAGGCTGCAGAATTATTTGATTCATTTGTTTCCGATTTAGTTATAGTTATTTCCTAGTATTATGGTTATGTAATTGAGGATAATTGTAGTGGGGAAGTGGAAAGTGTTGCGCTCGCTTGTCTGTTGCGCTCGCTTATCACGCACGTTAGTAACTTTTATAGTTCTATCATTGGCCCCCAGAAGATAAAGTTGGTGAATATAAGAGTCTTTCGTTGCCCGCTACGTTTTTAAACTTTCCTTTACTAGTTTATGGTCGGTAAGGTACTTTATTAACGTTGATTTCCCCGATCCAGCTTTGCCGGAGACGTAAAGTACGCCGGTTCCGAATCTCAACCACTCTAAGAGTTTATAGCGGGTATTAGCTCTCTTTTTACGCCCGGATACCTCAAAGACATCTTCCCTACGCGTCGCCATATCAGCCGCCACATCCAGTACCCATTGGAATATACCCTCTCCCGGGTTGCTGATCGCTCTCTCTCTTTGCTCCATAGATGGAAAGTAGAGCTGCTCCAAGATAGCCCGCCCCTTTTGATCGAAACGTACAGCAGCTGACAGGGCGCTGATGGATTGGCAAAAATGGGCCAACCCCTCCTTTAACTCGCGTATCCGGCCCGCAGCGGCCTCGACCTCAGGAGTCGCCGCGATCGGGCGGGTAATTGCATCCAGTTGGGGGTTACTCTTCAAGAGCTGCGTGACATCCTTGATGATCTCCTCCCTAGGACTGATGAGGCGACCTTGTGTGTCAATGGAAACTGTAGCCACTGCGATCCCCAACTGACCGAGTTGCGTCTTGATGTCGGATTGTTCCTCGCTGGTTCATAAAGTCTGTCAGCAAGCCAGACCTTGCCGGCGAGACGAACCTCGCGGCTGCAAAAGCTGCTGACGCTGAAACCAAACTGGTCAAGCGCTGGGGTTACCAGTCGCATGTTTGCGGGGGCGATTGACCGACCTGCCAATTCCTCAGCATCAATCAAGGTGTCCTGTACCTGTTTAGTATGCCCGGCCAGCCTATCGTCGGTCCCAGTCCGGGTTCCTGCGCGAAAGTTAGCTGCTCGAGCGATTCTGGAATTTACTGGTGCAATGATGTGGGTTTTTTTTCTTCCCCTCCCAGTTAACTAGAGTACATTCAGGACTTGAGGTGACTGACTCTGTGTGACGATAGAATGCTACTTCTTCCACGCTGGGCAGCTTCGCCGACGTCGCTTGGCCCGCCTACTACGTTGGCGAGACCTGCCAGGACATCACTGAGACATTGACTTCTGGGCAGTATTTCACAACCGAGAATTAGAACGTGGTTGTGCGTGGGCAGAACGGGGGTGGTTGCTGAGTCCGACTGGAGTTGCTCAACTCGGGGCCCGGTTGGACTTGATGTTCCTGGCAAGGTTTTTTGCGGTAATAAATTAGATCGACCATACGAATGCAGGATATATGTCCAGGCGTGTCGTCATTGAGTCACTGTCAAGTTGAGTCAATGTGATTCGAGCCTGCAATGTTACATTTCCTTGCAACAAACCCACCGACGAGAAATTGTATGTTGTCTCCCCCTGCTGTTCCGATTGGTTGTGATCCAGTCATGGGCCCGATAGGATCTAGGGTGCGGTTCAATGTTTCTTGCTACTCGGACTTTTCCCGGAGCCTGATTGGGTCCTTTAATGTCCCGCAGCGCCTGTGCCGTGCCGCTGCAGCGGTTTGTCTCTGTGCGGGGAATGAGGCTGAGCAAGCCTAGCCAGGTCGCAGTTGCCCGTTTGTGATGCATCTGACGTACAAACAGCGCGGCGTTTTACTCGATTGAGGTGCTGCGGCTGGACGAACCTTCCTGGGTAGGTCCTACCACCTAGGTGAGGAAGACAAACCTGCCGGGTTCATAAATCCTCAACGATTCCCTCGGGGAATCCAACTAGTCTGCACCTCTATCCCCGGACTGCACCGCCTTGACAATGTATCTCAGTCTTTTTTGGATCACTCTCGTCTTTTTGGCGCCAGTGCTGGCGTTACCGCCCCAGACACTGCGACGGGCTCAGAGCATCAAATGGGGGCCATGCAGTTTCCCACAGGTCGGCAAGCTGCCGATTGAGTGCGGCTCCCTTGCCGTGCCTCTCGACTACACCGCGCCCAACTCTACCGAGACGCTGATGCTATCGCTACTGAGAAGCAAAGCTCCCAAACCCCCGGCCAAGTCGAAAGGGAGCATTCTCGTCAATTTTGGCGGTCCCGGATTCGAGGCCATCCACACCCTGGATGTGGTTGCGGATCTCTTACACAAGTACGTTACCCAGCTCGAGCTGGGATCAGCACTAACTGGAGACAGCATGACGGGCGGACAACACGATCTGATTGCGTTTGACCCGAGAGGCGTCGGCAAGACTCTGACGTTTTCGTGCTTCGACACACCGGCTGCAAGGGAGCTGGCTAATGCCAAATTCCCTGTTCTCCCCATTGACGCATCGGATGTTGCACTTGTCGACACCTGGGCCAACACAAAGGTGTTTAGTAATATTTGTGCCGACAAGTACAAGAACAGTAAAGCGCCCGAGATGATTGGAACCGGCTTTGTGGCGAAGGACATGATGCAGATTGTCGATGCCCTTGGGGAGGACGGGCTGCTGCGGTTCTGGGGTCCGTCTCAATTTTCCGTCCCTCAATCTTGATGCTCACACAGTCAGGTATTTCCTATGGCTCGCTGCTCGGACAGACGGTAGCGGCCATGTTTCCGGATCGAATGGACCGCCTGGTTCTGGATGGGGTGGTGAATGCTAACAACTACTACGAGCATTTCGGCATGTAAGTCCTATCTGACGCCTAAATAGTACCTGGGTTGTCAAGACTGATCTGGTCAGCGACATTGACCAACTCCTCTCTGCCGATTCCGCCTTCCGTGCTGTGCTCTCTGCCTGCATCACTGCCGGTCCCAGCAAGTGCGCTCTCGCCGCCAACCAAACCAGCGCCGCCGCCCTCGAAGCAACCCTCCTCTCCCTCGCCGACTCTTACAAGGCCTCACCCGTTGCCGCCGGTACCACCGTCATCAACTCCTGGTTTGTGCGCGAGCTCTATTTTGTTATTATCAAATACACCAGCGACGTCGTCACCGCGACTTCGCACATTCACAATCTGCTGCACCACCGCAACTTGACGGCCGTCGCGGACTACTACAAAAGCCTACTCGCCGGGCTAACCCCCACCGAGGATGACGCGGTATGGGGTATCAAATGCAGCGACACCATTCCCCGGTCGACGGAGCTAAAGGGTATCATGCCGGATGTGGACCACATGATTGGCACGAGCAAGATCTTTGGCAAGTATCTGGCGTCTGTGGCGGCGCCATGTGCGCATTGGCCGTGGAAGGCGAGGGGGGCCTATCCGGGTAGTTTTGAAAAGGGGGTCAAGACCAAGAACCCCATCTTGTTTATTGGCAACACCTATGACCCAGCGACACCATTCGAGTCGGCAAAGAGAATGGCCAAGCTGTTTGGGGGTGTTGCATTGGAGCCGCAGGTATTTGGGGTGAGTTTTTTTTTTCATCTTTTTTTTTTTTCATCTCCAGCAAATCTCCCCTATACTTTGTGGCTTTGCTAACAGGCATTTTGTGGTTTAGCATAGCACCCTTTCGCAACCATCAGCTTGTACTTGGAACGCTATTGCATCATATTTCGGAAATGGGACAGTCCCGGGGGCTGGGAAAAAGTGTAAAGTTGATACGTTGTTATTCCCATGACCGGCGTTATGATTCGGTTTAGCATTTGACTGGCGTTGGGAATTGGGTATTAATATTTGGTGGACTCTCCTCTCAATACGGTGCTGCACCTTTGCATAGGTAGCTTGGGCTTGGGTGCATATCTCCTCTATGGTGCTTTGGATGGGCATTTTGTGCACACACAGTTCTCCCCTCTTTTGTATAATTTTATATAATTCGGCTGACCCTGCTCTTCATTGCACGCGGGGAGGAGATTTCGCACGAGTCTAACTGCCTAGAGACCGAATTTAAGTTGGATGTCGACAAATGAGTGGAAAGATTTCTTCCAGAAGCCACGGTGATAGGCAAGTGACTGCCTGAGTGAGGTATTGACTTACATTACTTCCAAAAAAAAACGCAATGTCGTATGTATAGATAGGTATCTTCATTGCCAACTTGAGCCAACCCCCCTCATGTTGTACCTTTTGCACCACCGAAATAGCCCACATAGGTACCTGGGTAGGTAGCCGACACTCAGCTCCAACATAGACAGTCCAACGCAGCCATTGTTATCCAGCGTGCGTGCGTATGTGGTATGGCGGTACATGTAATTTCTTCAACCGACCAGACGTCAATGGGGTTTGGTCTGCTCTCCTCTTGAGGTACTCTAGAACTATCAATGGTACATGGTACAATAGTACATAAACATGTAACATGAAACATTAACATTAAAGGTCCATATTGATGTTCTACTCGGCCAGGCAACTACTCGACACGACACGAGTTGGCAGAATAATCCGTAACCTCGTTTGGGATACCACGACATATCCCAATGATTCCAAAGTCCTCCTTTTGCCATGTGCCCTCCCTTCCTACCTACCTACCTACCTAGGTACCTTCCTAGGTACCTTCCCACCTTGCCTTTGCGTACGATATATTTTCTTTGCAAAACACAACGCACACGAGAGCAAATTTTGTTCCTCGATCCCACCCATATATTTTACTTTCGCATATTTACTTTTAGGCTAGAAAGAAAAAGTGCAATGTTGGAACATGATTTTCACTTAATTACTTTTGTTTTTTTCTACAGCACCACATCGTCCATCCATCACAACCCCCAAGGTAGACTCATGTCGCCGCCGTCTCCAACACGGCCACACTCAACGCCGGCAAGCTAAATGTAAACACCCCCGCATCGCTCGCCGTCAGCGTTGACATCGTCTCATTCACCACCTTGACGCGCGTGAATGGATCGTTGATGCCATATGGATTCGCCGGACCCGTAAGAAGTGTCAATGTCGCTTTGGCTCCCTTGGGTGCTGTCACGGTCTCGAATTGGATTGAAACCTCAACGGGTGCTGTCGAGTTGTAAACGGCCGCCTTGAATACCGTCGTGTTCTTCTCGCTGGTTCCCGCCACGTAGTAGAGCGGTTTGATCCCACCTCCTGAGACGGGAAGGGTGTTTTTCAGAGGGTGGAGGCCGAGGAGCTGTGATTTTTTTTTTTTTTTGGGTTAGCGTTGATTAAGCGCGAGGAGAATTGGATAGAAAAAATGAATACTTACACGCCAGACGTACCAGCTTGTCGAGTACGTGGTCAGATCAACGTCAGCGGCGTGCTGCACAAGCGTCATGCCCCATTGCCAGCGGTTGAGGTTGCGAAGGAGGGGCGCCTGAATCACCGGTCTGTTAGTAAAAAGGGTCGAGCCTGGTGAGAAGGGTTCAGGCAGCTTACATAGGTAGCACCGATAACCCTGTCGCTGTTCCTCTCGGCGCCAATCAAAAATATGGCCTCACCAACACTGCCTCCCCACCATGGATTCGACGCCAGAGGCCCATCCCACCCGAGACCACCGTTAGGGTGTGTGCTGGCAGTCTCACCAATAAGCGTCAGGTTCTGCCTCGTCAGCTGGTCGAGCCGGTTAAAGTTCGAAACCATGTTATCCGGAGTCAGGTACGGGTGCCAGTCTCCAGCGGCGGGTGCCGGGATAGTCATGTTGTCGAAGACGGAAGGCGACGCAATGATTTGAATGTTCGGGTGTTTCTCGGTAAAAGCCTTGAGGAACTTGGGGAACCGGTATTTCTTGTACGCCTCGTACGCGGCAGGTCGTCCAGCAAGCCAGTCCTCGTTGCCAATCTCCACGTACTTGACCTTCCACGGCTTAGGATGGCCCAGCGACGCGCGGACCGCACCCCATTTCGTGGACACGTCACCCGTGAGGAACTCAATCTCGTCGAGCGCATACTGGATGGCCTCGTCTGTTTGGGTTTCCGTATAGTAAGCTCCATCGAGGGAGAGACCGGCCCAGACACCGACAATGACTTCAAGATTCATGTCGTCGGCCCATTCCATGTATTCAACAATGCCGAGACCCGTGGTGAGTTGGTATTCCCAGGTCCCAGCCATGCCCGGACGGTCTTTGAGCGGACCGAGCGTCTCGTGCCATTTCCAGTACGCGTCGATGGTGTTGCCCATGAGCATGTTGCCACCGGGCCAGCGAAGGAATTTCTTTTCTCTCTGTTAGCTAGGGACCAGGTACTACACCGCCGAAATCATGTTTCTTGTGCCTTGGAAGAAGAAGGAAGGAAAAGGCTTACCGGGTTCAGCGCAGCAAACGCCTCGGCGAGGTCGATACGTAGACCATTAGGACGGTTCTTGTAAGTCGGGGGAAACAAGCTGATCAGGTTAAAGTCGAGTGATCCATCCTTGGTGCCCTATACACCAGACGCCATAATAGTTAGCTCGCAGGGTCTTTTTTGTTAAAAACTTGAACCAGACATACCGCAGCATCAAAGGTGATGGAAAACGTGTTATTGCTATTCGGCGCCTTCTTGGTCGGGACGAGGGTGAAGTTATGCTGTGTCCACGCGCCCGCCACACTCTGGGAAGCAATCTCGACAGACCCAAAAAGCTCCTTGTCGCCGAGGGCGGATCTTAGTTCTGCCGTGAACTTGCCGTCGTACGCGCCCTTGGCGTAGAATGAACCCGTGTAGTTTTGCGGACGCACATCGATGCCCCAGTATCCCGAGTTGACGAGTCCGATCTTGCCCTTGCCCGCAACGTTCACTGACATGGGCAGCGCCTTGGATAGCGGTTGCTCGAGACGCTTGAGAGTGAGGCTGGCGCCCCCAGAACCGGACCACCCCGTCAGGTTGGAGGGGAAGCGTTGACTGCCCTGGAAGGCGCGGTTCTGGATCAGCTCCGCGTAGATGCCGCCGTCGCCCGAGTTGTTAATGTCCTCGTGCATCAGGCCGTACATGTGCGGAGTCGTGACATTGCCGCCCGTGGAGCGAACCACAAGGTTCACTCCCAGACACGGTGTCGCGAGAAAGGAGGCCGCGGCCAACAACACGGACGCAGAAACCATGATCAACAATGATGATGGCGGCGATCAATGGGTGAGACGTGAGATAGAGAAGACAGACACATGACGATAGAGAGGAGAACCACCTTAATATCTCCGCATCGACTTCTGCAGGAACCCGTAGGAACCCACTAAGCCAACCCGCCGAGAAACAATCTCGCCATAAGTGTAATCTCCAACTCTCCATTACGACGGATTCCGGCCCGTTTCCAAGACCCAGGAACTCGGGACTCGTCATACTTTACCACACTATACGGAGAAAGAGATCGGTGGCACTCTACATACAGAGGGTGATAGAGAGGGAAGGGGCGGGGGCTAGTCCGGGTGTTGATGCGTATGTGGTAAACGGCTGTTCTGTTTTGACCACGGCAAAACATCAATTCTTGGTTGTCAAGCTGCTTATAAGCGCTCCAATGCTTTGCGAATTCTCTCTCTCTTTCCCGGCTTCACCCTTTGATACGTAAGGTAGTAAGGTAGGGGAACTTTTGTTCGCCCTTGCGGCTAAATGGCCCTCCCGGGTGCCCCTCCGTGGACCGTGACATTCCAGGGCCTGTGAGGTGGTCCGGATGGACAAACCGATCGCTGCAAGGTACGGATGCAACGCTTCCCTAGTGGAGGAGCGGAGAACTACTCCGCAGCGGGGTATAGTTAGGTAGGTAGTTGGAGAAAAAGGACGGAAAATAAAATGCTGAAACTATGCGCTCCAATGGGGTTCGGAGATTTGTTCTTGTGGCGTATTTACTTTTATCCAAACGTCCAAACGCCTTTTTTTTTTCGCAAGTGATACATGTGATGCTGTTTTCAAGGTAAAGCTAAAGGTACATGTATGTTTGTTGTTGTCTCGGCGTCTATGCTGATCATCCCTGGCGCAAGTGTCCTACAATCATCCCCATCCAGCTCGATGCCGTCCATGTCGATGGAATATCCGCTGATGAGCCTTGCGAGGCTGGCGCTGTGTGCAAAATCTGTTAGACTTGGGTAAGTGATGCAGGGGGTTTGTTGTTTACTGACGTCACCTCCACAAGCTGTCGTTGCGATCTCAACCTGCCCAACTCAATGTCAATATCACCACCAACACCAATTTTGGTGAGAGAGAGAGAGAGAGAGAGAGAGAGAGAGAAAGAAAAGAAAAAATAAAAAAAAGAAAGAGAGAAAAAAGGGAGGGAGACATACTCAGCGCAAAGAGACCTCAACAAGACCACATCCTCCTTGTACATTTCATACTTCCTCTTCAAATCTTTTTCCAGCAGGGGTAGCTTCAGATTCACCGCCAACCACGATGTCTTCCACGTTTTCACCCGCTGCATGGCCGGCACCGCCACCGCCATGACTTTGTCGAGATCCCGTCGTCGCTGCTCGCACATGATCAGCGCTTCCAAAATTGCCTTGGGCGGATTCGCTGCCGTGGTCGAGTGTGAGGCGATCATGCCACGGCATTCGTCGAGAACCGAACCGAGCAGATCGATTTCGCGTCGGTGGATGTTAATAACCTCGCGGGCGAATGCGGCGCGACGTCGCCACTCGCGAGAGATGGTCACGAGGGTGAAGATGCAGGATATGATGGCGAGGATCGAGGTCGTGAAGCCGATGATAGCGATGGGGTCGTATTTGGTGGCCATAGCCAATTTGCCGGTGCCCCTTTGTCAGGTAAAGATTAGTGTTGCAGTTGGGTGAGAGTTGGACTTTTTGGGGGGGAAGAAGATCTGGCGGGAGAGAGGCTCTAGACCTCGGTCGTTCTCTTCTGAGGAGTAAGGATCTTGTCTCGTGGACATGGCATGGCATGGCATGGTGCGTGCGTGGACGAATCGGGGAGGCATCATCGAGACATGGCCCACTGTCGGTTGGGCAACTTGGAAAGTGCCATGGTGATCGGGCAGATCTGCATCTTATCTCGGCCCCATCCGTGGTCTAGCGCGAATTCGGCCCCGGCCCGGGCCCGACCCCCAATACTAGCTTCGGCGGAATAACACATGGGTAAATAGGCGTGATAGGTCAACTGGGTTCTGCATTGGGCTCTGCATCGAGGGCGTGGTGCAAGTGCACGCTACGATTTTCAAGTTGTATGTGTTACTCAAGTTGGGTCTCGGTAAGTGACTTTTGTTTCGTTGTTTTGTCAGTGAAAGTTGACGTCGGTGAGCCCCCTCTGAACTTTTCCCAGTGCTTCCACGGGCCGAAACGTGCATCGCAATTGTTAGCAAGAGACGCACTCAAAATCCAGAACCCGGAACGTCCAGTCCAGTCGTGTTGCAGCCAAAACGCCGCCCTGTTTCAAAGATGTATTGCAACACTTCACGTGCTTTAATGACTGTCGGGCCATTTGTGAAGGTGGCCAGCACTCTTTCATGACATGTGCTAGCAATTTTCAAGGGTGCAGGTTCAGATTGTCATATGTCAGTCAGTCATATGACTCACCCTGCAGTGCAGTCAGTCTAGTGCAGCGATTTCCAAGTTCTCATTTCTCCCCCTCTTCAAATTGACGTCAACCCGTTTCATTTGAAAGCTAAATCTCAGTTTGCCGTTGCAAGAGCACAGAGTTTTGTGGTTTCTACCTCTCTTTCCTCTGGTGAGACATCTGCCTTGCGACAACTCCCTCTCCTCAACTGCACATATCTCGGCCTGCTTGTTTCCAAACTAGCCACACACTTGGAGGCATGCCCGACATCAAATGGCCTCGTGGCGCCAAATGACATTCGACGACATCCCCCAGGTCGTCCAAGTGGCTGACCAAATTCACCCTGGTCTTCCCGAAGGCGAATACGTCTTTGCCGAGCGTGTGAAGCTTTTCCCCAAGGGCTGTCTGGTTCTGGTCCTCGTCGATGGATCCATGTCCAAAATCTTGGGATATGCAGTGTCCCATCCTATTCGGTATCGCCAACCGCCAGCGTTAGATAGTCTATTAGGAGAAATCCCCCCTGATGCCGACCAGTACTACATTCACGATGTGGCGGTCCTTCCCGAGTATCGTGGTCACGGGTCCGCCGCCAAGGCAGTGCAAATGCTTCTGGAGGTTACGGGAGAATACACGTATGAGACGACGTGTTTGGTGTCGGTTTATGGTACCGGTCCACTTTGGAGACGATTTGGGTTTGAGGAGGAGCTTGCTGGGAGATTGAGAGAGAAGCTCCGTGGTTACGGCGAAGATGCTGTTTACATGTCTCGAAGGAATCTATTAAAGGGAGAGCAGGGTCTGATGCAGTAATGACAGTTACAGACGGCAATCTTAGGGATACCTTTTTAGGTCTGACAGATACACTGAATTCATACCGACATAACTCAGCCCTCGGACACATCATAGACCATAAAACACCACGTATAATCTCCACTCCCACCAAAAGGCCTATCATCCTTTGTAGTCCGCTCAATCTCGACAAACCCCGCGCGCGCATACACCCCCCGCGAACCCTTGTAAGCCACCGTGAGGATTGGCAGCCGCAGGATCTTGGCCTGTCGGATGCCTTCTTGCACAAGGGACGTGGCGATGCCTTTGCCCTTGTTCCGCGGGTGGACGGCGAGGAATTCAAGAACTTGCTTTGTCAGGACAGCTCTTTTGGAGAAAAAGGATAAAAAAAGCAAGGGGGAGGGGGGTAAAACCGCAATCAGTCAATGAGGTGAAAAAGACTAGAATAGCTGGGAGGTAGGAAAGGTTGGTAGACTCACCCATATACTCCCCCCTCCCCTCCATGATCCGGTTCTTCACCTCGTCGTTCCCTTCGTCCAACACATCAATATCCGTGCGTGGTTCCCACCATACCGTCTCTGCGACTTTTTCTAGCAAAGTTTTGTCGGTGGCGGAAATGTCGGGGATTTGTGCATCTGTCCATGCCCATGCCCATTTTGCCTCTTTTGCCTCCTTTGTCTTCTCTTCCTCGTTTGACTCGTCTCCATCGTGAGTAGTGGTCGTGGTAGCGGTCTCTGGCAATCGCCATCGCGCATACCCTACGAGCTCTCCCGTTTCGGGATCCACGGCTTTTTGATAACGCAGGGTATCTCGATCCTGAAGAAGCCGGAGGGGTTGACGTTTGACGAGCTGGGAGGCGAGGAATTCCGGGGTTATTTCCGTGTCTGTATCAGGAATCTGGATCCCCGACCATTGGAGGCGCCACATGGGTTCTTCCCAGAATGCACCGCACGTGTTTTTGGCAATTGCGGTGGCGTCAGAGATGGTGATGGGTTCGATTTTCCACATGGTGGGCATTTTCTAGTCGTCTGTATACCAACACTTAGAGTATGCTTCAGTTGCTTGACTGGGGTTGGAAATGGTGTTTGACGACCAACAATGCATGCTTATATGCCGGCAAGAGTCTGGTTTGTTGCTGCCTAGATGTTACCTGTCTGTTTGTCCACGTATGTAACTATGTATGCGGGAAGGTTGCATTTTGGCTGAATCCCTCAACTCCGTGGCAGCATGAACTCCGCGGCAGCTCAACTGTGATATATATATGTGTAACAGGAAGATGCACGGGTCAACACCTACAAGGCTAAACTGGGACGATGACAAAATCTACATGGAAAACATATTGGTTGATACCTAACGATTGAGCCTTTATCTCTGGAACATCAATTCTAGCCCTGGACGTGATGAAGTAGAAAAAATTCCCGACAATGGCAAAATCACTAAAAGGACTAGAACAGAGTTTTCACCGGATGTTTTCTGTCCATTCCAGGTTCACTAAAGGTCTTGCAGTCTTTTCGTCTTAACTCTCCTCAAAGGTATAAATACCTGCCTAAGTTAAGAGCATAGACAAACTAGGAGAAGATCGATCCCAGATAACAGGTAACCACTAACCATATCCTTCCCGTCTCGTTCTCCTGCCCGTCCAATCCGCAGAGAGCCCGAATTCCCTCCGGATTTAGCGTCTGGTGCTTCTTTATCATGTCAGAAACGGAATTAGAATCAAGATGAGTAAGTGTCCTACAGAGCTGCCTGCAGTGCTTGCAGGGCCGATGCATGTCCCGACGGGGTGTTCTGTGCATGGGCTGTCTCGGGTCTTGGGCCAGAGGATGGCTGTAGCTGGGGCTGGACCGCACGTGTACCCAGACCGCATTCTACCACCTTGGCTCTCACGGTTTCTTTGAGAGCCTGCATCACCGCCTCTTCTGCACGTTTTTTCGTCTTGTCTACAACTCGCCTGTACATAGGGTTTCATCAGTGGTGGAGGGGAGATGATGAGCTATGTGGGAAACCTACCACACGTGTCATGGACGTACTTGGAAACAGCGAGCCAAATCATATCCTCGCCCACATTCTCCGGAGTCAGGCCAGAGTCGATGAAGACGGAGGCGCAGGTTCGAACAGCTCTGTTGACTTGCTCGCAAGCATCGGCAAAGGGTAGCAGAGTACCGACATTCTGACGCACCTGTCTTCGCTGGAAGACTGCAACCAGACTCTGGAGATGCTCGTCCCAGCCGGGGGCCGGTGGAGCCGACATGGACAGGGCGTGCTCCGGCATGGTGCACGTGTGGCTTGCGTAATGGGAAAGTCCAAGATGTTGGTTGTGGTTGTATGGAGGAGGAGGGATTGGGGAGGGGAGGGAGTTGAAATTGCCCATGAATTTAAGCAGTCTTCAACAAAAATTTTGGTAATCACGGCGTATAAACGAGGGATTGGCTCAATGTTAGCCAAGGCGATCCAATCGATTATGTGAGCGACAACGGCGGCACAAAGAGAAGGGAAGAAAGAGCGGATACAACAGTTCAAACCTGATGCAAAGTTTCAAACCGACAGCTTACACGCGGGGTATTATTCACACCCCGGTGACGGGAGCCATTCCCGGTCCCGGTCCCGGTCCCCGGGCATTGACTTGTATTGAGAATAGAATAGGTATGCCAGCTCATGGCTGCACCATTGTGCCGGTCGTTGAAACATGAAACCAGTCATCTTTTTAGACTAGATAATCGTACCTCGAACATCTAGGGCGAGACATACTACACGTCTAGTGGCCCAACACAACTACTACCTAGGTACCTTACCCAACTACTGCTGACCTACCTCTAACGGACTGACAAGGCTGGCACACACCGGAATCCACATTTCCACATTTCCCAAAGAAACCATCACAAATCGTTACCGTCTGGCGGATGCAGCCCAGAGGATAGCTTTATTGTAATTTTTGAATAACAAATGAAAAAAAAAAAAAAAAAAGGGGGGGGGGAGCACGGCAGCAAAGATCTGAGAGACACGACACAAAAAATACCATCCTACCAGACACGCGAGCCCAAGGGAATTGGTTCTAACTTGATCTTATCTGGGGACTACCGTCCAGTCTCTTTCCTCTGTGTTTTTTTTTTTCTTTTCATAAAGTACAAAACTCTCTTAACTAGACCTAGACTCTTCGAAGGCTTCTATCAACCAGCTGGGTGCACCCGTTCTGACAGGCATGACAGGCATGACAGGCATGACAGGCATGACAGGCATGACAGGTCATCGAGAATGGTTTGGTTGGAAACCCTGTCGTGGACTGTGGTCAGTGCGGTGGCTGTCAAACATTGAAGACGCGCCTGGACGCGTTAGGCCGTGAATGTCTAATGACGGGGAGAACCGAGCGGGACCTGCGTGGAGCCCCACTGAGAGGTGTGGGTGGGGCGGACCCCTACCGCGGATGCTGCCAGGTGATGTCAGCGCATTGGCGTGCCGCATCAAATTTTTGTCTGCACAACCGCATCTCCAAAAAGCCGACAAAACTCGCAGCCATTATAACATCTTCACATGTTCCCAGCCCGCAGTCATGGGCGCACCTTGCTCTCACTCCCACCAGGGAGAAACTCATTCCTCTGGCATCATCTAAATCCATCAATTCGTCGAACCCAGCAACAACAACAACAACGACATGCACATGTTTTGAGAAGCAGGCCAAAAGATTCCAAGGATGGCTTGCTGGAGACACCAAATGAAGTCGCTGCTGAGCTTGCAAGACTCGGTCCCTGGGGGAAATTTCCAGGGAGAAGGAAAAAGAGTGATGGACCGCCGATACCTCGCCCCGACAACCACCGCGTCCACGTTACGAGCGAAAAGCTGGTCGACGATATTGTGGAATACATGGGAGATTCCCTTCTCCGCCATAAAGGATGCGATGTTATCGACATTTTCCCAGGCTCCGGTGTCTGGAGCAAGAAGCTGAACGAAGTACTCCAACCGCGCTCTCATATCCTCATGGAACCCGAGGCCGATATCCTGTATAGACCGTTTCTCGAGCCCATGTTGGACCGGCCTGGCGTCCAACTCGTACCATACTCGGGCGTCATGTGGGATCAGCTCGGCAAGGTCCTTTCCCCCCAATACCTGCCCCATCAGGTCGCCCAACCGCTTCTTGTTCCGCCGTCCGTCCCGCTCGAACGCAACGATACGCTACTCGTGACGGCCAACCTCTCCTTCTACCCAAAGAAGATCTTCCAGTTCCAGGACAACATGGCGCAGATGGTTTTATTCCAGTTTATCCAGTCCATTCGGTCATCAACATTATTCAACAAGTACGGGCTCGTACGCATGCTCATCTGGATCCACGCAGACGAAATTCCAGGCAAGCTACCACGCTGTATGCAAAACCGCCGCCGTGCTACCGTCGAGATGGAGCTCAACACGGAATACATGCACGAGATTGCGGGCGGTGACTACGACGAGGGCACAATCTGGTTACGGAACCATAACCTGGATCTGGAAGGCGGGCGCAAGGTGTTGGCCCGGATGCGTGACAAGGGCATCCGAGTCCCCGCGGGCAGGGAGACGAAACTGTATCGCGAGCTCCACTCTGACCCAGCAAAGGTCGAGGAAGGGCCGGCTTATCGGCTGCCCCTATTCCTCGAGGCACTGGCGCTCGAGAAGAAATATTTACAAGGGTTGATCCCGACCGGTTCTGACGAATACAAGCTCTACCGACGTCGGATTAACTATTACAGCACTCGACGCAGAAGATTTGAGCAGTTGCACTTGTATGTGAAACGGCTCGAAGCGCTTGAGGCCATGTATCATGCGGGACAGCACGACGAGGCAAACCGCCTGTTTGGTATCCTCACTCAGGAGATTCAAAGCCAGACCACAGGTATCCAAGCCGATTTTTTCTTGCTGCGCGACAACATTCGGGCCTTCAAAAACGACGTCTTGTGCTGGGACCGGCGAGAATTTGAACCACTGCAGGTTCAGCCACTCGAATTCTTCCCCAACGTACAGTGCTCTCTGGTGGACATCCAGCCCAAGTCACCACATCAGCTCTTGCGGGAAGTAGGCAAGAGGTCGTGCCGCAGTGGTGACTACTGGGACCTTTTGCTCCGGAGGATGTACTCGAATCCGAACAACACAATAACCCAATCCATGGACCAGGTCTATGCCGGCGCTGCCGACGGCATTCTTCCCGAATGTGCTTCGTTGCACGACCCGACAGTTGGCGGCAGCCCGTTCTCCGGCTTCGGAGAGTGTACTGTCCGCTCCCTGACGGAGCAACAGTTCTTGGAGGTTCTAGAGAAGTGGATCGAGTGGCCGTTCAGGCCGAGCTTTTATCGTTTCCTGGGCGCCTCTGAAGAGCCCGCCGACCTAGACCAGCACAACATGTGGGTTGACTGAGCTGTCCATGTGTGTGTATATATATGTATGATACTTGTATTTGTATTATATTTGTACCTTCTTTTTAGAGGGAAAAAGGAAAATGACGTCTAGGATCCGTGTAGTTTCTGGTGCATGTAGGCAGATCGGGAAGGAATCGTCGGACAGCGGAACGGCAAGTACCATCGTCAGGTGTGGATAGTACCTACCTACCCAGCGGCGGGTAACTAGACAGAACAGCGCATCGCGTGTTGGCCCATCCTCTTTGAGAGAGTCAACCCGGGCTGTACCTAAGTCGTCGTCGTCAGAGCAGCCGTCTACACACCTCTCTCTAGAGGTCACCATCCCCACCTGGTCTGATCCGCCATGCGATCACCACTCCTTTTACCACGCCGCTGCTTGACCTTCATCCGCTACCTGCTCCCCGCCGTCATCATCGCTGGCTGTATCTCCGTCGTAACCTGCTACCTCCTTCCTTGCAAACGCTCAAATCCTTCTTCTCAACCACTACCGCCACCGCCCCCTCTTCCATTCACCCCGACGACTCCCCCGGCCGCTGATCTCGCCATCTCCAACCACCCCATCGACTACCTTGTTCGCACCGCCGAGTCCTCATTCACCTCCCTTCTCGACAAACACTCCCACTCCCTATCCGACGCTGCAGCCCGCTATCGCGACCGCCGCGGCCGCCACCCCCCACCGGGGTTCGACGCATGGTACGACTTTGCGAACAAGCATGATTCCCTTGTGATTGAAGAATTCTGGGACCAAATCTACCATGACCTAGAACCATTCTGGGCGGTCGATCCCGGAAGGATACGTAAAGATGCATGGGACTTTGAGATGCGGCTTTCGGTGAGGAATGGGACTGCCAAAGCAGAAAGTGAGTGGTTCTGGACAAGGATCTGGTTGGATTTGGTAAAGAGGGTAGAACATTTGGTGCCGGATGTGGATTTGCCGTTGAATGCCATGGATGAACCGAGAGTGGTGGTCCCATGGGAAGAGATGGATGGATTGTTGAAGAAAGCGGAGAGGACGAAGAGGAGGACCTTGAATAAGAATGAGATGATGAAGGAGTTTGAGAAGAGGAGGGAGGGTGGACCGGAGGAGGAGGAGAAAGGAGTTGAGGGATGGAGTTTGCAGTGGGAGAGGGAAGGTTTGTCGCCTACCTACGTACCTACGTACCCGTTTAAGTTGGCTTTGGTAAGAGAGGGGGTTACTGATGATTTTTTGGTCAGGACACTACTGGGACATTGCTCGCCGCGGGTGTCCCCCTTCGGCACTAGCACGACATGCTCGAGTCCTGACCAACTTCAGCGGTTCGCCAACTATTGCATCGCCGTTTTCTCTCTCACATACTCATCATGGGTTCGTTGCGAACGTGACTCTCGCTGCAGATTTCTGCAACCAGCCCGATCTACAGGGTCTCAATGGCATCTTTGTCGAGCCGCTGACTGTGTCAACAACACGGTTTCTCACTCCAGTTTTTGGCGGGTCCAAGTTATCCGTCAACAACGACATAATCCTCCCTGCGCCGATGTACTGGTCGGCGGAACCGCGGTTTGTCGGTACCGAAGAGGACGCGGCCCTGCCATGGAAGGACAAACTCGACAAGGCAGCCTGGCGGGGTGTTGCGACTAGAGGGCACAACACCGAGGCAAATTGGCGCGCGTTTCACCGGCATCGCTTCGTTGCCATGAATAACGGGAGCGCGCTGGCGAGGGCAGAGAATGGAGGACAGGCCGAAAACTTTGCCCTCCCTGCCTGTGGGTATGGCTTGAAGGCGCGAAAGCAGGGACACTTAGGGAGATGGATCGATGAGTGGACAGACGTGAGGTTTATCAATCTCATGTGTGATGAAGAGCAACAAGAGCCTTGGTGCAATTACACGGATCCGTGGTTCGAGCTCGCACCACCAATGACCATGGCGGAACAGTTTCGCTTCAAATACCTCCCGGACGTGGATGGCAACAGCTTCAGCGGGAGGTACCTTGGATTCTTGCGGTCGACGAGCCTGCCCATCAAGGCAACCTTGTGGCGCGAGTGGCACGACAGTCGACTGGTGGCGTGGAAACACTTTGTGCCCATGGATAACCGATACGGAGACTGGTACGCCATCATGGAGTATTTTCTGGGTTATCATGGCAAAGGCGGACGGGACGGAATTGCTGAGAGGCTTGCCCTGGCTGGCAGGGAATGGGCATCGCGTGTTCTTCGGAAGGAGGATATGGAGATTTACGTCTTGAGACTGCTCCTGGAGTATGCACGCGTCTCGGACGATAGGAGGGAGAATATGGGATGGGTAGAGGATTTGTAGTGGACTATCCTCGAGTAATCGAGCTGCTGGTGTCTCAAACCTGCGACCACCTATAATAAATAGAATACTCCTTGTTGGTGGTACATCCAGATTGTCTCATCGTTGAGTCAACATCGCAGAGTATCGCCGGTACTAATCAGTAATGTGGGTTTCAGTCCTCAAAAATGACTTCGAACTATCTACACTTTTAGTTCCCATGTGAAGTTGAGGTGTACATCGCAGGGTAGCAATGGATCTAAAGGGGCCGACGAGGACACCATCAATCGTCTTGGCATGTCACACTGGACGACTTCAACCAATTCCTTGATTTTTTCCCCTCTGTCCCTCCCGGATCTTCCCGTGACAAAACGCATGGCACATGGCACGAGTCATCCCCGCTAGCTGGTCATTCGGACAAGCCAAAGCCAGAAGATAAAAGAATACCTAGAGGCGCAATCCCCCTTGCCTTTCTCATTACCTAAATTCTAGATCCCGTGCTCACTCATCCCTCCCTCCTCAATAATTCAGCTGAGTAAACCGCGAGGCGGTGAGGGTGGAGACGAGACGATAGGTGGCTAGGGCCGGCTGGTCGCGGCATTCCGTTCCAGGTTTTTTTTTTGTTTCACCGATAGGCCTAAATAAGCGGTACTAAGCCGCGAGCCGACGACCTGCCATTAACTGCTAGGATTCCCGGAACGACCCAAGGGGATATATGGGGAGCTGGCTGCAGTTAATGGCAGGTGACTCCGGTCGCGGACGATCGCCGACGCGCCGACTGTTTCGGGACGAGGGCGTGTTCCATTTTACGTACAGCGGGGTCGGCCGAGTTGCAACTTGTAAGCCACTCAATGCAGACTTTTCAGGAGATAAATGTGAATTTTTGGTGGTGATTTTCGCTTTACCAGTGCTTATGTTATCCCCCTCTGCCGTGCCGTCACTAAGCTTGGCGGGGCGGCCTCGGCGGCGGCGTCATCTCACCGCGATAAGATAGCCATCCCACCACCGTTCTCGGGGATTCCGCCCTCTTAAGGTTTTTAAGGAGGGCGCCCTCCCCAGACTTTTGTTCCTTTTCTCTACGAGCTGATCAGTCAAACTCATTTCTCACATTCAGCTTGAACCGAATTGGCCGGATCGCCCGTTGACTAGACTGCCATCGACTAGACCGACCTAACCACCCACTCGTCTCAAAGACGCTCCACACTGATGTCGCCGTCCCGCATCAGCGACCACGCCGAAACCGCCGCCATTCCGCACAAGAAGGTTGGCAGCATCATCCCTGGGACGCCTACGTCGAGCACGGGGTCCAAAACCTTTGGGAACAACATGAACACGTCAATGGTGGAGTCCAAGTTCCTCACCCGCCCAGAGGAATTGGGTGTGGTTGCTGTCGGCTTCTCCGGGGGCCAGGTATGATCCCATCACCGACACTTGAACCAGCCTAACCGTCACAGTGTAAGCCAGGTGTTGATGCGGCCCCTTCTGCGCTGATAGAATCCGGCCTCCTTACCCAGCTCCGTGACGAACTCGGCTACAAGCTCCATGGCGATGACAAGGTCCACCTCTATACGGATCTTGTCCCCGCTCAAGATCCCCCACACCGGAATATGAAGAACCCCCGCGCTGTATCTGCAGTCACTCGTCGCATTGCCGACCAGGTCTACTCACACGCAAGGGAGGGGCGGTTGGTGCTCACGCTCGGGGGTGACCACAGTATTGCCATTGGCACAATCGGCGGGACAGCCAAGGCCATTCGCGAGCGGCTCGGACGCGAGATAGCTGTGATATGGGTGGACGCGCACGCAGACATTAACACACCAGAGACGAGCGGGAGCGGTAACATCCACGGCATGCCTGTGAGCTTCTTGACGGGGCTCGCGAAGGAGGACAACGAGGACTGCTTCGGCTGGCTACGAGACGACAACCTGATCAGCGTCAAGAAGCTGGTGTACATCGGACTGAGGGACGTGGATGCGGGGGAGAAGCGCATCTTGAGGGATAACGGGATCAAGGCGTTCAGCATGTTCGACATTGATCGGTAAGTCCTCCGTTCGCAGCGGAAGCAACGCGCTAACTTGAGCAGGCACGGAATCGGTCGCGTGATGGAGATGGCGCTGGGCCATATCGGAACGGATACGCCAATTCACTTGTCGTTCGATGTTGATGCGCTCGATCCCATGTGGGCGCCGTCGACGGGTACGCCTGTCCGAGGAGGCTTGACACTGCGGGAAGGCGACTACATCTGCGAGTGCGTGCACGAGACAGGAAGCCTTGTCGCTGTCGACCTGGTTGAAGTCAACCCAAGTTTGGCGCCTGCTAACGACATTGGCGCCCACGAAACGGTTCGCGCGGGCTGTTCGCTTGTCAGGTGTGCATTGGGGGAGTCGCTTCTGTGATCGGCGAATGGGTGGATAGGTGATTCTAGCTGCACTATGGGTGGGTAGTCTAGATGTAACTAACTCGCGATATTTGGCGCCATGGATGGCATTAGATAGCCCAGTGAAGGGTTGGGCCCACGCGTTCGGTCGTTTTCAAAATTGAACGTTTTCGTGATCTTGGTTCAGTGGTTCGGGCTGCGATGCAGGAACGGCACGACAGCTTGGTGCCAAGTGTCAGCCAACCCCCGACTTTTAGCGCTACCAGCCACCCGTGAACGCCTCCCCCACCAACCCCGCGAAAAGGGGAAAGTTCAGGAACAACTCAGACATGCGTCATTCTTCACTCCACCCTCCGCCAACACGGCGACAACTCGAGTTGCGACCCAATCGTGCCCGACCGATTGTGCGATTGATCCGACATATCTCTCCTTTTCTCTTTTCTGATTCTCCCCGTCGTTCAAGTTGCCCACATCATCCGCTCTCTAATCCTCAATCGCGCTCCACGTGTGGCTCCGATAAGGCCGCGCCAAGCCAGGATAAGAGCGCATCGCGATCCCCTCACTAAGCGCCGAACTCGTCCTCGAACAAACAAAACACGCATTGCCCAATCTTTTCATCTCGAGCCAAAAACCACACCGCCGATTCTAATTCCGACGAAACCTCGGAGCTAGATAGAAACTAAGCGAAGCGCAAACTCCACTCCACCGAGCGGAGCACCGACCTTGCCGCGGATCCGCCCACGACAGCCCCGACCCTGCGCCCAATTGTGCGCCGTTTGTTGCTCCACCTCGACGTGGCACTCCATCGTCCGGCGATCACTTCACTGATTACCGTCGCTTGTGGCAGTGAGAAGTGGATAACATTTGACGGCCTAAAACCTACCCGCCGACATCAGTCCCTAGCCGACACCATCGACCGAAACGCAGGTGGATCGTGCGTGAAGAGGCTAGCCTGAGCCAGCGATCACCGAGTGCGCGCGATCGCGGTTATCACCTTAACGCTTTCGCCACTGCAGTCTGAATTGGCTAGGCCATTGCGATGGCTTCTTCGACAGTAACGAGCGGCTCGCTCGTCTATGAAAGGCGCGTGGTTGAGCGGGTACACAAATACCACTGGCCAGCGATCCAGCTCAATTTTTGGATGGTCATCATGCTCATCTCGTCTTGCACCATCATCGGCGTCTTTTCGACCTTTATCCAGATTCAGAATACCCTATTGTTGCCGATACCTTGGTATGTCCCATGTCACTCTCCATCCTGACCAAGCTAACAGCATCGCAACAGGTACTTCCCGTACTACATCACCGTCTCGGCCCTCACAGTCACCTTTATCATTCTGCTCCTCTGGCTCATCTTCCAACGGCGGCTGCTGCCATCGATTGTCATGATCGGCGGCTTTGTAATTTTTATCCTGTGGCTCGTGGGCCTCATCGTCATATCGGTGCAGCTGTTTGGGCCTACAGGGTCCGTCAGCGCGAATTGCAATAACTTTGTCTTCGGCGCGAACCCGCTGCCGAAAGGTCAGACAGTTCAGACGCTGGCATGGCTTGAACAGAAGAGCATCTGCCAAAGCTGGCAGGCCGTTTTCGCGTTTGCCATGGTGGGCGAGATATTCTTGCTGTGGATTATGGTTATGGCCTACCAGGTATTTGTGGGGGGAGCATAAACATCTGGTGGATTGACGAGCAGCTGGGACTTGATATCTGAGGAATTTTGGTTTCGACATACATATTGATTGCCTACACACTATTATTAGGGTCTGTTTTTGGAGTTGCGGTGGTTTCCATGGAGAGCGGGATGAATGGCATAGTTCTAGATATGGCGTTTGGGCAAGCATGGCATCCGCGAGGGGCAGCAACAATGTACACTCTTGATTTAGAGTTCTATAATTCTAGTCAACCCCTAAAAGATTGTTCCCGTCAGATACTCAAGCTTGATAGCCGTGGGTAAACTATTGAACGACCTAAACGTAAATTCGACAGGAGTATTTTTGTTTCGTACCTACGAATACGAAGTATCACAAGCCGTATAATGGACTTCAAGCATGTTTGCCAGTTGTAAGGTGCTCGCTGACTTTCAAATCCAGGATCTAAATATCTTTGCTCGACGCCTTTTCGGGTGTAGATTTGGCCGCAAGGGCTTAGGAGGATGAACATACCCCATTTAGCTGCCGAGAATTGATGCCCGTCTTTCTATTTCTGAGAACCTTTCCTGGCTAGGCTAGGAAGTCAACTTCCGCAATCTTAACCCTCATCACCACATGTCCCT
>Ga0247763_1000360_pt1 | contig 26712 bp, 19 predicted proteins | sample UWRJL141409B4_FD_179926 | JGI IMG/M metagenome (GOLD analysis project Ga0247763, IMG submission 179926) | Plant litter microbial communities from Arlington Agricultural Research Station in Wisconsin, United States - UWRJ-L141-409B-4 | ecosystem: Environmental > Terrestrial > Plant litter >...
CGGTGTCGTCGATGAAGAACGTGAGCACGGGCTTCGAGCCCTGTCCGCTGATCTGGACCTTGATGGTCTGGCCCGAGCCGCGGTGATCGTGCGTGGCGCTGATGTCGACGACGGGGTCGGGTTTGCTGGCGCCGATGAACTCGAGCCGGCTGCCACGGACCACCTCGAACACCCTGCCGAACATGTCGAGGTAGCCGCGATTGATGTCGACCTTGCCCGTGACTCGGGCTCGATCTCCCGTGATGACGGCGTCCAGCTTGGTCGACAGCTGGATCGCGAAGTCGTCGCGCTTGATCCAGAAGCGATCGCTCGCGTCGAGGCGCACGTGGCTCTCGCGAGCCAGTTCGGGGGGCGCCTCGACCGGGCTGTCACTCGCCGCGTCGCCGTCCGGGGGGGCCTGCGCCTGGCCCGCGATCACGAAGTCGGGGTGTGCTTCGAGATCGATCCCGGTGCGCGCGACGGCCCTCTCGAGCCAGGTGTCGGCGTCCACGAGCTTCACGGCCACGCTCGTGCGGCCTGGCTCGATGCTGGCCTGAATCTTGGCGTGACCCGAGGTGGTGGCGACGACCTGGCCGCGCTGCCTCAGCGGGAAGCGCTTGGCGTTCACGTCGAGCTTCACGTCGACTGCCTCGGCCCCGCGCCGCTCGACACGGCCCGAGAGCGAGACCAGCCCCTCGCGATCGCGGGCCTCGAAGTGCTCGATGGCCAATGCTCGGCGATCGAAGGCGACGCGGCCGCGCACGTCGCTGAGCGGCTGAGCGAGGGCGGTCGCGGTCAGCTCTGCGTCTCGCAGCTCGAGGGTACCGCTCGGCTCCGGTGCAGACACCGTACCGGCGACGTCCACGGAGCCGCTGAGCCAGCCCGTGGCGTAAGAGACCGCCCCCGCGGGGTCGAGCAACGGTGCGATCGGCAGCTCGACGAGCCGAGCTCGCCCCGTGATCGGTGAATCGGTGGCCACTCGGAAGCGCCCCGACGTCCACTGGATCGGCAGGCGCGCCGAGAGGCTCGACGACCCGCGCGGCCCTTTGACGGTACACGCAGCGTCGACCATCGCGTGGTCGGCGTGCGCGGTGAGGTCGAAGCCCAGGCTGGGCTCGGCGCCCAGGCTGAGCCCAGTCGCGCCGATGCGGGCGTCTAGCGACGGCGTCGGGCCCAGCGGATCAGAGAGCGCGACCCTGGCATCGAGCCGCCCGCGCACGCGCCCGCACAGATAGGGCATGCGCTCGAGATCCAGCCCACGCGACGTGAGCTCGCTCGAGAGCTTTCCGAGCGACACCGCTCCGCCGCGCAGGGCAGGGGCGAGCGCCAGCTCGGCGGAGGCGGTCGCGTGGAGCAGCTGGGTGCGGCGATGCGTGACGGTGAGCGTGGCATCGAGCTCGCGGTCCTCGAGCGCTGCATCGAGCGCGAGCTGGGCTCCGGCGTCGGTGCAGCCCGCGGTCGAGGTGGGAAGGCGCGCCTCGCTCACCCGCACACTGGCGCGCCCGACGGGCTCGGCTCCCGGCTCGTGACCGAGCTGCAGGCGAGCATCGAGCTCGAGACCTGCCAGAGCGGCGGGGGTATCGGCCCACATCGCGCCGAGCCGGCGGCGGGTGACGTCGGCGCGCACGCCCCAGCGCGCGGTGTCGCCGAGCATACCGGAGCGCGCCGGTAGCGCGAACAGATCCTTCGCATCGGCGGGGGCTAGCGCGAGCTCGCCGCCGAGGCTGAGCCAGCGCCCGCCGGGGTCGTCGACGTCGATCGACGCTCTGAGCTCGCCGGCTGCGTAGGCGACGCGCTGCTCGACCCTCAGCGCCGGCAAGCCCAGCCCTGGTGCGAGCGCGGCGTGCAGCCGGGCATCCAGGACGGGCTGTCGCAGCGTGCCCTCGAGCGTGGCCGAGAGACCCAGCCGCGCCGAGACCGGGAGCTTGCGCCCGAGCCAGGGCTCGAGCGACGCCAGATCGAGGTGTCGCAGCGTGAGACTGGCCCGCTGGGATGCGGCCTCCAGGTTCTGCTGCCAGCCCGTGCCGCCGCGAAACTCGGCAGCGAGCGACAGCGCGGCGTCGATCCATGGCGGCGCCTCTCCCGAGCCGATCGCCGCCTCGATGCTGGCGCTACCCGCCTGGGCATTCAGCCGAGCGTCGAGTCGCATCGATAGCGAAGGGGCCTCGCCCCGCGCCACGTCGCGGGCGTCGAGCGTGAGCTCCAGCGCAGGCGTCTCCAGCCCACCGCGTTGCCGCAGGTCGATCGCGGCTCGTCCTCGCCAATCGTCCCCGAGCCCTGCCAACTGCGCGAGCGGCCCGAGCTCGAGCGACGGGGCGCTGACGACCAGCTCGGATCTCGGCCTGCCCACGCCGCCCCTCACGTGCAGCTCCTGCTCGCCCGCGTCGAGATCGATCCCGCGCGTCTCGAACCAACCCTGCTGCGAGATCTTCGTTCGGCCGATGCGGAGCGCGAAGGGTAGCTGCTCCCAGCGGCCGCCCGCGCTGCCTTCTAGCAGCCAGTGCTCGGGCTCAGGGCGCGCGCTCACATCGAGCTCGAGCCTCGATCGATCGATGTCAGCGCCGCCGCGCACACGGTACTGACCGCGGCCCGCCGTGAGCACCAGGTCGGCGCGGGGCACGCGCATCGTTCCTCGCGAGAGCCCGCGCACGCGCACGTCGGCGCGCCCCTCGAGCGCGAGCGGCGGCCCCTCGAGGGCCACCTCGACGCGGGCGACATCGAGCGCGAGATCCGGCAGCCGCACGCCCTCCGCCCGCACGTCACCACGGATCGCCAGCGCGCCGGCCAGCGAGCGCTGCACGCCGAGATCGGCGCTGACGGCGGCCCGGGGCGGCGCTGCCACGCCCGCCGCCTCCGCCAGCGCCCGCAACTCCGCCGGCGTAACGGCCGCCCCCACGTTCAGGTCGAACGAGCCCGCGAGATCGGCGCTGCCCCGTACGCTGATGCTACTTCCTCCCTGGCGCAGATCGAGCGACAGGTCGCGTACGCTCTGTCCGTCATAGACGCCGCGAGCGTCGAGCGACGGCAAGGCGAACGGCCCGAGCTGGCCCGGTGCCGCGTGCAGCACCAGCGGCATGCGCCCGGGGTCGCCGCGGTCGAGCGAGCCCTCCAAGGAGAGCGAGAGCGGCAACAGCGGCAGATCGGGCCGGAGTCGGGCGAGCACGAGCCCCGTGCCGACCAGCGCGAGCTCGACGCGACGGCGCTCCCGGAGCGCACCGCTCAGGTCGACCCGGCCCGCCGCCGTATCGATCCGGGTGCTCAGCGCGAGCTGATCGAGCGTCCCGCTGGCGGTCAGGTCGAGCGTGAGCGGACCCGCAAAGGCGTCGCGCAGCGCGGCGTCTTCGAGCACCTCGGCGAGCCCTGCCGCCGTGAGCCCTTCGACGCGCAGCTCGGCGGCGAGCGGCGCGGTCGAGTGCTCGGGCGCGGGCGGCAGCACTCCCTGCGCGCTCACGCTCAAACGCGCCGCTCCGAGGGCGAGGTCAAACGACAGCTCGCTCGGCCGCCCCGGCCGCGCGAGCTTTCCGTCCATGCGTTCCACGCGCGCGAGCGGACGCGCCGCGCGCACGAGATCGCAGGAGAGCGCCGCCAGCTTCACCTCCGGCGCGCCCTCGAGCTCGAACCGGGCGGTCGCCGCGAGGCCCATCACCTCGAGCGCCTGCCAGGGCGGAGCGAGCTCGGGCGCCCGCACGTCCAGGCCCGCGACGGTGATCTCGTCGACGCGGACGTACGGTGGGGGCCCGGGCTCCGACGGCGCGCTCGGGGCAGCGGGGTCCACGAGCGCCGCGAGGATGCCTCGCCCGGGCCCGGCGATGTCCGTCAGGTCCACGCGAGCGCGCGTCAGCGCGGCCCGCGACAGCACGATCCTCCCCTCGAGCAACTCGAGCGGCTCCAGGTCGGCGCTCAGCGAGCCCAGCTCGAGCACGAGCCGCTCCGCTGGATCTCGAAGCCGTACGTCGCGCACTTCGAGGCCGTCGAGACCGAGCCGTTCGAGCGCCCCGATCTCGAGCCGGCCTGGGATGCGCTGGTTCACCTGATCGAGCAGCGCTTCGAGCGCCCGGGCGCGACCCCAGCCCGTGCCGAGCGCGAACAGCGCGGCCAGCGCGAGCACGATCGGAGCCGCTGCGCAGAGCATCAGCCCTCGCGCCATCCAGCGCAGCCAGCGACGACGCGCGGTCAAAAGGGATCTCCTATCGTGAGCTGCACAGCCCCTGGCAGATCCGTGAACAGCACCTTGCTCGCGCGCTCTTCGATGCCGTCCGACCCGTCGCTGCGCTGCCAGCGCGGGATGCGATAGCCCACATCGAGACGGATCGCGCCGATCACCGTGTAGTAGCGTATTCCATATCCGAGGCTCGAGTTCAGGTGGGTAAACCGCAACGCGCCGCGGCTCACGTCACCGAAATCGGCGAAGCCCGCGACCACCCAGTCCTGCCCGATCGGAACGCGGAGCTCGAGCGATGTCTCCCAGCGCCGGGTGCCACCGTCGAGCCCGACGCCGAGCCGGCCCGCCAAGAATCCCCGGTTGCTGCTCGCTCCGCCGCCGCGCAGCCGATAGTTGTTCGGGCCGAGCTCACGCGATAGCGCGTCGAGCTCGGGGTTCGAGTCGAGCACGAACAGGCCGGCGATCGCGAAGCGCTGCGCGAGGACGATGTCGAGGGGCAGGGGAAGATACGTGCGAACCTCCGGCGACAGTCGAAACGCCGTCCAGTCAGAGCCGGCCCAGCGCGGCGCCTCGGTGGCGTTCATCGCCAAATACGCCCCCGAGCTCGGACGCGCCCGCGAGTCGCGCAGGTCGAGCCGCAGATCCTGCTCGAGGTACGTGTAGCGATAGCTCGACGGCAGCGTCGGCGCCGCGCTCATGCCCATGGCAGGGGCCATCGGATTCACGGGGGGAGTTTGCCCGGCTGCGCCGCCCGGGTCGGGCGCGGACGAGTCGAACACGGAGAACACGTCTTGTTGCGCCGCTGCCGTGGCGATCAGACGGCGCCTCCAGAAGCCGCGCGTCAGGCCCACGCGAAAGAACAGATCAGAACGAAAGAACGCGAGGTACGGGTCGGGCCCGTAGTCCCACACGGTGCGTGCGAACGCGGTCGTGCGCGGCTCGAGCCAGCCCGGCTGCGAGAGCGCCACGCTGACCACGTTTCCCGGACGTGGCGATTCGAAGGATGGGAACGCGGCATTGAAGATCAAGCGCGGGCGATCTTCGAGCGTCATTTGAGCGAGCGAGCCAAACAGATGCCGGCGCTGGTAGCGCCCGAACAGGTGCACGTCCCATTGCGGGATGCTCTGCTGCTCGCCCGTCTCGGTTCGTCGCGCGGCGCCGCTGAGCACGCCGGCGCCCACCCGCAGGGCATCGGGGGGCAGGGGAGTCACGCGGATGCTCACGTCGGCACGCGCAGCGTCGACATCGAGGTGCTCCTCCACCTCGACCGCCGAAAAAGCACCGAGCGCGAACACCTCCGCCTGGATCTCGCGAAGCACGTCGGGGTCGAAACGTCGCCCGCTCTCGAGGTTTGCAGCCTTCTCGATCACCTCACGCGGCAACTCTCGTTGCCCCTGCACCTCCAGGCTGCCGAAGCGGTAGTGCGGACCCGGCGCGACGCGATACTCGACATCCGCCAGCCGCGTCCTCGGATTCAGCGTGACCTTGCCCTGCACACGCGCCCCTGCCCAGCCAGCCGAGTAGAGCTCTCGCTCGATGTGGCGCTTGGTCTGGTCGTGCAGCGCCTCGTCCGGTGGCGCTCCCGGCGCGAGCAGGACCGCCGCGCGTGCGGCCTCCTGGACGTCCGCTGGCAGCGCCTCGAGCCCGCCGATGTCGACGCGGCCAATGCGCGTCGGCTCGCCCTCGTCGACGACGACGCGGATGTCGACGCGGCAGTCTTCGCCCTCGCAGCGGCCAGCGCCGGGCCGAGCGGCGTCCTCGGGCGCGTAATGAACGGCGACGATGCGAGCGTCGTAATGGCCCCGAGCTCGATAAAAACGCAACACCCCGTCGAGATCGCGATCGAAGACGGCGCGATTGAACGTCGGCCATTCCGTCCATGGCCAGCGCCATAGCCGTAGGCGAACGGGCGACACATCGAACGGCGGGACGCCGCATTTCGGGTCGGCGAGGCCGACGTTGAGGCCGAAGCTCTCGCGTTCGCGCGAGATCAAGCAATCGGTGATGGCGGGCTCGGAGAAGGCATGATTGCCGGTGATCTCGATCGAGCTCACCCCGTAGCGGCCCGCCTCGACCGACGCGCACCCGAGGGCGCTCGCGACCCCCGCAGCGAGAGCCACGCGAACGCAGCGAGAGGGGGCCATCATTCGGGGCGAGAGACTAACGCTCGAGTTTACGCGGCGGTGTAGGAAAACGTCACAGGACGCGACCGGGTTCGTTTCGGTTACGTTACTCGAGCGCCGAGGGCGTCGGGCGCTCGAGCCACCAGCACGTCGGCTGCGCCGCAGCGCGACGTCGAGCCTAAAGCTCGGCTCAGCCTCGCCGTTTGACGACGAGGTGGGTTATCCCGGCTCGTCCAGTTTACCCGATGACGGGATCGTCGTCGGGCGCCTCATCGCCAACCGGTACGTGATCGAACAACCGTGTGAACGTTCGGCGACGAGCGCCATCTATCGCGCGCGGCACCTGACGCTGGACCGCACGGTGCTGTTGCGCGTGCTGGCCGGGCGCGGCAAGCTCAGCCGGGCGCGCTGCCACGACGCGCTCATTCTCGCCGAGCGAGTGGCATCGTTGCCGACGCCTCACGTCGCTCGCACGCTCGACGTCGGCGTGGTCGCCGACCGCTGGCCGTTCGTCGTCTCTGAATACTCGAGGGGCAAGACGCTCGCCGTCGTGCTCGCGCAGCAGGGGCCGCTCGGCCTCGGGCGGGTGCTGCCGATCGCTCGCCAGCTCGCCAGCGTCCTCGTGCTGGCGCACTCGGCGCGCGTGCGACACGGCGACCTGGCGCTGAGCGGCGTCTGGGTCGAGTCGCCCAACGGCAGGCCAGACTGGGTGCGCATGCTCGACTTCGGCGTGTGCGAGCTGCCAACGAACGAGGTCCCGACCTCTGAGAGCGGCGTCTTTCCGAGCTCATTTCGGCGCCCCGAGGCTGGTTCGGCGTTCTCGGCCGAGGCGGTACGCTGGGACCTGCGCGCTTTCGGCGCCGCGCTCTCCGAGCTGGCGCTCGGCTCGCCGGTGCGCGCGTCGAGCGACCTCGCCGCAGCGCTGGAGGCGAAGCTCGTGTCGCGGGCGCCAGGCTACGACGGCGTGGCGCGCGATTTCGCGAAGCTCGTCGAGCGCTGCCTGCTGCCCGTCCCCGAGGTGGCCTATCGCGGGATGGACGAGGTGTTCCGGGACCTGGATGGCCTGGCACAGCGCGCCGAGGCGACGCGAACCCGAACGGTGTCCACGCGGCCGCCCGTGACCAGTGTCCACGCGCCCGCACGTCGCGCGCGCATCGCCGTCGGCGGACCCAAGGTCATCGTGCGCGGCACCTGAGCCCGGGGCGTGGCCCACGCAGAGCGCCCACGCGACGGCCGGACCGTGGGCAGGACAACCCCTGTCCCCGAATCGTGCCGCTCGGGGGCATCCGCCCTTGGGGAAGGACTTGAGTGGCAGCCGGCGGGGCGCTAAGCCACCTGCCCCATGCCCCAGCTCACGGTCGAAAAAATCGGTGGAACCTCGATGAGCCGGTTCTCCGAGGTCCTCAGTAACGTCATCTTGCGCGACGCGAAGCACGTCTACGGTCGCATCTATGTCGTCTCGGCGTACGCCGGCGTTACCGATCTGTTGCTCGAGCACAAGAAGAGCGGGAAGCCCGGCGTCTACACCGCCTTCGCCAAGCAGGGGCCCTACGCCGAGGCGCTCGACGCCGTGCGAGCCCGCTTCTTCGAGCTCAACGCCAGCCTGAAGGCGGACGGCCTCGACGTCGCGGCCGCCAACCAGTTCATCGGTGAGCGCGTGGCGGGCGTGCTCGGCTACCTCAACAGCACGGCCGATCTGCTGGCGTCGGGTTACGTCAGCCGTACGGAGTTGCTCAGCGCCGCGCGCGAGTTGCTCGCCAGCATCGGCGAGAGCCACAGCGCCTACAACTCCGCGAAGATCCTCCAGGCCAAGGGCTACGCCGCCAACTTCATCGACCTGAGCGGTTGGAGCGATCCGATCGCTCGCACGATCGACGAGCGCATCGCCCTCGCCTTTACCGACGTCGCCACGCGCAACGAAATCACGTTCGTCACGGGCTACTGCAAGGGCACCGAGGGTATCATGCGCGAGTTCGATCGCGGCTACTCGGAGGTGACCTTTTCGAAGGTGGCTGTCGCCGTCAAGGCCAGCGAGGCCGTCATTCACAAGGAATTTCACCTCAGCTCGGCCGATCCGAAGATCATCGGGCCTGGCAAGGTGGTGCCCGTCTGTAACACCAACTTCGACGTCGCCGATCAGCTCGCCGACGTGGGCATGGAGGCGATCCACCCGAAGGCGGCCAAGCCGCTCGAGATGGCGGGGATGCCGCTGCGTGTGAAGAACGCCTTCGACCCTGACCACGACGGCACGCTGATCACGAAAGACTACACGTGCCCGGAGTCGAAGATCGAGGTGGTGACGGGCACCGACAAAGTCAGCATCCTCGAGCTGTTCGACACGCGCATGGTGGCCGAGGTCGGCAGCGACTACCGCATCATGCAGGTGCTGGTCGACCACGAGACCTCGTATATCAGCAAGGCGACCAACGCGAACACCATCGACCTCGTGCTCTGGGACCGCGATCTGCACCCCGAGATGATCCAGAAGCTCGAGGGCATGTTCGACGTGGTGAAGGTGATCCCCGTCGCCATCGTCTGTGCCATCGGGTCCAACATCGCCAAGCCGGGCATACTGGCTCAGGCGACGGGCGCCATGGCACGGGCGCGCATCAACATCATCGGTGTCTCACAGACCGCTCGGCAGACGAACATGCAGTTTACCGTGCGGCGCGAGGATTTCGTGAAAGCGCAGCAGGCGTTGCACGCGGAATTGTGCGAAAAGGGGCCGCTCGACGGGGTGCGCGCGGTCTGACGCCGGAAGCGCCATCCCGCCGCCTTCCCGAAAAACGACGCACTGGAACCCGCCGATCGCACTCGAACTGTTGCTCGGTGCGTCGCTCCTCGCATCGTTCTGACGCGCCGCTCCCCGGCAAAGTTTGCAATACTATTCGTCGTCGAGCGCAGCTCGAGCAGCTCTGATACACTTCTGGTCATGCGACTCCGGGCGGTAGTTTCGAGGGCACTGTTCTGCATCACGGTCCTGGCGGCCAGCATCGCTGAGCACGCCGCCTCGGGAGGGCCCGAGGCACGGGCCGCAGATGACGGCGTCGGCAAGCTGAGGGCTGCCGGCATGAAGGCGTACAACGCTGGCGATTTCATGGAGGCCAAGAAGGCGTTCGACGAGGCCTTCAAGCTCGTGCCGCTGCACAGCGTCGGCATCTGGGCGGCGCGCAGCCGGGTGAAGCTCGGTGAGTGGGTCGAGGCTGATGAGCAGCTCGAGCGCATCACGAAGGCCCCGATCCAGCGCGGCGAGCGCAGCACGGAGGAAGAGGCGCGCCAGCAGGCCATGCGTGAGCGTGAAGAACTGCGTCACCGCATGCCGCGCCTGCGCATTCGGCTCGAGGGCGTCGGCGCCGAAGAGGTGGAGGTCGCGATCGACGGCGTGCCGGTGGCCGGCGAGTTCTTGCTGGTGAGGAAGAAAGAGAAGGGCATCTTCCCTCATGGCAAGTCGCTGGTGGTAAACCCTGGTGATCACCGCATCGTCGGCGTGAGCGGCGAGCAGCGCAAAGAGGTATCCGTAAGCATCAATGAAGGGCAGACGCGCGACGTGAACCTGCGCTTCATCAACCCGGACACGATCCGCCAGCGCAAGTGCGCGGACAAGTGCAAGGCCGACTGCACCAGCAACAAGTGTTACGTCGACTGCAAGCACCGCTGCTTCACCGAGCGCGACTGAGCGCTCTGGCTCGTTCGGCCCCGATCCAGCGCCGTGTTGATCCCGGGTGCCGCTCAGCTCGATCTCACCGAGGCGTTGAACGCGTTCGAACGCGACGGGGTCGCGCGCCTCGGGCGAGTGCTCTCTGACGCTGGGCTCGCCGAGTTACGCGCTCGGGCCGAGGCGCTGATGCTCGGAGAGGTGGTCCACGCTGGTATGTTCTTCCAGCTCGACGCCACGACCGGTCGCTACGAAGACGCTCCCCTCGGTCTCGGCTGGCAGGGGCCGTCCCTCGCATACCGCAAGCTAGAGAAGCTCGAGCTCGATCCGCTGTTTCGCGCCTGGTTGAACAATCCGCTGTTCGAGCGGATCGCTCGCGCATGCATCACGGACGACATCGCGCTCTACCGGGCCATCGTGTTCAACAAGGGGCCTGCGGGCGGCAGCAACGTGCCCTGGCACCAGGACGGCGGCGCGCTGTGGGGCTTGAGCGCCCCGCCGACGCTCCAGATCTGGACGGCACTCGACGACGCCCCCGAAGGCGGCGGCTGTCTCGAGTTCGTTCCCGGCAGTCACCGAGCGGGTCTGGCGACCCCGCTCGGCGGTGTCGTGCCGCCGGCGCAGCTCGCCGAAGCGGAGGCAGAGCGCCACGCATTGGCCGTGCCCACCGTCGCCGGCGAGAGCCTGCTGATCCATAACTACGTCTGGCACCGCTCGGGCAAGAATCGGCCGGGCCAGCGCCGGCTCGCCTTCTCTGCCTGTTACATGAGCGCCTCCATCCGTTGCCTGCGGCGGCGGCGCGCTCCTCGCCAGTTTTTTCGAGCTTTTGCGCCCGCCGCCATGGCTCCGCTCGAAGATTTCGACGGCGGCGGCGGGCTGACTCGAACCTGAACCGCGCCACGGGTCGCTCGACTCGGCGCGCAGGCACAAACTCTGCGCCATCTCCGCGCACGAGCTGCGGTAAGAACGGCGACATGAAGCATCATCCGGCATTCGATCGGGGTCGCGTCGCCGTCGTCACGGGCGCCGCGGGAGGCATTGGACTGGCCGCGGCGCGGCGGTTTCTGTCATTCGGGATGAGGGTGGCGCTCGTGGACAACGACGTCGCCGAGGTCGAAGCCGCGGCGAAGGAGCTCGCCGCGAGCGCGGGAGCCGAGAGCGTGCTCGCCGTGGGCGCTGACGTCGGTGTGCTCGCTGATCTCGAGCGAGCTCGCGACGCGGCCTGGCAGAAGCTCGGGCCCGTATCGGTGCTCGTCAACAACGCGGGCACTGGCCTCGGCGGCGGTGCCTGGGAACGCTACGACGAGTGGAAGAAGGTGCTCGACGTGAACCTGTGGGGTGTGATCAACGGCGTGCACGCCTTCTTGCCGCGCATGCTGGAGACGAAGCTCGACGGGCTGGTCATCAACACCGGCTCGAAGCAAGGTATCACGTGCCCCCCGGGCAACACGCCGTACAACGTCAGCAAGGCGGGCGTGAAGGTGCTCACCGAGAGCCTCCAGCACCAGCTGCGCACCACGCCGGGCTGCCGCATCAGCGCGCATCTGCTGGTGCCGGGCTGGACGGACACGGCGATCAACCGCAAGGCGGCGCGCGATCGTGCTCGCCTCGCGGGAGATGCCAAGGTCGAGGCCGCTCCGGCCGCGGCACGGCCCTCCGGAGCGTGGACGTCGGATCAGGTCGTCGACTACATGCTCGCCGGGATCGACAAGGGCGACTTCTACATCCTCTGCCCCGACAACGACGTCAGCTCGGAGCTCGACAAGAAGCGTATCCAGTGGGCAGCGGGCGATCTGATCGAAGGTCGGCCCGCCCTCAGCCGCTGGCATCCGGACTACGCCGAGGCGTTCAAGAAGTTTGTCGCGAGCTGACGGGAGGAGGCGCTGACATGGAGAGGACGAGACTGGGGCGCAGCGGCCTCGAGGTGAGCCGTGTCGGGCTCGGCTGCGGTGGTCCGAGCCGGCTCGGGCAGTCGTACGGGCACTCGCTGGAGGCTTCCAAGCGCGTGATCTTCCGCGCGCTCGAGCTCGGCATCGATTTCTTCGACACCGCCGAGAGCTACGGCACCGAGGCTGTGCTCGGCGCTGCCTTGCGCGAAGCGGGGCGCCTGAACGACGTCGTGGTCTCGACCAAGAAGGGCGTGTGGGACTCCGAGCAGCGACGCTTGACGTCTGCCGACGAGTTCCAGCGCGGCATCGACGCTTGCCTGACGCGGCTCGGGCGCGATCGAGTCGAGGTGTTCCATCTGCACGGGCTCGACGCCGCGCACCTCGACTACGCCGTCAGCGAGATCCTGCCGGTGCTCTCGAGAGCGCGGGAGGCCGGCAAGATCGGTCACCTCGCCGTCAGCGAAGCGTTCATGTCCGACACCGACCACCGCATGCTGCGCCGCGCGCTGGAGCTCGACGTGTTCGACGTGATGATGGTGGGGTTCAACCTGCTGAACCCGTCCGCCCGATACACGGTGCTGCCCCAGACCCGCCGGCTCGAAGTGGGCGTGCTCGTCATGTTCGCCGTGCGCCGCGCGCTCACCAACCCTGCGCGGTTGGCGGAAGTGGTCGAGGGCCTCATCGCTCGCGGCGAGATCGACCCGAGCGCGCTCGACCGGCGCGCGGCGCTCGAGTTCCTCGGCGATGTGCGCGACGCCGGCTATCGCTTCTGCATGCACGAGCCTGGTGCCGACCTGGTCCTCACCGGCACGGGTGACCCCGAGCACCTCGAGCAGAACGTGCGCTCGTTGTGCGGCCCGCCGCTTCCGCCCGATCAACTCGAGCGGCTCGAGCGGCTATTCGGCGACGTCGTGAGCGTCTCCGCTCACTGAGGGCGGCTCGGGGCTGGGCGGTTTCGCCGCTGCCGCGTCGTTAGACTCGAGCAAGTTGGCCAGCTCGACACAGGCCGGCAAGAGCTCATGCAACGCGCCTTCGGGAATATACGGAGGGGTGCCAAAATCTAGCCTGCACACTACGCCCTCGGCCGTCACGGTGATCGACTGCACGTGCCGCGCGTAGCGCCCCATGAACGGCCGCAGGCGCTGACCGGGCTGCGCCGCCATGGCGATGTGCGCCGCAACGTCCTCCGACGCAAACCGAGTCTTGAAGAAGCGATCGAACTCGCGGTCGCCGGTGTGCACGGTCACCATGTCGAAGGGCGCGCGCAGCGAGTTCTCGTAGGTGCGCAGATCGACTCGCGGTGTACCGTGGAAGCGCACCTTGATCAGGCGCTGCTCGTCTGGATCCACGCGCACGCTGCGCCCAGAGAAGGTCCCCGAGAGCACGCCGACGTTGCCCGCGTAGCGTGGCGGCGTGTGCTCGAGGCCTAGCGCCGCCGCGAGCGCCGGAAAGCGGGATGCAGCGCGCCTGCGCCCGAGCCTGCGCCTCAGGAAGGCGTACGCGGTCCCGAGGAACATCAGGATGCCGATCGGCAGGCCGCTATCGAACAGCCCGCCCGGGATCTTGCTCATGACCGTACGCCCCTTCCAGAGTTCTCGTGCGCGCTCGGATGCGGCCGAGCTCAGCGCGGCGTCTTTGCGCGCGGGGCGAGCTTGGCGTTCTCGAGCCTCTCGGGATCCACGAGCAGCGCCGCCATGCCTTCCTTGCGCTCGAACTCGGACTTGTACGCGAGCGCCTTGGACTTGTCCTTGAAGGGTCCGATGCGCACGCGGTGCCAGAGACCGCGGCCGGGGATATGCGCGCTCTCGCGGTAGGCGGTGTAACCCCGCAAGCGTAGCTCTTCGACGTAGGCCTGGGCCTCGGGCTGATCGCGAAAGCTCGCGACCTGGATCTGATAGTTGCCGGCACTCCCGGGCTGCGCCTTCTCTCCCTCGGGCGGGAGCTGGGCGCGGTCGGCGGCCAGCTCCGTCAGACCGTCGCGAGGCGCGTCCGCCATCCTCGTCGACTCCAACAACCTGCCCGCCGGCAGCGGCACGACCGGCAGCTCGTCACCCGGGGGTGGCCCTGCGGGGACCTCGATCTCCGGCGCCTCGATGAAACGACCATCGCGAGCCTTCACCGCCACGAGCGCCGCGCTCGGACGCTCCTTGTCCGTGAGCAGCTCCGCGAAGCTCGTGTGATCGTGGCTCAGCTGATCGAGCGGCGCCGACTTCTCGTCCTTCGCCTTGGCGAGCAGCTCACTCAGCGGGTCGACGGACGATTGAGCCGGCGGCTCCTTCGCCGGCATCGAGAGCACGGCGGTCAGCACCACGGCGCCGACGCCAGCCGCGCCGAGCAGCCATGGCCCGAGGCCGCGGCCCGAGCCGGTCCGATCTTGCTCCTGGATCTGATCGAGATGACGGATGTCCACGGCGTGATTTCAGCGGCGCGCGGCCTGTCTCCGACGAGTCTAGCAGCGATCATCGTAACTTGCCGCTCGAGGCGCGGGCAAACTTTCACGCCCGTGTGGACAACGTGCTCGAGTCACCGTGCTCGACCTGCTCGCCCGAACAGCTGCTGCGCCTTCCAAGCCGTCTCCTCGACTTCCCGCGCCGGGTCACTGTCGGCGACGATGCCACCTCCGCTGAAGTAGTGGCCATCGCCTGCGCGCGTGGTGAGCGTGCGAATCGCCATCGACAGCTTCGTTTCTCCCTGGTGGGAGATGAAGCCGATCGCCCCGGTGTACAGCCCGCGGCGCTCCGCCTCGAGCGCCGCGATGATTTCCATCGCTCGCACCTTCGGCGCTCCGGTCACACTCCCGCTCGGCAACAGCGCTCGCAGCGAGTCGCGCCGCGTCACGTGCGGCCCGAGCACGCCGCTCACACGCGCGTGGCGGTGCCAGACCAGCCCATGCGTGGTCAAGCGTGGCGCTTCGGCTCGAACCGAACCGATGGCAGACACCTTACCGATGTCGTTGCGCTCGACGTCCACGATCATGCTGAGCTCGGCGCGCTCCTTCGGGTCGGCGGCGAGCTCCTCCCGAGCGATCCGGTCGCTCTCGGCGTGCTGCCCGCGCGGGCGCGTGCCCTTGATCGGATCGGTCCAGATGCGGCCACCGGCGCGCAGCTCGAGCAACAGCTCCGGCGAGCTACTCACCACCTGAGCATCGGCCCAGCGAAACGCGGCAGCATAGGGAGGTCGCGTCTCGCGACACAACCAGCCGAGCAGATCGATGACATCGCCCTCGACCGCGAGCTCGAGGCGACGCGCCAGGTTGACCTGGTAGACCTGCCCCTGCCGGATCAGCTCCAGCGCAGCGCGCACCCGCTCGGCATGCCGTGTCGGCGCCTCGCCCGCGATCAGGTCGAGCCGCACCGGCGACGGCCCCGGATCGTCCGTCGTCAGCAGCCGCTCGCTCGACGCTCTGACGCGCGCGGCGTCGTCGCCCACCACCGTCACCCGCTCGCCCACGCAGACAACCGCGCCGAAGCGCCACCAGCGCGGCGCCGTGAGGTGGGGCGCCGGACGTGGATCGACGGCAGCGACGAAGGCTGGCCGCTCGATCTCGCGGAGCGCTTCGTAAGGGACGAAGCCGATCCAGCGCGGCACGCGCTCGAGCTCGCGATCGGCTCGGCGCGCGACGAGCGCGGGCTCGGGGTCGAGCGCGTCGGACTCGGCGATCGGGTCGGTCGCGATGAACGAGGGGCCATCGCCCGCCGCCGACCAGAGCACAGCGACGCGCGACTCGCCCGCCAGGCGGCGCGCGATGGCCAGCGGGCGGGGTGCCAGCGGCAACTCGCGCGCGAAGAGGGTCATGGTGAAGCGGGCGCGGTGGCGGCCACGACCCCCCGCGGCGTCACGACGCACCTCGAGAGCGGGGCCAGCGCGACGCTCCCGGGCCAGACCACGCAATGCTCGAGCGCCCCAGAGCCGACCACCCGCGCGCCGTCGCCGACCACGCTCGACTCGACGCGCACCCCGGCAGCGACGTCCGCGGACGCAGCGACGTACGAGCCGCGGGGTGTGGTGGCGTGCTGCGAGAGCCAATCGAAGTTCGTCTGCAAATAGGTCGCTGGAGTGCCGATGTCCCACCAGCGGCCGGCGATCGGGCACGTCTCGATCGGTTCGCCGCGCCGCAGCTTCGGGAGACAGTAGTCCGCGAAGAGGTCACCTTGCTCGGGCAGCTCGGCGAGCGCGTCGCGCCCCGCGGCGAACAGGCTGACGTAGTCGGCCGACCGCACCTCGACGCCGTGCGTCTCGCCGCGCACGCGCACCATTCGCCCCTGCGCGTCCAAGCCGACCGTGCCCGCGCCGCGCGCCGGTGCGACGGCGAGGCAAAGCTGCCCGCTCCTCTCGGCGCGCGCCGCCAGCTCGTCGAGCGGGGCGTCTTCCAGCAGGATGTCGCCGCTCCAGATCACGGCCGGAGCCTCCAGCAGATGCCGAGCGCCGGCGACGGCGCCCGCCACGCCTCGGATCTCAGCCTCGTGTATCAGCTTTAAGGTGATCTCCAATTCGCCATGAATATTAGAGATTTTGTCCGGCAGCCAGTGGGTGTTCGCCACCGCCACGGCGCGCCCCTTCGAGCGCAACTGGCGCGCGATATGCGCGAGCAGCGGCCGATCACCGACGGGAAGCAGCGGCTTCGGCAGCTCGTCCGTCAGCGGCCTCGAGCGCTGCCCGAAGCCAGCGCATAAAATCATGGTGCGAATCAACGCGGAATTCCTATGGGAAAGACCCCGGCGTCGGGCGTTCGTGTGGCCTCTTGCCTCGAGCCCGCGCCACGGGCAACCCCTGCCGATGGAAAACTCGCGCTCGGTCCCCGGGCATGTTAGTCCGCCCCCGGTGCGTCTGACGTCGATTGGGCTCGCGTGGCTCGTGATCACCACCGGCTGCGGGACAGACGCCGTGGGAACCCCCGAGTGCCGTGCTTTCGAGCGCGTGCGTTGCGAGGCCGCGGTGGCCTGCGGCTACCCCGACGTCGAGGAGTGTGTGCGCTTCGAGCGCGACCACTGCCTGCACGGCGTGGCGCTCGACTCGATCTCGGTCGTGGAGCTCGACGGGTGCGTTCAAGACGTGGCGAGAGCTGGGCGCTGTGCGGCGGGGCAGGGGCCTGACACGCTCGCCGCTAGCTGCAGCGACAGAGTACAGGTCGCGCCAGCGGCGACAACGGCGTGCGACGTGGTGCGCAGCCCCGAGCGCGCCGTGTCCTGTGCCTTCCTGGCCCCCGGGGCGCCCGCGGCACCAGCACCGGTCGCGCCGGTGGACGCCGACGGCGGCGCGTGAACGTCGCCTTCGTGTTCGCGCCCGAGCCCACGCGTCATGACCGGCCACCGAGCGGCGGGAGCGCGCTCGCTCGACTCCGACCTCGAGTGATCCGTAGCGATATCACTTGGGACGCGCTATGTCGGCGGCCATGATGCGTCGGCTCGGCCCGTTGGCATTGGTGGCCCTCTCGGGTTGGGGTTGCGGAGAAACGCGTTTGCTCGATGGGTTCTCCGAGGGATTGACCCGACTCCGGCTCGCTCCGAGCGAATTCGTCGGCTCCGTGCCGTGCCGCAGAGGTACGCCCGGAGCGCTCCAAACCTACGTCGCGCGCATTCAAGAGGTCCGCATCAACGGGGCCGACGGCGGCTTGACGACGTCGTACACGTCGGGTCCCGTCCCCTGCGACCAAGCCGTCATCATCCCGACAACGCCCACGCGCTTCTACGCGGCCGAGGTGCTCGGCTTCGACGAGAGCGGCGCCGCCGGCGAATACGAGGCTGCGAGTGCCCGCTGGAGCGCCACGTGCGGGCGAGGCACCGGCTTCCTCGGCGATGCCGGGCTCGATCCCTACCGCCCGACGATCTCCGTGCGAGGCCTCACCGTGTCGATGCGGGGCTGTACTTCATTCTTCGGGGGTACCCCGGGGACGAGTCAGCTGGTGGTCGACCAGGTCGGCGCTCTCGGTACGCGGCAATGTGGTCAGGGGGCCGGTGCCGTGGCCGCGTTCCAGGGAACGCTCGACGGGGTCACCCGCACGGCAGCCTGCGGCTCGCCGCTGGTGTTCGACGTGACGGGTGTGGAGCGCTACCACACGATTCAGCTCACGGGCTTCGAAGGGAGCGGTGACGCTGGGCTGCCGATCGACGCTTCGGCACCTCCAGACGGGCCTCCCGGTGTCTCAGCGGATGCGAGTGCCGATGCTGGCGATGCGCTCGACGCGGGCCTGCCAGCGGTCCCGCCGCCAGCTCTCGACGGGGGCGGCGCGAGCGACGCCGGTGGCCCCCCGCTCGTGCTCGGGGAGCCGCGCTGGCGCACTCAGTGCGTCGGGCGCTCGTTGCCTGGCATCGCGGCACCCGCCTACTGCGACCCACTCGTCCCGCTGCCCTGACGCCGGCCAGCGGAGTGGGCGCGCCGGTTGCGCTCGCCCCCGTGGACCGCTACCAAAGACTCATGTCCAACTGGGATCGCCAGTCCGAACCCGTCATGGCTCTGCCGAAGCCGGGGCGCGCGCTGCAGGGTATCCTGGTCGGGCTGCTCGGCATCTGGCTGATGTTCGCGATGGCGCTGAACTGGGGCGGCGCCGATCCTGGTTTGTTCGAGCTGTTCGTCGGCAAGACAGACGAGATCGCCTCGGGTCAGATCTGGCGCTTGTTCACCGCCCCGCTCATCCACATGCCGAACGACCCGTGGCACGTGATGGGCGTGCTGCTCGGCTTGTACTTCCTCGGGCCGAGCCTCGAAGGGCAGTGGGGCGGAAAGCGCTTCGCCCTGTTCCTGTATTCGTCGGCGGTGCTCGCCTACGTCTGTCAGCTCACCGTGGAGCTGCTCTTGCCGGCGAGCGCCGCGGGCAAGCTCAGCATGGGGTACTGGTTCGGCGGCGTGCCGGCGGTCGAGGCTCTCTCGGTGGCGTGGGCGCTGACGTTCCGGGGGCAGACGGTGCGGCTGCTATTCGTGTTGCCCGTCACGGCGCGCGGCCTCCTGTGGTTCGTGGTCGGCTTCAGCGTGCTGCGCCTGATCGCCGTGCAGCAGACGGCGGAAGGTTTGATCGCACCGTTCGGGGGCCTGGCCGCGGGCTGGCTGCTCGGTGCAGGCACCCCGTCGCCGCTGCGCCGGCTCTATCTCAAGTTTCGCTACTCACAGCTGCAACGGGAAACTGAGCGCGCCGCCCGCGACCGCGGTCGCCGCGTCAAGCAATCGCGCTTGTCGGTCATCGAGGGCGGGCGCCGCGACGACGACGACGACCGCCCCGGCGGCAAATACCTGAACTGAGGCCCGTCTCTGCGCTCAATACGGGTCGCGACGGGGCACCGCCGCGGAGCGCCGGCGTTTCTCGAAGCTCCCCCTCTGGGCCAGATGTGGTAGGCAGCGCTCTCATGCGAGTGCTTCTGGACGCGGCCGCCGTGAGCCGCGGGTTGACGCGGGTCGCGGGGCAAATTGCCGAGCGCCATCGAGGTCTGCAAGACCTGGTGTTGATCGGGATCCGGCGGGGAGGAGTGCCTGTCGCCGAGCGGCTGCGCGCCTGCCTCGGGCGGCTCGAGCCGGGCGAGATCCCGATCGGTACGGTCGATATCACGCTCTATCGCGACGACGCATCTTCGGCCATGCCCAACCCCCGCATCGGTCCGAGCGAGATCCCGGTCAATCTCGAGGGGCGCCGCGTGCTGCTGGTCGACGATGTCGTCGGCACGGGGAGGACCGTGCGGGCAGCGCTCGACGCGGTGCTCGACTACGGCCGGCCGCGTTCGGTGGAGCTCGTGGCCGTCGTCGATCGCGGCGGGCGCGAGCTGCCGATCCAGCCCGACTACTGCGTTCAGTCGAGCTTCATCAGCCCCGATGAGCGGGTCGACGTGATCGACGAGGGGGGCCACCTGGTCGCCATCGTTCAGTCGGGCGCCTATCCGTCGCCGCACGCCTCCATCCGGCGAGGCGAGCCGTGACGGCGCGGCCCGTACGCCACCTGCTCGGGATCGACGGGCTCTCGAAGGAGGCGGCGCTGCAGCTGCTCGATGCGGCCCGCGCGTTCTGGGAGATGAACCGCCGTGCGGTAAAAAAGGCGCCCACGCTGCGCGGACGAACGGTGATCAACCTGTTCTTCGAGAACTCGACGCGCACGCGCACCAGCTTCGAGCTCGCCGGCAAGCGGCTGAGCGCCGACGTCGTAAACATCAGCGCGTCGACCTCCAGCACCAAGAAGGGCGAGACCCTGCGCGACACGGTGGCCACGCTCGACTCGATGGCGCCGGACGTCGTCGTCATCCGCCACTCGGCGTCTGGCGCCCCGCATTTCGTGGCCAAGCGCACGCGCGCGGCAGTGATCAACGCGGGTGATGGGTTGCACGAGCATCCGACACAGGCGCTGCTCGACGCCTTCACCATCCGGCACCACAAGGGCTCGATCGAGGGGCTCGAGGTGCTGATCTGCGGCGATGTGACGCACAGCCGCGTGGCGCGCTCGAACATCCTCTTGCTCAGCCTGCTCGGCGCCAAGGTGCGCGTGGCCGGGCCGCGCACGCTGTTGCCTCGCGAGGTCGAGTCGCTCGGTGTGCGGGTGTTCCACGATCTCCCCGCCGCGCTCGAGGGCGTGGACGTGGTGATGACGCTGCGCATTCAGCAAGAGCGCCTGGTGAACGCGCTCATTCCCAACACGCGCGAGTACTCGCGAACGTTCGGCATCGACGCGCGCCGCCTCGCCCTGGCCAAGAGAGACGCCATCGTCATGCACCCGGGGCCGCTCAACCGCGGCGTGGAGATCAGCGACGAGGTCGCCGATGGCCCGCAGAGCGCCGTGCTCGATCAGGTCGAGGCGGGAGTCGCCGTGCGGATGGCGGTGCTCTACGCCTACACGCCCGGTGGGCCCCACAGTGATCCGAGCTCAGAGTGATCCGAGCTCAGAGTGATCCGAGCTCAGGCGAGTGACCCGACCGAGCTCGTGCGCGGCGGCGATGGCTGCGGCCCGAACGAGATGGATCATTCCGCTGGCGCCTGGCGCGCAGAGCCTCCTGCAGCGTTACGCGCGCTGTGCTCGCTCACGCGAGCACAGCGGCCTCAGATGTCTTCGATGCGCATGAAGCGAGGACGGCGCTTCATGAAGGGAGCGTTGTAGACACTCTGCACAGCGGCCCTCACGGCGCCCTCGCGGCAGCGATGGCTGATGATCAAGATCGGCACGGCTTCACCTGATTTCTCGGCGCGGCCTTCCTGCACCATCTGCTCCACGCTCACGCCCTGCTCGCCCAGCGCGGTCGCGATCTTGCCGAGCACGCCGGAGTCGTCGCCGACGTCGAAGCGCAGGTAGTAGCGCGTCTCCAGGTCGTCCAGCGGCAGCGGCTCGCGCGCCGTGGGTTGAATCTGGCGCGTGGCAAGCCCCGACGCGTTGCCATAGCGTGCGCGCGCTACGTCGACCAGGTCTGATACGACGCTCACTGCCGTCGGCAGCTCGCCGGCGCCGCGCCCGACGAGCAGGCAAGGGCCGAGCGCGCGCCCCTGGATGTAGACGCCGTTGAGCACGTCGTTGATGTTGGCGAGCACGCTCGAGGTCGGCACCATCGCGGGGTGTACGCGGAGCTCGAGGTCACGCCCGCGCACCCGCCCGACCGCGAGGTGCTTGATGTTGAAGTCAAAGCGCTCCGCGAGCCGGAAATCGACGTCGTCGACGTCTCGGATGCCCTCGACGCTCAGGTGGTCGACATTCACCGCCGCCCCAAACGCCAGCATCGCGAGCACGACGAGCTTCTGCGCCGCGTCGTGCCCGTCTACGTCCATCGCCGGATCCGCCTCGGCGTAGCCGAGCTTCTGCGCGTCTTTCAGGATCGATTCGAAGCTCGCGCCCTCGTTGCGCATTCGCGTCAGGATGTAGTTGCAAGTGCCGTTGAGGATGCCGTGCACGCTGAGCACCCGGTCCCCCGTGAGCGCCTCGCGCAGCGTGCGGATCACTGGAATTCCGCCGCCGACCGCCGCCTCGAACGCCAGATCGACCGACTGTCGCGCTGCGGTTCGCAGCAGCGCCGGCCCGTGCTTGGCGAGCAGCAGCTTGTTCGCAGAGACCACGGCCTTGCCGCTGGCGAGCGCGCGCTCGAGGTAGCCGCGGGCGGGCTCTTCGCCGCCCATCACCTCGACCACGATATCGATGGACGGATCGCCCAGCACGGCCTCGGGATCGGTCGTCAACCACTCCTTCGGGCACTCGGTAGGGCGCGGCCGGTCGAGGCTGCGCACGAGCACCCGTTTGAGCTCGAGCGGGGCTCCCACGCGCGCCGCCAGCTGTTCTGCGTTCTGCGCGATCAGCCGAACGACGCCGCCGCCGACGGTGCCGCACCCCAGCAACCCAACCTTGAGCGACGCGGGGTTGCTCACGCACTCCTCCTGGAGATCCACACGCTGACCATCGCGGCGACGCATAGCACGCCGCCGCGACGAGCCAACATTTTCGTGAAAAACGCGGAAGCGCCCGCGCCGGCTCATTGGTCAGCGGCGTTCGGAAGCCGTGTCGAGCCGAAGCGGGCGCTCGGATCTCCGGGTCTATCCCTGGAGACCGTCCGGGGGTCTAGTACGAGATCCGAGGCACCCGTGAAGAGTGCCTCGGATGACGAGCGGCGGGCCGCCGGGGGCCGCGCTCAGTTGGTCTGCGTAGCGGCGGCCTCTTGAGCTGCCATGCGCTCGACCCACTCCTGCGAGGGCTGCGGCTCGCGCTCGAGCGCCGCCTTCAGCACCTCGTCGAGGCGGCTGACGACGATGAACTCGAGCTCGTCCCGCACCTCGCGCGGGATCTCCTCGAGATCGGGCTTGTTACGCTCGGGCAGAATGATGCGCTTGATTCCGGCGCGGTGAGCGGCGAGCACCTTCTCCTTGATGCCGCCGATCGGTAGCACCCGGCCGCGCAGCGAGAGCTCGCCCGTCATCGCTACGTCGTGACGGACGCGAATGCCGGTGAGCAACGACACGAGCGCAGTGAACATGGTGATGCCCGCGCTCGGGCCATCCTTCGGCATGGCGCCGGCGGGGATGTGAATGTGGATGTCGCTCTTCTCGATGAAGTCGCGCGCCACGTCGTACTTCTCGGCGTTGCTGCGCACATAGCTCAGTGCGGCCTGGGCGCTCTCCTTCATCACGTCGCCGAGCTGACCCGTCAGCTGCAGCTTGCCAGTGCCGAACATGCGCGTGGCCTCGATGAACAGGATCTCGCCGCCGGCGCTCGTCCACGCTAGGCCGGTCGCGACACCTGTCTCTTCGGTGCGCTCTGCGACCTCGCTCGAGTACTTCGTCGGCCCGAGGTACTCGCGCACGTCATCTTCGCTCTTCACCACCCGCGGCGTGTGATCGCCCTCGGCCACCTTCACCGCTACACCGCGGATCACGCTGGCCAACTGGCGCTCGAGAGAGCGTACGCCGGCCTCACGCGTGTAGTGCTCGATGATCTCCTCGATCGCCTCGTTGGTGATCTCGAGCCGTTCCTCGTTCAGGCCGTGCTCTTCGAGCTGCTTCGGTATCAAGTGACGGCGCGCGATCGCGAGCTTCTCGCGACGGGTGTAGCCCGGCAAGTCGAGCACCTCCATGCGGTCGCGCAGGGGCGGCGGGATCGGGTCTGCCATGTTGGCCGTCGCCACGAACATCACCTTGGAGAGGTCGTAGGGGATCTCCAGGTAGTGATCGGCAAAGGCGTTGTTCTGCTCGGGGTCGAGCACCTCGAGCAGCGCTGCGCTCGGATCGCCGCGGAAGTCGTGACCGATCTTGTCGACCTCATCCATCATGAAGACGGGGTTGACGGTGCTCGCCTTCTTCATGCCTTGGATGATCTGGCCGGGCAGGGCGCCCACGTACGTCCGGCGATGCCCACGGATCGCCGCCTCGTCGTGAACACCACCGAGCGACACGCGCACGAACTTGCGACCGAGCGCGCGGGCGATGCTCTTGCCGAGCGATGTCTTGCCGACGCCGGGCGGCCCGAGCAAGCACAGGATCGGACCCTTCTTGTCCTTCTTCAGCTTGCGCACGGCGAGGTACTCGACGATGCGCTTTTTGACCTTCTCCAGGCCGTAGTGATCTTCATCGAGGACCTGCCGGACCTCGCTGATCTCCATGTTGTCATCGGTGGCCTCGTGCCACGGCAGGTCGAGGATCCAGTCGAGGTAGGTGCGAACGACCGTGTATTCCGCGCTGCCCACCTGCATCGTTCGCAGGCGCTTGAGCTGCTTCTTCGCGACCTGATCGGCCTCGGTCGGCAGCTCTGCCTTGGAGATGCGCTCCTCGAGCCCGTCGAGATCGCCCTGATCGCCGTCGTCTTCACCGAGCTCTTCCTTGATGGCCTTGAGCTGCTGGCGGAGCACGTACTCTCGCTGGTTCTTGCCCATCTCCTCCTTGATCTGGGAGTTGATGCGCTCGCGCATTTTGAGGATCTCGAGCTGGCGCGTCAGCAGGCGCAGCACCTTGCGGATGCGCTCCTTGATGTCGACCGTCTCGATCAGCTGTGATTTCTCCTCGACCGGCGCGTCCAGGTTGGCCGCCACCAGGTCCGCCAGAGCGCCCGGTGCCTGGATCGAGTCGATCAGCGAAGCGGCCTCGCGCGGCAGCTCCGGCATCAGCTGGATGACTTGCTTGGCCACGTCACGCAGGCTCATCGCCAGCGCCTCGGCCTCCACATCTTCGAGGGTCGGCGACTCCACGCGCTGGACCTTGGCGCGGAGATAGGGTGTGGTCTGCGTCAGATCCGAGAGGCGGATGCGCACCAAGCCCTGAAGGATGAGTGAGTAGTTACCCGAGCTATGCTTGAGCGCCTTCAGCACGCGAGCTGCGCAGCCGACGGGGTACAGATCGTCAGCGCTCGGGTCGTCCGTCGCCGGATCGCGTTGAGCAAAGATGGCGATCACCGGAGACGCCTGGTTGTGGACTTCCTCGACCAGTGCCACTGACTTCTCGCGGCCGACGTCGAACGGCGCGACGGCACCCGGGAACAACACGGCATTCCTGATCGGAAGAACCGCGAGCTCATCGCCGAAGCGCATCTCCTCTTCGGTCGGCGGCGGCGCGGGTGTCGGAGGCATTTTCTTACTGCTCATATTCAAATCCTGATGAGGACGGGTCTCGTAACAGACGCGACAATTGCATGCCCTCTGAGCGCGTCAGCCCGGGAGGGCTCGAGCGCGAGAGATGCGAGGCTGCGAGATGACGAGGTTGCTGGATGACATGCGGTGCGTGGTGCGTAGACGATGTGATGCTTCGATGCGTGAAGCTGGATGCTGACGGGTGCCGTGCTGGCACTCTCGAGATCATACGTAAATTGGAAGCTAATCCTGGTGAACGGCCAGCGCTATCATTTCGCTCAAAATTACTCTTAGCCGCCGAGAGCGTGTGTGCCCAGCCATAGATCCCAGAAAAACTACCCCGCCAAGCCCGCCCGGTCATTGGGGTCGGGGTCATTTTTGGGCGGTGTCATTTTTGGCCGCAACCCCTGGCCAGATGGCCCGGGTGGGCGCTCGGCAGGCGCACGTGCGCCGAGCCGTGTTTTCTCGCGACACGCGGCGCGCTCGCTCGGTCTTGCTCGCTCGCTGTCGCCCAGCGCCGCAGCCCGGTTTTTTCGCGTGTTCGTCAGCCACCCTGTCTATATGCCGCGGCGCTGGTTATGAAGCGGCTCGGAGCATCGAAGGCCAATGACGTTGCGCGCGGTTTTCTTTGGGACGCCCGAATTCGCGGTGCCGGCACTCACGGCACTACATCGGCGCACGCACGTGGTGGGTGTCGTCTGCCAGCCCGATAGGCGCGCGGGGCGCGGCATGCGTCTCTCCGCGCCTCCAGTCAAGCTGGCCGCGCTCGAGCTCGGCATCGAGGTCAACCAGCCGTCGCGCGTGCGCGACGGCGCGCTCGCGAGCTGGTTGCATGACCTGCGCGCCGACGTGGCGCTCGTCGCGGCCTACGGGCGCATCTTACCGCCCGAGGTGCTGGCCGAGCCGGCTCACGGCTGCATCAACCTGCATGCGTCGATCCTCCCCGCCTATCGTGGCGCCGCGCCCATTCAGTGGGCCATCGCCAACGGGGAGACGGAGAGCGGGGTCTCGTTGATGCAGATGGACGCGGGTATGGACACGGGAGCGGTGTACGCCGTCCGCCGGCTGCCGATCCCCGAAGACATGAACGGTGGCGAGCTGACGCGAGCGCTGGCTGAGCTCGCCGCCGAGATGGTGGGCGACGAGTTGCTCGCCGCCATCCACGGACGGCTGAGCGCGGTGCCGCAAGACGAGCAGCTGGCCACGGCGGCCCCACCCATCGAGAAGGAGCATCTGATCGTCGACTGGTCCAAGCCGAACGATCACGTCGCGCAGCGCGTGCGTGCCTTCGCGCCCGCGCCCGCCGCCTTCACCTTCGCCGGTGAGCGGCGGTTGAAGCTGCTCGAGGCTCGGCGCGCGACGTGCCCGGCGTCGAGTGACGCTCCGGGCAGCGTGCTCCCGGGCACCGTGCTCGGCACGCACGACGACGGGGTGCTCGTCGCTTGCGGTAGCGGGTGCCTCGAAATTCGGCGGGCCGCAGCGGATGGCAAGAACCCGCAGTCGGGTCGCGACCTAATCAACGGGCGCCTGCTGCGCGTCGGGCAGCAACTCGGACCCCAGACGAGCTGAGGCGAGCGTGTCACAGCACCCGCAGTGCGACGCCTTCCTGCGGGAGATCCTCGCAGAGTTCCCCGCCTTCCGCATCGTGCCCAAGCTGGGCAGCCCGCTTTCGCTGGCCATCGACGCGGGCCTGCGCGTGATCACGCTTGGCGCACAGCGCCACTACATGACGCGCTACCACACGGTGATCGGCGACACGCTCTACGTCCCGGAAGCCTGGAAATCGATGACGGACGTGGCGCGCGTGATCTTGCTGCGTCACGAGCGGGTGCATTTGCGCCAACGTCGACGCTACGGGATGTTGCCCTTCGCTCTGCTCTACCTGCTGCCGATCTTCCCGCTC
>Ga0247763_1000361_pt1 | contig 26710 bp, 17 predicted proteins | sample UWRJL141409B4_FD_179926 | JGI IMG/M metagenome (GOLD analysis project Ga0247763, IMG submission 179926) | Plant litter microbial communities from Arlington Agricultural Research Station in Wisconsin, United States - UWRJ-L141-409B-4 | ecosystem: Environmental > Terrestrial > Plant litter >...
CCCGCGACTCTGGCCCCCGAGACCCTGGCCCCCGAGACCCTGGCCCAAGCGACGCTGCACCCGACGGGGCCGCGTGAGCGGCGGGCTCAGGCCCGGGAAAGAGCGCCCGCCCACGTCCGAGGCGCGCCGCTTCGAGCTCGAAATGCTCGGCGGCGCCGTCGAGAAGCGCTATCGCCGCATGCGGCCCGAGGTCGAGCTCATGCCGTGGGGCACGCTCGATCTCAGCGGTGTGCCGGAGCACGAGCGGGTGCGCGCGCGGCTGGCGTGGACGAGCGCTGCCTATCAAGAGCACCGCACCGGCGTCGGGGTGACCGAGGCGCTGCGGCTGCTCATGCAAGCCCAGGCCCCGCTCGACCTCGTGGCGCTCGGCGCCCGCTTCCCGCTCGACGAGACGGTGCACGTCGAGCTCTGCGCGCGCATGGCGATGGAGGCCGGCGGCGGCACCGACATCGTCTACGACCCGACCACGATGATCCTCGGCGCGACCGTCGAGGGCCGCCCGCTCTTGCAAGCCGCCGAGCTGATGGTGCGCTTCTTCTGCGTCGGCGAGGCGCTCAGCATCCCGCTCCTGCGCGGCACCTGGAAGGCCGCGCGCCACCCGCTCCCCAGGGCCGTGCTCGGGCGCATCGTCAAAGACGAGGCCGCGCACGGCACCTTCGGCTACATGTTCCTCGACTGGGCCGAGCCCCAGCTCACCCTCGCCGACCGCCGCCTGCTCGGCGAAGCGGCAGACCTCGCGATCGACGCCGTGCTCTTGCAGTGGGACGAGCTGCGCCGCCGACCGAAGGCCGATTGGCACGAGGGCAACGCGCTCGCCTGGATGGCGACCGAGCCCTACCTCGAGCTCGCCGCCCGCTCGATGAACGAGAACGTGCTCAACCCGCTGCGCGAGCGCGGCATCCCGGTTTCGCGCCTTCCGAACGGAGCCTGATTGGGCCTGCCGTGAGTGGGGTGCCATGAGCTGGGCGCATCACTTCGCTCGACGCTTGGTGTTTTGGGGCCTTCCCACCTGCCCCATCCCCTCGCAGGAAGGGGCCGGGGCGGCGAGCATCCGCGTTGCTCGCGCGCGATTCGTTCGCGGAGCCGAAGGCCGCGTCGCGCTCGGACGAGCCGCGCTCCTGCTGGGGGCCGCCGCTGGGCCTGCGGTGGTGACGACGAGCCGCGCACGCGCAGCTTTCCCGATCTCGGTACGTTCTGCGTGCAGTCAAGCGATGATGGAGGCCTGACGTTCTCCGTCTTCGTCACACCCCCCTCCCCTTGCCTGAGCTCTTGCGATACGAACGAGCTCACGTGCAGGACCACGCTGGCGGGCGATCGGGTCGAGCTCCATACGCTGCTCGAGATCCGCGCAAACCCCGAGGTCATGGAGTGCACTGCGGCTTGCTACGGAACCAGCGGCACCTGCCAGATCGACGCTGCCCCCGGAGACTACGAGTTCGGCTTCGCCAGCCGCTTCGACACGGCACGCTTGCCGCTCGAGGGCACTACGCCCCTGTTCGGCGACCACGCTTGCGATCCTCGAGGCCTGCTCTTGCCCCCGCCGTCTCCGTACTCAGCGCGATTCGACCTCAGTAGGTGACGCCGCCCGTCGACGGGCAGCGCGAGCCCGCGAGCGGGGTGCCGGGCTCGAGCTCCACCTGCGTGCGCGGCACGTCGTGGATCCAGCCCTGCCCGTAGGGCGGCATCGCGATGGAGAACAGCGCGTCGCGCTCCGCGGTGATCACGTACAGATCGAACCACATGCGGTCCCCGAAGAAGCCCGCCGTGAACTCCACCTGCGAGCCCTCCGGAAAGCCCTGGCTCGCATCCGAGAGCGTGCCCTGGACCTCGCCGAGCGCGCGTAGAAACCCGACGCCGACCTGGTCGCCGCACTCGCTGCCCAGCTGCGCCGGGAGCTCTGCCGCCAGCACGCCGTCGGTGGACTCGAGCTTCAAGCGGATGGGCACCGACATGCTCTGCGCACACAGCTGCCCCTCGATCGGATAGCGCACCCGCGCCGGCCCCAGCGGCTCCACGGTCATGCGCACCGTCGTCTCCTGGTCGTGGAGCGCCTCGAAGCCGGCGCCGCAGGCCGCGTGCGCGACCTCGCTGGTCTGGCAGCGGCTCTGCCAGCGCAAGGGCACGTCGAACTGCCCCGCGCTCGCCGCCAGCAGCTCCGTCACCGAGAAGCCGAGCGCGGGCTCGTCGCCGGGCGCCTCCTGGCGCTCGGTCTCGCACAACTCCAGGTCTCCCGTGAAGTCCGAGGTGGTGCCGCCCGCGGTGTCGACGTTGCCGCGCGCGCCGGCTCCGTCGCTTCCCGGCAGCTCGGAGCCACCCCTCCCCGAACAACCGAACGTGAACAGCGCGAGCGCAGCGAAGCCAAGCGAACGAGGTTTGAGCATCTGGATTTCCTTCCTCGTTAGCTCTGGCACGCGGCACCGCCGCGATCAAACCGTGGGCAGCACATTGCCTGGCGCTCGCAGCACACGAATGTGCGAATGGCGTATATCCAGCGCCCCATTGCGAGTCAGCGTCTCGCGGCGCGCCAGTGGATGGCTGCAGCCTTGGCGCTCCTCAGTCGACCATCATTTCCGCGAGCAACGCGAGCGCGAGCGGGGGCTCGCGCCAGGCCTCCGGATGCACCGACACCTCCGCTCGATAAAAGCGCACGCGATCGCCAGGGGCGGCGTCGCCGCGGACGGACGGCGGCAGCGATCGGTAGTACCCGAGCAGCAGATCGCTCTCGATCGGGTCGGCATAGATGCCTGCCGCGCGCCACGCCATGCCCCAGCGCGCCTGCGGCCGCACGCCGCCGTGCGCCGGGCTGTCGGCGAGCCAGCGGCGCTGGCCCGCATGTTCGATCTCGATCCAGAGATCGGGCAAGCGTGACGAGGCGAGCCACTGGAAGGTCGGGTAACACGCGAACGGATAGGCGCGCATCTGCCCGCTCGCGCCCGCCAGAGCCGCCCCCGCCACCAGCACGCCGCCGGCCACGAGCACCCGTCGCGTCGAGGCCGCCCGCTCGCCGAGCGCGGCGCGAACGGCGCTCGTGAGGCCCGCGCGCTCGCTCGGCGCCGGCGCAGGGCGCTCGTCGGCGAGCCACCGGAGCAGCCACTCCCAGTCGACGAGCACGACGTAGCAGGCGAAGAGCGACGCGAAGGGCAGGAACATGAGGCGCGCGGCGGCGACATGAAAACCGAGCCCCAGAGCCGCCGCGAGCGCTCGCCAGCGCGGGCGCCACACGAGCAGGGGAAACGACACCTCGAGCAGCACCACGCCGAGCGCGCCGGCCCGCACGAGAGCCGGCTGGTGATCGACACGCCACGCGGGCAGCGCGCCGAACTGATACCACTTCCAGAACATCTGGTTCTGCAGGTTGTCGCTGAAGACCCAGTCGAGCCCCGACTCTCGCAGCTTCCAGATGCCAGGAAAGAAATACACGATCGCGAGCAGCACGCGCAGCAGGGCCAGCGAGAGCTCGCACGCGACGGCCGCATCGGGGACGGGCCTCGGCGGACCATTGCCCCAGGGCAGCGCGAGCCGGAGCGCGCAGGGGCTGACGGCCAGCACGATCATGAACCAGACGAGGTGCATGCTGTGGCGCGGCCCGCCCGTGAAATGAGGCAGGGCGAACAGCACCGTCGCTGCCAGCGCCGCGAGCGGCAGGGTCCAGCGCGCGCGCCACCCGAGGAGGGCGAGCGCGGTCGCGATCAGGGCGATCGACTGCACGGGGCGAACCCAGAGAGCGCTCGTGTCGATCAGGAATCGCGCCCAGCCGAGCCCCGCGACCGGAGCGCTGAGGGCGCGGGCCCACTCGGCCCAGCGCGCCGCGTCCGTCACCTCGCTGGAGGCGAGCACCACGGCGCACACGACGACGCGCGCGATGGCGAGGTTCAGCGCGTTGCGCGACGCCGGCGTGACGTCGAGCGCGACGCTCGAACCCCCGAACGCTCCGATCACGCCGTGCGCGCGAAGAGCACGCCTGCTCCCGCGCGTCTCCTCTGACCGGCCATGTCTCGAGCAACACGGCGGTGCCGCATCGAGTGGCCATCGCCCGGCGCGCGCCCTCGCAATTTCACGGCAACGTCATGCCATCAAACCGGAGGTGCGTCGAGCGGGCCGGCGCGCGCGGGCCCGCGCGCGCGCGAACGGCCGTCGCCGCGAGCGCAACGGAGCCTGGAAGGAGGTACCGGCGCAACGGCGAGGTCGCGAAGGGTCATCCGAAATGCGCAACACAATGCGGAAACGCACGGGTCGACACCGAGCGCTCCAAAAGCGCGGCGTGGTGCCGAATCCATGAATCTTTTGTCGCACCTGCGCGCACCAACCAGGAAGGTCACAGACCACTTCGAGAGTCCGGCCTGGCGGGACGGAGCGATGTCGCCGACGCGAAGGAACAGGATGGTAGCAGGGGCATGGCAGTGCGCGTTGCGCCGAGGTTGGCAATGAGCGTTGCGACGAGGCTGGCGGTGACTTTGGCGCTGAACGCTGCGGGGTGCGTTCCGCTCGAGGATCTGTCGAGCTACCGATCGGCGGGAGCCGACGTGACGCCGGCGGTGCCGCCGCTGGCGAGCCCCGTCGGGGCAGATGCCGCGGTCGCATCGGACGCGCCGCTCGCGGCCAGCGGCGCTTCCAGAGCGCTCGACGACGGGGCCGCGGATGTCGCGCCCGATGCCGGAGCCGCTCTCGACGCGGGCGGTGCTCCACCCGCGCGGCTCGATGGGTTGGCTCCCGACGCTGCCATGCTGGCGTCGACCTCGTTGCCCGGCGCGCTGATCGGCGAGAGCCGGCACACGCTGGGCGTGAGCGGAAGCGAGCGCTCGTTCATCTACTACGCGCCGCCCACGCTCGATCCGAACGTGCCAGCGCCCGCGTTGATCGTGGCGCATGGCTTCGAAGAGACCGCGAGCGACATGGTCGCCATCACCGGCTACGACGCCATCGCCGAGCGCGAGGGCTTCGTGGTGCTCTATCCCGAGGGCCAGGGGCTGATTCCGTGGAACATCGGTGAGGGCGTGTGCCAGGGTGGCGCGCGCCCGGTGAGCAGCGCCAGCGGCGATGACTCGGCCTTCGTCGACGCGATGCTCGCCTTCGTAGCGCTCGACCGCGCGATCGACAGCGAGCATGTGTTCATGAGCGGGCTCTCGAGCGGCGGTTACCTCGCGAGCGATCTTGCCTGCCGGCGGCGCGACATTCGCGCCGTGGTGGCGCACTCGGGCGGGTCGCACGCGTTGGACGCCTGCCTCGGTGCAAACAAGCCGGTGCTGCTGTTGCACGGCGCGAACGACGCGGCCGTGCCCGCCACGTGCAGCGCGGAGGCGCGAGATCGCTGGGCCGAGCACAACGGCTGCGCGGGCGACGCCATCGCGTTCGACGTCCTCGGCGGCGCGTGCGAGCTCTCGCCGTGCCCCGCGGACGGGCAGGTCGCCCGTTGCACGTTCGAGGGAATGGGTCGCGGCTGGGCCGGTGGCTCCGCGCAGGCGGCGAGCTTTCTCGACTTCGAGTCTGCCTCTGAGCTGAGCTGGCTGTTCTTCGAGACGTTCGCCTGGTGACGCCCGGCGCCCTGTGCACTGCTTTCCACACCCTGCATTCCAGAGCTTTCCAGACCCTGCGCAGCGCTTGCTGCGAACGGTCCCTGGTCGAATACTCCGTGGCGGAATGGAACAGACCGGAACGAGCGGAAGCGCCGGGGCGAGCCCACTGACTCTGGCCAGACCGAGCGGCGAGAGCGCTGCCGGCCAAGCCGTGTTCTATCGCTACCGCGACCCGAAGGGCCGCGTGGTGATCGTGGATTCGCTCGCGCGCGTCCCCTCGAGCGCGCGCGACAGCGTGGAGTCTGTCGCGATGCAGGCTCCGCCCACGTCGATCGCGGCGCTGCCCGTCACGCTCGCGAGCGACCTGCACTGGCCGTCGTTCGCGGCCGGTGCGGGCTGTGCGCTGCTCGCGAGCCTGCTGCTCTTGTTCGCGCTGCGCACGAAGGGCGCGCTGCTGCGGGTGGCGATGCTGGGCGCACTGGTGGCGCTGGGCGCTGGAGCCTACTTCGGCTGGGTGCGACGCACGACAGGCGGGGACGCGGCGCCGCTGGAGTCGCCGGCGGCGTTGATCGACGATGCTCGCAGCGCTGTCGATAAAATGAACGAGCGGGTGCGCGAGCAAGAGCGAGTGCTGCGCGAGCTCGAGGCGGAGCGCTGAGGCGAACAGCGAGGCGGCGAGGCGACCGCGCCGAGACGACGGCACACCTTCTGCCACCTCGAGGCAGAGAAACGCACGCCGATGAGGGCATTTTCGGACAAACGCTCGTCCGATCGTCGCTCGAGCCACGGGCATTTTCGGCGTCCTCGGCGCAACTGCGTGGGGGCGCTTTAAACGACCGGATGGAATGCCGTCTTCTCGAACATGACCGCGCCCAAGGCCGACCTGTCCAAGCAACTCGATGCGATGGTCGAGCACGGCGAGCTCGTCGTGCCGCCCTACCCCGCCGCAGCCATGCGCCTGCGGGCGTTGATCGAGAGCGACAAATACGGTCTGTCGCAGATCGCAGACGCCGCAGCCGCCGACGCGGCCCTAGCGGCCGCGTTGCTCCGCATCGCCAACTCCGCCGTGTACCGCGGGGATGGCCCTCCGCTGACCACCCTGCTGCGAGCCGTGAACCGGCTCGGAGCTCGCGCCGTGTCGAGCCTCGCGCTGGCCGCCGGCGTCGGCTCTGCCGCGACGGCGCCCGGGCCGCTCGCGGACGTGAAGTACCGGGTCTGGCGGCGATCGATCACCTGTGCGCTCGCCGCGCAGCGCTTCGGCCCGAGCCGCGGGATCGACCCCGAGGTGGCCTTCCTCGCCGGCCTGCTCCACGGCTTTGGGCGCTCGGTGGCGCTCGCCTGCATCGAGAAGCTGCTCGGCAGCTCACCCGAGCAGCACACGCTGCCGGAGTGGCTCGCGCTGGTGGAGCAACACCGCGCCAAGCTCGCCGCGCGGGTCGCGGTGCTCTGGCAGCTGCCGCCGGGGATCGCGACCGCGATGAGCTCCGCAGGCGACCAGACCACCCCCGCGGGCACGCTCGTCGCCATGGCCGACAAGCTCGCGGGGACGCTCGACCAGGGGGTGACCGCCAGCGAGGCCGCCGGAGGGCTCGGCCTGGACTCCAACCTGACGGCCCAGGTCGAGCGCTTCGTCTCGCACCTGCCTGGGGCGCTCGAAGCGTTCATTCAACCGCCGGACGCTCCCAAGAAGGGGCGCGCGCAGCCCAACGCGGTGAGCAAGCCGCAGAGCATGCTACCGGGCGAGCTGCGCTCGTTCACCATCGGTACCACCGATCTGCGCAAAGGGCGCAACCCCGACACGTTCGAGAGCATCGCCATCGCGCCCCTCGGGCTGGTCGTGGAGAGCGGCCAGCCCTTGCAAGAGAGCTCCGTCATCCGCCTCGGGATCCGAGCCGAGCCGCCGATCGAGGCCTGGTTCAATGTGGTGCTCTGCGTGCCAAAAGGGTCGCGCTTTCGCATCGAGCTCCTGGCGTTCGCCGCCAGCAGCGACCTGCGCGAGCGGATGAGCCAGCTGTGGAGCGCCGGCGCGGTGCTGCACGGTCCATCACTGCGGCCGAGCTGAGGCACGTCGCCACGCCCGCTCCGCGGGCACCCGAGCCTCCGTCACCCCAGCAGGCGAAAGCGTCGACAGGCAGCGGCCGTATATGTGGGCACTCGAGGGATACCGCGATGCAGGGTGACGATGGAGATTGCGTCGGGGGCTGACCAGGCCGGTCGCGTCCGCGAGCACCTGCGCGCAGTGTCCGAGGCCGCCAAGGCATTCGCCGAAGCCACCACGGACTATGAGCGCCTGCTCGACACCGTCGCTCGCATCCTGAGCGAACGGGTGCGCGACGCCTGCGCCGTGTTCTTGAGCGGCGACGAGGGCGGGCCGCTGCGCACGGTCTCGATCCACGCCACCGACCGGGCCGCGCTCGTGCAGCTCGAGGAGATGTTCGCTCGCTCCCCGCCCGATCCGAGCAAGAACGCACGGCTGCGCAGCGTGCTCGAGACGGGCGCCGCCCTGTTCGTGCCGCGGTTCGAGCCAGGGCCGTCGGCCACGGAGGGCCAGGTCGAGGCCCACGACCGGGTCGGGCTGCACAGCTATCTGATCGTCGCCCTGCGCGCCGCCGGGCGCAGCCTGGGCGTGCTGGCGCTCGGCCGCTTTCGCGCGGACTCCCCCCCCTTCGACGAACAGGATCGGGAGCTCGCACAGAACCTCGCCGACCACGCCTCGCTCGCCATCCAGAACGCGCGCCTGTATGCCGCCGTCGAAGAGGCGCGCCGCGCCGCCGAGCAGGCCGAGGAGCGAGCGCGCAAGACCGAGCAGATCCATCGCTTCTTCTTCGAGTCGAGCCCGATCCCCACGTACGTGTTCGACGCCGAGACCGAGCGCATCCTGGCCACGAACGCAGCGGCGCTGGAGCTGTACGGCTACACGGGCGCCGAGTTCCTGGCGCTCACGCTGCCGGACCTGCGCGCTCCCGAGCAGCGCGTCGAGCTCGCCAGCAAGATGCGCGCCGCAGGCGAGGGCGTCGTCGTCGGCTCGGGACTGCATCGCAAGAAGGACGGCACCCTCATCTTCGTGGAGGGGCGCACCCACCTGACGGAGTTCGCGGGGCGCAAGGCGCGCTTCGTGGTGCTGCGTGATCACACCGAGCGTGTGAAGGCCGAGGCCGCGCGCGCGGAGAGCGAGGGGCGGCTGCAACGTACCCTCGACATGATGATGGAGGGCTACACCATCCTCGGGCACGACCTGCGCTACCTGTACGTGAACGACGTCGGCGCGCGGCACGCTCGCCTACCGAAGGAGAAGATGGTCGGCCACACGCCGATGGAGCTGTATCCCGGCTTCGAGAGCAGCGGTATGTACATGCTGCTGATGCGCTGCCTCGACGAGCGCACGCCGACGCGCATGGAGGAGCACGTCAAGCTCGCCGACGAGACCGACGCCTACTTCGAGGTCAACATCCGCCCCACCGACGAGGGTCTCGTGATCCTGTCGATCGACGTGACCGAGCGGCGCCGCAGCGAGATCCAGCGAGAGGCCCTGGAAGAACAGCTGCGCCAGTCGCAGCGCATGGACGCCGTGGGCCGCCTCGCGGGCGGAATCGCCCACGACTTCAACAACATCCTGTCCATCATCCTGGGCTACGGCGAGACGCTGCTCGATGACCTGCCACCGACGGATCCCAAGCACGCCGACGTGCTCGAGATGCAAAAGGCCGCCGGGCGCGCCGCCGAGCTGACGAAGCAGCTCTTGATGTTCAGCCGGCAGCAGCTGGTCGAGCCCAAGGTGCTCGACCTGAACGACGTGATCGGCGGCATGCAGAGGATGCTGCGTCGCATCGTCGGCGAGCACATCGAGGTCGCTTGCCTCTTCGACCCGAGCGCGGGGCGAATCCTGGCCGATCGCGGCAACATCGAGCAGGTGATCATGAACCTGGTGGTGAACGCACGCGACGCGATGCCCCAGGGCGGCAAGCTCACACTGGAGACCGCGAACGTAGTGATCGACGAGCGCTTCGCGCGCTCGCACCTCGGCGCCGAGCCCGGCTCCTACGTGCTCCTGGCAGTCACCGACACCGGCGCCGGCATGGATCGTGCGACGAAGCTCCGCATCTTCGAACCCTTCTTCACCACCAAGGAGCGCGGCAAGGGCACTGGCCTCGGGCTCTCCACCGTGTTCGGCATCGTGCAACAGTGCGGCGGCGGCATCTGGGTTTACAGCGAGCCCGGCCATGGTTCGACGTTCAAGATCTATCTACCGCGCACCGGCTCCGTGGCAGAGCCAGTCCGCGGCGACGAAGGGCCCGCGATGGCGCGCGGCAGCGAGACGATCTTGCTCGTGGAGGACGAGGAGGCGGTGCGCAGCGTAGCCAGGCGCATGCTGGAACGTCACGGCTATCACGTCGTGGTCGCCGATGACCCAGCGGACGCGCTGCGGCTCGGAGACGAGCTGGGCGAGCGGCTCGATCTGCTGATGACGGACGTGGTGATGCCGAAGATGAGCGGCGCCGTGCTCGCCGCTCGTCTGTGCGCTCGGCAGCCGAGCCTGAAGGTGCTCTTCGTTTCGGGCTACACCGACGGCACGGTGGTTGAGCATGGTGTGCTGGAACAGGGCGTGTCGTTCTTGCAGAAGCCCTACACCTCGGATCAGCTCGGGCACAAGGTGAGGGCCGTGCTCGACCAGTCGGAGGCCGACGATCACGACGCCGGAGCTGCCGGCGTCGACGTCGCCTGAGCGCGCCTCGTCAGGTGCAGTCGCGTGTCTCGTGACTCAGGGCGAGCGAGGCGCGGGCTCGCGCGAGGTGGCGCCCTCCTTGCAAGGTGGTGCATCGGGAGAGGGAACCGATGCAGCAGACGAGTTTCAATCAACGACCACTGGTCGCCGCGCTAGCGATGCTTGCCGGCGCTTGTCAGGGCGAGCTCGATGCAACACTCGACATCTTGCCCCAGCGTTACCCCAATCGCCTCGCCGCGGATGACACGACCGTCACGGCGGTGGTGTACAGCCCCCGCGGCACGGCGGCGCTCCCGGGTGATGCACGCGCCATCGCGCGCCTCGCAAACGCGCCACTCGAGGGCGATCCTGCCGCCGACAGCGACGCGGGCGAGGTCGTGGGCGACGTCGCCTTTCGCGACGTCGACGGCGACGGCCAACGCGACGCGATCGCGCGCTTTGCCACGGAAGACCTGCGCGCCGCAGGGCTGCTGTCCGCCCTCGGCGGCGTGGAGGTGCGGATCGAGAGCGAGAACCTGACGTGGACGGGCCGAGATCGACTGTTCGATGTCGACACACCGCTCGTGGTGCTGCCCGACCCGAGCGGACCTGCCGGCGTCGGCACCGCGCGCCTGCTGCTGTTCGATGCGTCGCGCCCAGGCCACGGCGAGGAGGGGCGCGCGCTGCTCGTGCGCCTCTGGTATCCGTCGGCGCCGAGCGATCGCCAACCTGCCCCCTACTTCCTCGACGCCGAGCAGGCAGAGCTCAACTTGCGCACGTCGCCCTTGCCGCTGCCCCCCGATCTGTTCGAGCGCACGCATGGCTTCGCGCGCGAGCACGTCACCGCCGCCGCTGCCGACGCGCCGCGCCCGGCGCTGATCCTCTCGAGCGGCTGGGGCGCGCCCGTCGAGACGTATGGCGCGCTCGCCGAGGACTTCGCGAGCCAGGGCTACCTGGTGTTCGGCGTGAACCATCCGAACGGCGCCGGCGCCGTCGTCTACCCCGACGGCAGCGAGCCCGGCCTCGATCCCGCGCAGATCAGCCCCGACGAGCGCAACAACGCCGACTGGGCGCTAGACGTCGAGCACGTCGCCGAGTGGCTCGCGACGACGCCGAGCGCCGATGTCGCGCGAGCCAGCGTCGATCTCGGGGCTCGCGCCAACGTGCAGGCGGCGCTCGCGCAGCTCGACGCGAGCCGCATCGCCGCCCTGGGGCATTCGTTCGGAGGCTCCGCCGCGGTACGCGCCGACGCCGAGAGCGCCGCGATCCGGGCCTCCGCCAACCTCGACGGGGCATTCGTCGGTGACGCCGCGAGATTTGGCGAACGCGCCCGCTCGCTGATCCTGCTCAGCCCCGAACACCCGGCGCTCGATTCGAGCATCGATAATTTCTTGACGACGGCTGGGGCCGATTGCCGCGCCCTGACCATCTCCGAAACTGGCCATGCCAATTTTGGCGATACGGGCTGGCTGTACTCGAGCGTGCTCGATGAATATCCGGATCTGACCTCGGCGGGCTACCAGCTCGGCTCGCTGCCGCAGGGTCGCGCGCATGCCATCATCACCACCTATTTGCGCGAGTTCTTTCACTCGGCGCTCGATGGCGCGCCCACACCCTTGCTCGACGGCCCGAGCGCTGCCTTTCCAGAAGTGGTGTTTCGTTAAAGCCTCGAGCGGGAACGCTGGGGCCGGCCCGACGCAGTTTGCGGCGAGCCACGCGCGACGAGTGACCAGCGGTGGACAACGCCGAAGGCGGCCCGTACCCTCCGCGGCATGTGCCTCATCTGTATCGACTTCGCGCGCGGCACGTTGAAGCTCGCTGAGGCGCGGCGGGCGCTCGGTGAAATGAGGAGCGGCCTCTCACCGGAGCACGTGCGCGAGGTGGAAGCGGCGCTCGAAGAGGCCGACAAGCGGTCGCGCCCCACTCGCCCGATGCGCCCGGTGCGCGCGCTGCGACCGCGCACCTGACCGTCCGTCGGCGCCCGGCGCCGCCGCTCGTTCAGTGCTGCTGCCCTGTGTTTCTGTGCTTCGCTGTGTGCTCGGGGGCTCGACCCGCAGCCTCCGTGCGACCGCCATCGTGCTCGGCGAATGCGAGTGCAACGCGGCCGGGGATGCGATAACAACGTCGGTCGCGAGGGGTGGCGAAACGCGGAGGGTCCATGGTCGCATTCGGTCGGCATCGACGGTTGGTTCGAGTCTCGATGGGTTTCGCCGCGACGGGAGCGCTGCTCACCGTCGCGCGCGACAGCGGCACGTTGAACGGGGGCGGCGTGGAGCGCACCGGGCCGAAGCTCTGGCAGAGCGTCCCCGCCGAGCTCAATCGCGCCGCGCTCGGCGCCGGGCGCGACCCTGACCGAAACTCCTGGCGCAGCCTGATCCTGCCCAGCGCCGATCGCGTGGAGGCCGAGCTGCTCGCCAGCGGCGAGCTCGATGTGGAGAGTAGCTCGAGCGAGCGCGCGGAGGCCGTGAAGCGCCGCTTCGCCGAGCTGCGCAAGCACAACTACGTCGGGCCGGATCCGTTCGCGGCGCGGCAGCTGCTGGCTCGCGAGCGGGCCCTCCTGGCGAACCGCTCGGGGGCCAACGGTGTGGCGTCGGTGGAGAGCGAGCTGTTGCCGCCCGAGTTCCTGGGTTCGCCGCCGAAGACGGTGCTCGGCATCGTGGTCGAGTTCGCGCCGCCGGGGGGCTCCGAGATCATCACGCGGCAGTATCCGCTCGATCCCGCCGATCCGACGCTCGGATGCACCACGGTCGATCAAACGTTCGGCGCGCTCGGCCTCGGCGACGATCCGCCGCCAGGGGGGCTCGACAACTTCACCTTCTTCAAGCCGGATATCAGCGTCGACGACTACCGCTCCGTATTCTTCGGCGTCGGCCCGAGCGCGGGCTACGGCGTGGTGCGGCCCGATCTCGGCGGCGTCGATCTGACGGGCCTTTCGCTCAACAACTACCTGCTCGAGATGTCGCGCGGCACCTACACCACGAGCGGCGACATCCTCGAGACGCCGGTGTCCGTGCCTCACACGCACGAATACTACGGCCACGCCGAGTACGCCGAGGACGAGACCGGAGCCTGCCTGCCCACGCCCAACGATGACGTGAACTACGGGCGCTACATCGAAGACGTGCTCTCGGCCGTCACCGAGAGCTACGACGGTGAGGTCGACTTCTCGCAGTTCGATGCCGACGGCGATCACATCGTGGATCTGCTGGTCACCATCCACGCGGGCTACTCGTGGCAGACCGGCGGCGGCGAGGATCGGCTCTCGACGAGCTCGAGCGGCCTGTTCATTCCGCAGCAGGTGTCGGGTTTCACCACGCCCGATGACACGAGCGATGACTACTACGTGTCGGGCTACAACATCGACCCGGAGCAGCTCGCGCTCGGCCCCGTGCAGGAAGAGTTCGAGCACCAGTTCGGGCTGCCCGATCTGTATGTCACCGATCTGTCGAACTCGAACGGCTGGTGGTCGGCGCACTCGTCGGGCGTGTGGGGTGGTCCGCTCGGCGGGGGGCGCCCCGTCGGGCACAACCTCTGGCAAGACTGGGTGCTCGGCTGGCGGCAGCCGCTCGTCATCGACTACAACGACCCGCGCCTCATCTCCGGTCGACTGCGGCTCGACCTCGGGCGCGCCCGCAACACGCCCGAGGGGTCTACCGACGGCGTGATCGTGCGCTTGCCCGACAGCGAGGTGCCCGTCGAGAACCTCGCCGGCACCGGCGCGGGCTGGTTCTCCGACTCGGGCGATCTGCTCGACAACCGCGTGAGCCGCAGCTTCGACTTGAGCGCGGCGAGCGGGCCCGTCACCTTCGCGTTCGCGAGCACCTGGGACATCGAGGCCGACTGGGACTACGGGTTCATCGAGTTCTCGAGCGACGGCGGCGCCACCTGGTTCACGCTGCCCGACGAGGGCGGCCTGCTCACGGATCAGGATCCGAACGAGCTCGGCTTGGTCGCCCCCGGGGTGACCTGGGGCCTGACGGGGGCTGGCTCGACGACGTTGAGCTTCGACCTGTCCGCCTACGCGGGCACGACGCTCGGGGTGCGCCTGCGTTACCTCACCGATCCCGCGGTCGCGAATCCGGGCTGGCACGTCGACGACCTGCTCCTCACCGACGCGAACGGCACGCTCTACTCGAACGATCTGGAGACGGACTTCAGCGACTGGACGAACGCGGGCTGGCGGGTGACGCCCTTCGCGCTCACCTTCCCGCGCTACTACCTGTTCGAGTGGCGTGACGACAGCGGCTACGACGCATCGCTGCAGGGGGCCTACAACATCGCGTACGCCAGCCCCACGGAGCCGCCCCCCGAGGTGGCGGTCGATCGTCTGAGCTACACCACACCCGGCCTGGTGGTGGCGATCCGCGATACGCAGCAAGCGTTCGACTACACGCTCGGAGACGACCTCGTCGGCGGCACCAGCATCGGGCCGAAGTTCGCCCACCTCGTGGTCGAGTCGCACCCCGAGCCGCTCCAGTTCGACACGCCCGATCCCGCGCGCGGCGAGTTCGTCGGCATCAACCTGAACGGCGGTATCCTCGCCGGCGACGCTGCCTTCGGGCTGACGCGGACGGCGCCCTGGACGGCGCGGCGAGTGCTCGATCCCACCACGGGCACCCCCGCCGAGACGAAGAGCTGGGAGAGCCGCGCTCCCGTGCCCTCGTTCCACGATAGCTACGGCTACTACCCGGGTGTGTTCCTCGCGCCCGACGGCGGGCTCTACTTCCACGACGTGGACGCGAGCGCCGTGCTGCCCAGCAAGGGACCGTACTCGACGCGCATCACCGACGTAGACGGCAACGCCGCGCCCGAGCTGTATGGTCAGGCTGGCGCCTTCGTACTCGGAACGGGCAACCCGGGTGACGACCTGGTGCACTTCGGCCTGCATGCAACCGTCGTGACGAGCAGCGAGCGGCGCGCCACGATCGAGATCTGGACGCGGCCATTCGAGGTCGTCGTGCGGGGCTCGAGCACGGGCGCTGGGAGCGACACCGGGGTTGGGGCGACGGCGCTGAGCCTCGAGCTGGTGGAGAACATCGGCGGCAAGCTGGTCGACCCCGCCGTCGTCGTGGCGCTTCCGCCGGGCGTCGAATACGTCCCCGGTAGCGCGACGGGCGGCCTCACCCCAGTCGACCCCAGCAGTGACATCGGACGAGGGGTCACCACGCAGGCGGTCGCCGACGGCCTGGGCCGCGGCTCGCTCGCCGCGCACGAGCGGTCCGACGTGCGCTTCCTGGTCTGGCGCAGCGATCTGCTACCGACCAAGACGGGGGTGGCGCCCTTCGGCTTCCGCTACCGCGCGAAGCCCGGCGTGAGCGGCAGCATCCGCGCCGATCTGTTCAAGAACGAGAACGAGCAATTCCAGACGGAGCAGTTCGCGGTCGGCGCGCCTGACTGAGCGAGAACGAGAACGCTCGCAACGAGCGGGCGGCCTCGAGAGGGGCGCGACCGCTCGTTTCGTTTCGAAGCAGGCGCGGGGGATGTCCTCGCTTGGGCGAGAAAAGCTACCCCGGCCGTTTAGTGATGCAGCCGTGCGCCCGTAGTCTCCATCGCGAGTCGTGTTGCTCACGGAGGGGGCTTCGAGAGCACCGGAAAGGGAGCCGGCGCATGGCTGCTTATCTGGGGGAGATCCGCATATTCTGCGGAGACTTTGCGCCCGAGGGTTGGGCGTTCTGCGATGGACAGCTGCTCGACGTTCGAGAGCATCGCGCGCTCTTTGCGCTGCTCGGAACCACGTACGGGGGGGACGGTAAATCCACCTTCGCGCTGCCCGATCTGCGCGGGCGTGTGGTGGTGCACCAGGGCACGAGCGACGCGGGCAGCCGCTTCGCGCTCGGCGCCAAGGGTGGCGTCGAGGAGGTCGTGCTCAACGACGAGCAGATGCCGCGGCACACTCATCGTGTCCGGGCGCGCATGGGCCCGGGCAACGCGGCGAGCCCGAGCGGCGCGCTGCACGCGGCAGGCTCTCAGCCACGGGCAGAGCAGCGCGCGAAGCCGAGCGAGCTCTACTCGAGCGCGGGCCCGAGCGGGCGCTTGCACCCGCACGCGGTGAGGCCTTCCGGCGGCAGCCAGCCGCACGACAACATGATGCCGTTCTTGACGCTCGGCTTCATCCTCTCGCTGGGCGGGAAAGATCCATCGAGCGACTGAGCCGAGGTGTGAAAGGGCACCGAGATGAGCGGACCGCTGATCGGCGAGATTCGATTGTTCCCGTTCCCCCAGCCGCCGCCGGGCTGGCTGCGCTGCGACGGGCAGCTGCTCACCCGTACCCAGTACGTGGAGCTATTCCGTGTGCTCGGCACCCTCTATGGCGGCGACGAGCACACCACGTTCGCGCTGCCCAATCTCCAGGGGCGTGTCGCCGTGCATCCGGGCCTCGGCATCGGCCTCGGCGCTCGGCGGGGCGAAGAGACGCACTCGCTCACGCTCGCCGAGTTACCCAACCACACGCACCTCTTGTCGGCGAACGCCACCGCCACCACCAGCACCGCGCAGCAACACTTCTGGAGCTCGCTGCCGGGCGCCTACAGCGTCACTCGGGATGAGCCCGACGCTTCGCTCGGTGCGCAGGCGCTCGCCTCGATGGGCGACGGCGAGCCCCACACCAACCTGCAGCCGTACCTCGTCGGCAACTACTGCATCGCTGTGGCCGGGGCGCCGCCCGATTCCGTCGACGCGCCGCCAGCGACAGACGGCATGGTCGGCGAGGTGCGCTTGTTTGCTGGGGGCGCCGTGCCGCGCGGCTGGGCGGCGTGCGAGGGGCAGCTCCTCTCGACCGGCGCTCAGACGCGGCTCTACGCGATACTGGGCAGCTCGTACGGTGGCGACGGACAGACCACGTTCGCCCTGCCTGACCTGCGCGGGCGGGTACCGCTGCACGAGGGGCATGGCCCGGGGCTTTCGCCGCGCGCGCTCGCGCAGAGCGGAGGCGACGCCGACGTGATGCTGACGCAGAGTGAGCTGCCGATGCACTCGCACGCGGCGCGCTACGGCACCGGCTCGAGCCAGAGCACGCCCGACGGCGCGCTCTGGTCGGGCTCTGGTCACCACGAGCCCGCCTACGCGCCGAGCACCGACAACACGCTGATGAGCCCGCGCTGCGTCGAGTTCGTCGGTGGCAACGCGGCGCACAACAACATGCAGCCCTACCTGGGGCTCCACTACATCGTCGCGCTCGACGGCGCCTTCCCCGCGCGCGCGCCAGCCTCGTGGGGCGTGCAGGGCGGCTGAAGCCCCGGCGGCGCGACGGCGCTCGTCAGCCCCCGGGCGCGTCGAGCGCGACCAGTGACAAGCTCGCGAGCACGACGCGCTCGCTGGGCGTCGACTGCGCGATGATGCCGCGCATCTGGCGGAAATACGCGATCTGCAGCTCGCGAATGCGCGCGAAGTCGCTCTCGGACACCGCGAACACATTGTAGGAGAGCAGCCCGCCCTCGGGTTTGTCGAGGCGCTCGAGCGCAAGACGCGACCACCAGTGCTTCACGCGGTGCTCGGCCTCGGCGTCGCGTCGTGTGTCGACGGCCGTGACCTCGCGCGGCTCCCAGCGCCCGCGCTTCGAGTGGATCTGGCCCGTCTGCGCCAGGAGCTCGAGGCACTCGCGCTCCTGCTCCAGCGTGATGCCGATGCGCTCGGCGATCCAGCCCGGGCGATGTTTGCCGAGCGCGCGATAGCCGGTGAGCTCGAGCGTGCGCAGCACGGCCTGAGTCCACGGCAGGTCGTAGGCGGAGCGCCGGCGCGCCTCGAGCTCCTGCCAGGCGCGCTCGAGCGAAGGCAGGCTGGCAGGGTCGACCAAGCACGCGAGCCAGTCGAGCAGCCGCAGCGACGACTTCTCGACCAACAAAAGGAAATCGGGCAGGCGGGGCTCGGCGTCGCCGCGCAGCCAGCGCGCCACCGCGAAGCGGCTCTTGCCCGTCGCTCGCGCCAGATCCATCACCGACGTGCGGCCGCGCAGATCTTCGAGCAGCAGGGCGACCCCCGCCGGCGTCGCCAGGTCGGCGTCATCGAGCCACGCGGGGGGCGTCTTGAAGAAGCGGCGCAGCGCCGCCTGCAAATCGACGCCCGCGCGCCGCGCCGCCGCGAGCGCCTTGGCGGCCGTCGGAAACGCGCGCCCCGATTCCCACACGTAGGCGACGTTCGTGCGGTAGCCGAGGCGACGGCTGAAGGCCGCCTGCGAGCGGCGCCCCCGGAGAGCACGCAGAAATTCCCGAGCAATTTTCGCGTAGTCACGACCCATATATCGACGTTTTGCACCTTCCTGGGCTGTTTGGCGAGGCGAAATGTGCGAAGCGTCACTGGTCCGGGCGCGGGTTGTCCGCCATCCTGTATTTCGAGGGTCAACCCACCAATGAACCGCCTCCGACTCGCTTCTTCCACTCGCCGCGGCTGGGCCTTCGCGCTCGGGCTCGGGGCATCCGGCGTCGGAGCGGGCTGCGGCTCGACGGATAACGTCGAGGTCTATCCCGGCGGGCAGACCGGTGGTGAACAGCCCGCGACGGACGGCCCCTGCGACGCCGTGTATCAGGAGCTGGCGCTCGACGAGGTGGCGCCGTTCGGGGCGACTCCGGCCACCGTGCTCGAGCCAGTGCTGGGCACGCACACCGCGCCGCTGCTCTGGAGCTCGAACACGGGCAACATCACGCTCGGGCCCGAGCAAGGGCTGAGCGACGTGGAGCTGATCGCGTCGTACACGGGGGGGCGCGTCGCGTGGGCCCACTTCGTGGAAAAAGAGGCGACTCCGGGTGAAGGCACGGCAGCCGCGCCAGCGCTCCTGAGCTGCACCCCCGATCGCCTGGAGGTCGATATCGACGTCCAGCTCCGCACGGGCGGCGGCGCGCTCGCGGAGCGCTTCGTCGCCACGCTCGGCGCGCCCACGCCCGACAACGCGCAGTTCACAAAGGTCTTTCGGCTCGACACGCTCGGGGGCTCGTTCTTCATCACGGCGCCGAGCGGCGTCAGCGCGGTGCTGCAGCTCACCGTCGTGTGGGACGTGTTCGGCTTCCGCGGCTTGATCGACGGCGAGGTGACGACGGAGCAGCCCGACCCAAGCGGCGGCGGCGGCGGCACGGTGAGCGGCCAGCGGGTGCCGTTCGGGCAGTGGCCACCGCCCAGCAACTCAGGCGGGCCCGGCGGCCCCTGAGCGCCCCTCGCCTCTCAACGCTCAACCTGCGCCCGTCACGTCGGCGCGTTCCCTTCGAGCCGCGTCCTGCCTCGTGCAGGACTCGATCGGTCCTGATCCACCCTTACTTCGAGAACAATCATGAACCTGTCACGACAACATCAACCCTCGACGTCAGCTCGCTCGATGCCGCGCGCCTGGCTGCTGTCTCTCGGTCTGCTCGGCGCCGGCTTCGGTCTGGCAGAGCCCGCCGCGGCGCAGCAGGCCGCGAGCTGCGACCTCGACTGCCCCCTCGGCACCACCTGCGAGCTCGCGCCCGTCGGTTGCCCAGCGATCGCCTGCGCCGAGGACTCTCCCGATTGTCCTGTCTGCGACACGAGCGCGGCCACGCCCTACTGTGCGCCGGCCGCGTGCAACGCCGACAGCGACTGCGGCGGGTCGATGAAGTGCGCCGAGCACACCGCGTTCGATTGCGGTGGAGAGGCTCTGCCCGACATCGCGCCCGCCGACGGCGAGGGCCAGGCAGCTCCCACCACACGGCCCGAGACGCCCGCCTGCGAGGAGAGCACCGTGCGCCAGTGCACGCCGCGCTGGCAGCTGCCTTGCAGCGTCGACAGCGACTGCGGCGACGGCTTCCGCTGTGAGGAGACGGAAGCCTGTTCGGTGCCTGGCTATGATCCGAGCTCCGGCGAGCCCCAGAGCCGTGAGGTGACGTGCACGCGGACCGGCACGTTCGCGTGCGTGGTGGTGGAGACGGCGTGCAGCACGAACGCGGACTGCGCCGCCGACTTCGACTGCGTCGACAACCCGAACGGCACGTGCTCGTCGAGCTCCGACGGCCAGACCCAGTGCACGACGCCCGATCCCGCACGCCTGTGCGCCCCGCGCGTGGTCGCCTCACCGGGCACGTCAGGCGACGTGGCCGTTGCGACGAACGCCGAAGGCGCGCCCGTGTTCGACAACCCCGAAGACGCCGGCGGCGTGCAAGCCTCGGCGAGCGAAGGCGGGTGCAGCCTGGGTTCGACGACTCCCGCGAGTTCGTTCGCTTTCATTTCGACACTCGGCCTCGGGTTGGCGTTCGTCATGCGGCGCCGTCACTCGCGTTGAGCGGATGCAGTCCCGCGGCGCTCGTCAGGGGCTCCGTGCGCGCAACTCTGCGGTCATGTCCAAACGACTGTCCCCCCACTCGAGCGTAGCGAGAGTTTGGGGGGACCGGGCGAGCTGCGAGCCCGAGGGGGGCATCTCCTTCGCCTTCTCGGGTTGCCGAGGCCCGCCGTGGAGGCAAGGACTCGAGGGTCGAAAGGGCGTTCTGCAACCCTTGGACCCTTGGACCCTTGGACCCTTGGACCCTTGGACCCTTGGACCCTCCGTTCTACTCCCCCACCCTCCGCAGCGTGAACCAGAACGTGGTGCCCGCTCCGAGCGTGCTCTCGACGTGGATCGAGCCGCCGTGCGCGAGCACGATGCCCTGCGCGATCGCCAGCCCCAGCCCGAGCCCGTCGGTGCGGCGCTCGTTCTGCCAGAAGCGATCGAACACGTGCGGCAGGTTCTCGGGCGCGATGCCCGGCCCGGTGTCGGCGACGCTCACCTTCACCCAGGGGCCGAGCAGGTCCGCGCCGATGCGCACGCTGCCGCCCGCCGGAGTGAACTTGATGGCGTTACCGATCAGGTTCGACAGCACCTGCAAGACGCGATGGCGGTCGAGCTGCACCACGCCGAGCGCCTCGGGGGCGTAGTCTTTGCCGAGCGCGATGTCCTTCTCGGCGCACAGGGGCCGCCACTGCTCGTGCAGCTCGTCGAGCACGGGCCCGATCGGCAGCGGTGAGAGCTCGACGGTCAGCGTGCCCGCGTCCACGCGCGCGACGTCGAGCAGGTCGTCGATCAGGTGCTCCATGCGCTTCAGCGCGCGCTTCATGCGCGGCACCGTCTGCGCGCGCGGCGCGGCGTCGGGCTGCTCCAGGGTGGAGACGGCGAGCGACATCACGTTGATCGGGTTGCGCAGGTCGTGCGAGACGATGGCGAGCAGCTCGTCGCGGCCGCGGATCGCGCGCTGCGCCTGCTCGAACAGGCGCATGTTGTCGATCGCGAGCGCGGCGCTCGACGCGACCTCTTCTGCCAGCCGGCGCGACTCGGTGTCGGCCGGGGCGGACCGAGAGAACACGTACGAGATGGCGCCGATCGCCTGTCCGCGCGCGACCAGAGGGGTGACGAAGAGGGCGCGCGCCGCGGCCTGCTCGAGCAGCACGCGATGCCGCTCGTCGGCGGTGTCGATGTCGAGCTCGGTGAGCCAGACACTGCTGCGCTGGCTGATCGCGAGCAGCACGGGATCGTGCACGGCGCCCGAGCCCGCGGGGTCGATCACCGGCAGGCTTCCGCCGTGACCCGCCTGCGCGAACGGCAAGAGGCGGCCATCGTCCTGCACCAGATCGATGATGGCCGCGTCACCCAGGCGGGGGACCAGCACGCGCGCCATGCCCGAGAGCGCCGTCTTCAGGTCGAGGGAGCGCGTGACCTCGGCCATCACCGCACCCACGAAGCGAACCCGATTGATGGCCTGCTCATTTTTTTGCCGCTCGACCTCGAGCAGCTCGGCGCGCCGGCGCTCGATCGCGTAGCGGATGCTGCGCGCGAGCAGGGCGGGGGTGATCTCGTGCGCGAGCAGGCGATCGAGCGCGAGGCCCGCGGCTGCCGAAGCGCCGTGCACGGCCTCGCTCGCCGCGGCCACCACCACCACGGGGATCGCGCCGAGGCCTTCGTCGGCGATGAGCTCTGCCAGTAGATCGGGCTCGCTCGCGCTCGCTGGTATGTCGCTCCAGGCCAGCCCGAGCAGGATGGTGGCCGGCAGCGTCGCTTCGTCGGGGGCGCCTGGGCGCCGCAACCAGGCGAGCGCCTCGGCGTCGTTGCTCACCACCGTCAGGCGATGGCGGAGCTCGCCCTCTCGCAACGCCTGCTCGATCCACCCGGCGTCGACGGCGCCGCGGTGAACGAGCAGGATCTCGACGGCCTCTTCCGCCGTCACGAGCAGGCTTCTCCAGGCCCGCGCTGTGCTGCCAACCCATCTACCCGCCCTGGCGGGCTTTGTTCGAGGTGCACCAGGCTCATACGCATCCGCTCCGATGGGGGGCCGACCCCATTTATGACACAGGGCGGACGCCAATGCAGCGGGTCGGCGGCGAGCCGTGAATATCGGCGGGGTCCTGCCCGCGACTTGCCCTCCGAGCGAGCGAACGCCGAACAGCGCGCGGGGGAAGGAGCACCCGCGGGCGGCGCTCAGGCAGCGATCGGGCAGCGCGCGCCGGCGCTCGACACCACCGCCTCGAGCCGATCGAGCATGCGCTGAGCGCGCATGGCGGCCAGGCACAGCGGCGCGGGCTCGATGCAGCGGGCGAGGCGGCGCCCCAGCTCGGCCGCGCTCTGCGGGCGTGCCGCTGGATCTTTCGCGAGGCAGCTCAAAATGAGGGCCTCGAGCTCTGGAGAGAGCGCCTCGCCCAGCAGCGCCGACAACGGCTCGGGCGCCGTATGCAGGTGGTGGCTGCAGACCTCGACCACGCTCCGCCCGTGAAACACGGGGGCGCCGCGCAGCAGGAAGTAGGCGACCGCACCGAGTCCGTAGAGATCAGCGCGCGCGTCGATGGCCTCGGGCGCGAGGATGGCCTCGGGCGACATGTACAGGGGCGTGCCGACGAGGACGTCGAGGCTGGTGCTATCGGCCACGGCGCCCACGCGAGCGACCAGACCGAAGTCGATCAGCTTGGCCACGTCGCGGCGTTCACCGGCGAGCAGCACGTTTTCGGGCTTGATATCGCGGTGGACGAGGCCCTTGCCGTGCGCCTCGTCCAGCGCCGCGCAGAGCTGCATCAGGATGCGCACCACGCGCTCCGGCGATTGCGGCCCTTCCCGCTCGACCAGCTGCTGCAGGGTCTCGCCCTCGAGCAGCTCCATCGCGTAATAGCAGGTGCCGTCACGCGACTCGCCGCGGTCGAAGATGGACACCGTGTTCGGGTGGTGGAGCTCGGCGCCGAGGCGCGCTTCGGCCTCGAAGCGCTGGCGGTCGCGCGCCGACGCGCCGCGCGGCAGCAGCTTCACCGCTCGCCAGCCGCCGAGCGCGGGGTGCCAGGCTCGGTACACCTCGCCCATCGCGCCCTCGCCAATCTTGTTCGCCAGGCGGTAGGGGCCGAGCCGCTCGGGCTTGCCGCCCGTGGCCGCTGCGTTCACGCCCGCGAGCCGTGCCCAGGGCCTCGAGAAACCAACCCAGCCCACCGCCATCAGGCAGAGCGCCAGGCAGAGGGTCAGGGCTGGGGCGAGGAGCACAATGATGTCGTCTAGGTGGGCCATGAGAGGAGTCCTGAGGGTCAGACGTCGTCGTCGGTCTTCGTGAAGGTAGGGCGACGCTCTGTCAGCATCATGTCAGGTATTTGGGACGGGGTTCAGAAGGCTCCAGGGCGGCCGCTCCGCGCGGGGGTTTGCGCAGCAAACCCGTCGTTCGGAGTCGGCGGCTTTCGGTTTCGCGCCTTCACCCCTGCGTCGAACGAGACCGCCCGAAATCGACGAGCGCCCAGAAACTTTTTTTCGTCGTTGGGAGCCCGGGCGAAATCTTCGGTTCGAATCGGGACGGCTAGCCACCCATTTGAGTCGATGCGGCGTGTAGTGCCTTCGGCGAGCCCGAGCGCTCCAGAGCCGTAGCAGCGTGGCCGTGGACGCTCGACGAGAGCCGCGCCGTGTGTGCGCGAGAACCTCGTCGATCGATAGGCCTCTTGGGCCGAGCCGTTCGACGGTCGCGGGCGCCCACTCGCGCGTCGCGCGAAGCTTCGTGTCACTCGGTCACGAACGGGACGGTCGTGTGCGCCGCGCTCGGGATCGCCGGCGCGCGCCGTCGAGCGGGCGGGCGTCGCTCGCTCCGTGCTGCAGCGCAACGAGATGTGTTTCGAGGAAATGCTTCACTCCTCGCCATCCCGTTTGCAGCGCTCGCCCCCACGTTCGGCGCGGACACGCGGGGTGTGCTGCGACGCGCCTCTCCGTGGCATGAGGCGTGCACATCGAGCCAGCGAGGCGAGCCAACGAGGCGAGTCGTCCAGGTCGAATCACCGACGTCGGGTCGACCAGAGTCCGATCCAGTGAGTCGACCTCCCCTGAGCTAACGGCAACTTCGAGGCGCGGCGTCGGCAATTGGCGCCGCGAGAAGGCGCCACGAGCCGCGGAGCACGCGAGCTCAGACGGAAGCGGAGACGCCGCGCACGCTGGTGGAATCGCCGGCGAGCGCTTTCGGCTTCGCGGAATGCGGCCCCCGAGTTATCAGCATGCTGACTCCACCATTCTCCAGCGTCGCGCGGCGAGCCTGCAGCTCCTGGCTATCGGCGAGCTTGCTGCTCGGTTCGAGGGCGCTCGCGCAGGAAGCCGCCAACCCGCCAGCGTCCGTACCATCAGCACCCGTGCCGCCGGCGCGCGCGGCTACAGCGCCGGTTCCACCGCCGCCCGCCGACTTGGGCGCTGGCGAAGCAGCCCATGCCGACGCGGAGGCGGACGGCGCCGACCCGCCCAAACCGCGCTGGGAGGTGGCGCTCTCGGGCTACTTTCGAGCGCCGATCATGGTCGGCATGAGCGAACGCCCGAACCCCGATGGCTCCGGAGGGGAGCGGTTCCAGATCGCTTACGCGCCGAACCGCGTGGTCGACGCGAACTACAACAGCTTCTCTTACACGAGGCTGCAGGAAGGCGACTGGGGGGAGCTCTATGTCACCGCGAAGCGACCGCACGTGGCCGCGACGCTCGCCTTCATGGGCTACTGGTACACGTGGGCGGGCTACGAGAACCCGAACGCAGCGTGGGTGCCCGCTCAGGCCTGGGTCGACCTCGACAGCGACTTCTCGCTCGGCGCGCTGCGGCCGCACGTGGACTTCAAGGGCGGCGTGTTCTGGCAGCGCTGGGGCATGTTCGACAAGTACGACACCTATCTGTTTGGTCGCTTTCATCAGGCGGGGGGCGCGCTCGAGCTGCAGCTGCCGCTCGGCCCAGCCGAGGTTCGCCTCGTCGAGGGCCTCGGCACGAACCGCAACGGCATCGCCGGCGTGGGCACGGGGCTCACCCTGCTGCACTACACGCACCTCGGAGTGAAGCTCGGCAAGTGGCTCGACGCGGGCGCCTACCACAACGTGTCGTGGACGCGCGACCCGTCGCTGTTTGCGCCGCCGACGACGGCGCCCGTCTCGCCCCCGCCGACACCGGGCCCCGATGGTGAGCCCGGCGGCGGGCCCTACGCGGCCGCGCGGGAGGCGGGCATGACAGTGTACGGCGCCGACGTGAACCTGCGCCTACCCCACGTCGGGCATGCCTGGGTCGCCGCCTCTCACATCGACGTGACGAACGGGTGGGCGCTGCCGGCGATCGTCGAGGTGATGCACTCGCCGGGTGCCTCCGGCATCGCCACCAACTATCTCGGCTACGGCGAAGGGGGCGCCGGCAGCGGCGAGCTGACCAACGTTGCGCTGCTCTACGAGAACTCATATCGCGGCGTGCGAGGCCAGTCGCTCGGCATGACGCCCGACCTTCAGCTCAGCGTGTTCGGCATGCTGGCGCGAGTCGAGCGCGACCTGCTCGCCGACGCGCTGATGCCCGCTCGCGTGACCGAGCTCAAGTGGGGCAGCGACGTGACGCTGAAGCTGCTGTCATGGCTCGCCTTCATGTTGCGCTACGACGCCGTCGATCTCGACGCCGGCGGCGACGGAGGGGCCTTCCGCGCCGTCACGCCGCGCGTGACGTTCACCTCTCACGCGCTCTCGACCGAGAGCATCTGGCTGCAGTACTCGCGCTACTTCTACGACGCTGACGTGGTGCTGCCGACGAGCGCAAACCAGCCCTACCCGAACCCCGACCGCAACGTCGTCAAGCTCCAGGCGAACCTCTCGTTCTGAGCTGAGCCCCGAGGAGGAACTCATGCAACGCACCAGCCGTCACTCGACCACCGCCCTCGCCAGCGTCCTCCTGCTCTCGGGCTCGGCCTGGGCGCAGCGCTCCGCGCCGTCCGCGAGCGCGACATCGAACGCCAACGAACCCGCGGGGCCGGCCGAGCCGGCATCGGGTACCCGCGAGCGCGACATCGCCCCTGCCGAGCTCGCCAGCGCGCCCTTGCCGCCGCCGCCCGACGTGCTCTTCGGCGATCTCTTCCGCGACGTGCAGCTGGCCGAGCTCTTCGCCGATCAGAAGGTGTTCGCCGACGCGGTGCCGCTGCTGCCGCCCGAGCAGATCCTGGCCGATCATGCCGCGCAGCGGGCGCAGCCCGGTTTCGACCTGCGCGCCTTCGTCGAGGCCCGCTTCGCGCTGCCCGACGAGGCGGGCGTCACGCCCCCCGAGAACCAGTCGCTGCGCGAGCACATCGAGTGGCTC
>Ga0247763_1000364_pt1 | contig 26679 bp, 26 predicted proteins | sample UWRJL141409B4_FD_179926 | JGI IMG/M metagenome (GOLD analysis project Ga0247763, IMG submission 179926) | Plant litter microbial communities from Arlington Agricultural Research Station in Wisconsin, United States - UWRJ-L141-409B-4 | ecosystem: Environmental > Terrestrial > Plant litter >...
GAGCACATTTGCCGAGAAGTTTGTCGACTTCGAGATTTCAGTCGGTATCCTATTCACCTGCTCTGCCAGACCTAGACTGACAAATAATCTACCTTGAAGGTCGAAAACGAAGCACGTGTCAACTTGCCAGCGAAGAAGGGTACGTCACCTGAACAGACGTCGGCGCTCGAAGAGTCTCTCTTCAAAATCTCGGGCCAACTGTCGACAATCACACGAAACCAAAAGTACTTCCGCACCCGTGAGAACCGCAACTTCAGCACGGTTCGCAGCACAGAGAAGCGAATTATCAACTTCAGTCTCATTCAGATCGCCCTGGTTGTTGCAATGGGTGCTTTGCAGGTTTTCATCGTGCGATTCTTCTTCCAGGGCGCACGGAAGGGTTATGTATGAGTGGAGCCGGCTGGGTGCTCCATTACAATGTGGGATATTTTGCTAGGCGTCCTGCGTTTTACACAATGAGGGCTGGTCTTGCATGGTGTATCATATTATCATAGGGATGGTTGGCTAGGGGAGAAAGGCACGACTCCCTTGCTTTGGGTTTATGGGTGTGATGATCAAGTGCTCTATTTCAAGCACTCTTGCAAGCCTAATTTCAGGTTTTATGTACTGCTCAAATTGCGTATATCATGATAAGAGCAGCCGAAGTTGTCGCTTGTTGCCGCAAATATGGCCAGTAATTTTGATGCCGAATCGCCATGCACTGAACTTTCAGCCTAGTTGCTGATAAGCCCGCCTGGACTGGACAGGGCCGTGCGCCACGGCCTCGAACTTTTCGCGAAGTCCCCACTTCGCATCGTCTTTCGTCACCTCTCACTTATCCACCACGGAAACCAGCAATCATGACTTCAATAGCTGCAGGCCTTTCGACAGCCCTACCAAAGCCGAAATACAATTCAGAGTATGAAGAGCAGAGGGCACAACAGCGCGGGCCGAGGGTAGTGGGCGCCGGCCAGCTGGATGAGAACCAAGTCGTTCTCAAGGTGGGTCGCTCATCACGCTGCAGCAGCATCACCAACATGACTAACCTTCTCGTTCTGCAGAGATCTGGACCACCAGCATATCCGAATCGAGCAAGCTGGCGTCCTCGTGGCCCCGAAGACTTTGGCGATGGCGGCGCGTTCCCTGAAATTCCTGTCGCGCAGTACGTTTGGGGCAAGGGCAACTCGTCCAAGTCCAACGCTCTGGTTGTTCAGGTAGATGGTGAAGGCAAGGTTGACTACTCGGCGATCGCGCGACAGGGCCACGGTACCGACAGGGTTGTTCATACATCTTTCAAAGACCTAATACCCTTACGGCAACGAGCGGAAGCTGGCGATCTTGATCTCTCAAGGCCGAGTGAGGAGCAGGTGGCTGAGACCGCGGAGCGCACAAAGAAGGCGTTGGAGGCACTAGTTGGCGGTGCTGTGGCAGCTCAGAAACCAAAAAATGTCAACATCGGAGGGCGACGGGATCCCACATTTGTGCGCTACACGCCATCGGCACAGATGGGGGACACATCGAAGAAGCAGGATCGCATCATGAAAATTGTGGAACGCCAGAGAGGTGAGTCGAACCATCCAACTATGCCGCCTCGATCCGTGCTAACAGCCAACAGATCCAATGGAACCACCGAAATTTAAGCACAAGAAGATTCCGAGAGGTCCTCCAACACCGCCTCCTCCCGTGATGCATTCTCCACCCAGGAAGCTCACTGCTGAGGATCAAGAGGCATGGCGCATTCGTAAGTTACCTGTTCAAACATGGTACAACATGATGATGGCTAACAAACGCAAGCTCCTACCGTCTCGCTGTGGAAAAATCCCAAGGGCTTCACAGTACCTCTCGATAAGAGGTTGGCGGCGGATGGCCGTGGCTTACAAGACGTGCAGATCAACGACAAGTTTGCCCAGTTCTCGGAGGCTCTGTTTATGGCTGACAGACACGCACGAGAAGAGGTTAGACAACGAGCCATGATGCAGCAGCGATTGGCGGAAAAGGAACGGGCGCAGAAGGAAGAACATCTACGACAACTTGCGCAACAAGCGAGAGCTGAGAGAGCCGGTGGTGGAAAGGCACGGTCGCATTCCGGATCATACAGTGGATCGGACTCTGACTCAGAGAGCGATAGCTCAGAACGCGAGAGGAGGAAGGCTCGCGAGGAGAGGAAGCGGGAAGAAGAGCGGAAGCTGCGGCAGTCCCGGATGGGCGCTGAAAGGAGAGCACAAGTTCTCGCTCGCGAAATGAACCGCGACATTTCAGAGAAGATTGCACTTGGGCTGGCTAAGCCGACACAGTCAGCCGAGGGCATGTACGATTCCCGATTATTCAACCAGTCAAGTGGTTTTGACAGCGGTTTCAACGAGGACAACCCTTACGATAAGCCTCTCTTTGCTGCCCAAGACGCCATCAGCAGCATTTATCGACCAAGAGCAAATGGGAACGACGATGACGAGGCGGATGGGGATGAAGAGTTATCCCGAATTCAGAGAACGAGCAGGTTTGGCGAAGCTCTAGGCCGGGGGGCGTTCAAAGGAACCGAGACTGCCGAGGCCCGCGAAGGACCAGTTCAATTTGAAAAGGACGCAGCTGATCCATTTAACGTGGACAAGTTTTTGTCACAGGTCGAGCGTAGTTCATCGTCTAAGCGGGGCTACGGACTGGGAGATGGTGATACCCAGCAATCTAAACGCACAAGGGTAGATAGTGAGCAGGATGAGTGATGTTGGGCGAGGAGCGTTTGTGCAGGTAGTCTAGGATGTAGGAGGCGCAGACACCACATTCATGAGCCCTAGTTTGACGCTGATCGTGAGTAATATTTGTTCAATTGAGGCATCTGGACAAATACTCCATCTAGGTCCTGGTTCATCCCTCTCATCATGTCCGTCGACTGGCTCGGCAGACATCTCTAATCTTACCTTGTCGTTTCCACTGATTATCATGGAGTATCTGGTCAAGCTGTCTTCTCCTCTAGCCAAATTATAATTACAAGTGTTTAGGGTGGAGATCTTCGATGTAATCGTATACGTGAATACCAGCAAACTGGAATAAGGAGCAAAACCCCGACGCCGATGCCATGCAGCCCCATATTCCCCTTTAAACCCATCCAGGCCATTCTATAGCCCAGCCCAATGCGGTCTTGATGTATAGTACAAGGTGCTTCGCTCAACATCTCTCCCACTCTACTTTTGTACACAACTACTGCAGCCACTAACCCCCATCGGCCGCTCAGTCATCCTCCTTGGGCATACGCATCCATGCATCAATCGCTGCGCTGAACGCCGCAAAGCCGGCACATCCAACAGCGGCAGCCTGGGGTCCGCCATTCCTCGCAAGGATCGCGCCCGTCATACACCCCGCGGCAACCCCATTCGCCATATCGTTCTTCGCCCTGAGCCCCTCGATACCGCACTCGATTCCGCTGAAGAGGGCGCCGACGGCGGCAAAGTTCTTGGCTGTGCTCCACGAGCGTTGGCCCATGTCTTTGAAGCCGACGCGCAGCTGCTGGCGCCAGGGCAGGGAGCTGGTCGGGGTGGCGGAGCCGGCGCCGGCAGTGTGATAGGGGGTGTCGTAGGCCATCTGGATGTGTGGGACATCACAGTTAGATTCGCTGCTCTAGATGTGAAGAAGGGAACTGAAAGGTAACTCACCGACGCCATGAAGAGACCAAATACACCACCTAGGCCGAAGCCGGCCACGCCGCTCATAACGGTTTTCGCATAGCATGACTCCATCGCGTTTGTGAGCTAAACAGCCCAAGACGTTAGTTACCATGTATCTATCTGTTGCTTTGATCGATCACGCTGCGCAGAGCCTTGGTGCCTGGGTATTGGGGTTGTCTTGCTCACCCATTTCACATTGGGGTCGTTTGGATCAAATCGCGAAGCAGCGCCAGATGTGCCCGCTCCAACAGGGAGTCCAGCGCCAGGGAAGTTCATTTCTTCTGATACAACGCTTGGAATCGGGTGCGCTATCGATGGCGAGTGTTTGAGAAAGCTGTCACGATCTTCGCAAAAAGACTGGTTATCGCTGGGTCCGGTGGGAAGTTCTTATCGGAAATATTTTAGTTCTGTTGGTTGGGAGTCCGCAGCGCCTTGGCGAAGCCTTCCCTTCACAACATGCCTACAACTTGCTTCCTGAAACACCCCGATCTATCTCGCCTGTTAATCGCAGCTTCGTATTCTTTCGCTATTCAGATCACGACATAGACAAAGATCTCCCTCAAATGAAGGGAATGCCATCAACAAGTAGCTGCTCGTGCTATCGATATCATTCCTACAATGCCTAATGCCACCCCCCATAAATGACATGACAGAGAGCCCCAGGAACTCAAGCAAAAACACAAGGCAACCGCGCTCGGCCAGCCAACTCGGGATACTCCTGCTAGCAGAACTTAGACCATGTGAAAGCAGGCTCGTCCCAGGTAGTCTACGCAGGATGTATCCAGGGACCTGCTGAGCGGAGCAATGTCGCCGCCTGTCTATCCCTTGAGAAACAAGTCCCCAACGCCGTTCCGGAGTGATCTTGACCGATCTACGTGGTCTAAGCCAAGCAAGTCATCTTCATTCGCCGCCACGTCCCATAGAACATCATCTGTCATTTAGTCAGCACCCTTTCACATCTGAGCCCCCTCTCCCAAATTCCCACTCACCGTCATTCAGATATTGCGGTCTTGAGTACTGTGACCTTCTAACCACAGCAAACTTGATCTTCTCAAAGCTCTTCCCCTTGAGACCAGTTCTTTTCTCAAGACGCTTCTTCGTATCAACGAACTTCTCTCCCTGCTGAACTGTCAGTACAAGCTACGCATGAGGCTACTCTATCGACATACCTCTTTCAAGACGAACCGGAAGGGCATTCCATGTGACCTACTAGGCTCACCCTGGAAATGGAAGACCGAGATAAACATTGTGTTGTCTTGAACTTCCAACTCCTCCTCTGGAATCCTCTCGGCAACCACCGACGTATAATCATTGATACTGATTACTGGGTAGGTGCGATCAAGTTCCCGAAAGAACCGATGGTTGCTGGTCTCGAAGATCCGGATCTTGCCACCCTCTTCCTCACCAGGAGCCTTCGCCTTCTTCAGAAGTGCCTCAATGAGGTCCTCAACGACCCCACTTTTGGTCACGAGCACATCATACTGTTCCTACATCGGTCATTCATTAGTCGACATTTTTGGGGACACAGTGTAAGAAATTTACCTACCTCCTTTGTAATACCCTCACTGAGCAGTGTGATCTTGATGCTCTTCTTCGTATCCAGCTCCGCCAAACTCATGTCCAACACTTCAAAATAAAGAGCGTCACTACGCTGATTCATGTTGAGTTGGCCATAGCCAGTGGGAATGAGAATGCTGTGGAGCGTCTGAGCCGGTGCTACACGTTTCACAGCGGTTCTGGGATTGCCAGAGCTGGCGTTCACGGTATAGAATCGCAGGTGAGTGCCTGGCACCCCAAGCTTCTCGCCGATCTTTTCTGAGAGCCTGTCGTAGGTGATCTTCGTGTTCAGTGTCATATCGAATGGCTGGTGCTGCTCAGGTTTGCATTTCTGGGGGTGAGCATGGAATTTGACTGTCTTTTTGTTAAGCAGGAAATCGTAGTACTCCCTAGCATCTTCGTATCGATCTGCTGGTTTGACGCTGAAATTGTTAGTGTAAGCTAACAACGACTATTCGTTCTGTCAACTCACGTCTCCTCCGAAGGCTTGCTGTCTCCGAGCCCCCCCAATCTGGACTTGCGCTCATGTATCCTTTGGAAACAAATAATGTCACCGTCCTGCAGCTCTGCGGCCTTGAGAGTATGTTTGGCCTTTAGCCCTTCGATCATATTCGGCTTGATTTCCTGCATGTTGTCAGCATCCAACGAAACCAGGACAGGTCCCCTCGCAACTTGCCTCCCAGAGCTGAACCTTCTCGTCATTGGAAAGCTTCTCGCCCCAGCCCATCTTTTTCATGATGACTGGAATGAGTTCCTCCACCTTCTTCTCCTTGCTGATATAAGTGTGCCCAATTCCTCGAAGAGTTTGTGAGTCAACGTCAAACCATTTCAAGAACAGCAAGATCAGGTCATTCTTGACGATCACGCCATTCGATTGCCCTTGGTATGTGGCCCAGACCGCTTCGCCATCGGCATTGATCTCCTCTGCAGCCTCAACCCACACGCGAAGAGCTTGATCTCGGTGAGCGGCAGCCCTATTATAGGCATCTTCAACAGTTGGCCGCAAATCCATGACTGGCTGATCCGGGCGGATTGTCTTGTTCTGGCGGTTCACCATGATCCAAAGCCGGATATGCTTTGCGTCTTTACCAATGTCCGCTGCGATATTGTCGACTAAGTCCTGCATTGTTGCCGTTCGGAGAAGACGGTAAAATCTCGGCGCAGCCGGATCCTCTGGATTGGCGTCGAATTGGGTGAGGTCAGTGCCGCCGTGGTGCCGGAATGTGGATTCTGTAATGACTTTAACTCCAAGATAGAGATGCTGCTCTTCCCTCTCCTTGCGGCGGGCTTCTCTAGCTGCCAGTTCTTCTTCGAATCTCCTCTCTGGAGAAATGTTAGTAGACTGATGATCAAGGCCCGCAGGGCGGGATAGGGAACCTACGAAGATGTTGAGGGGTGTCTTCAGCCGTTACGGGCGTGAGAATCTGGTCGAGCTTAGACTTTCGGATGTACACCAACATGTAAGCGCTGTTTGGCCTCATCACGGGTGCCTTCTTCGCGGTTGGCGACCTAAGATGTCCGTTCGGCGTGCGGAAGGGCCCACCAAAATTATCCTCCAGAACCTCCCGTTTTGTGGCCTTGGTAACTTTGTCATCATCGTACTTGTACCACCAGCCATCCTTATTTGGCTTCAGGAAGGCATAGTAGTGACCCGCGTTAAGATCACCGCTGTGCACAAGAACGCCATGAAGTTGGTACTCCCAAGACTCCGATCTGTCCGCGTCCTTATCTAGATAGCTGGCCGCGTCGAATTCTTCTGGAAACTCGTAGCGATCATTGATTTTCATCATAGTATCGCGCTGGATGTCGTACTCGAAGCGTTTCAGCTGCAGGTGCAGCACATCAGGGAAGCTCATGAAAATGACGCCCTTGTTCGCATCCTGGAGTTTATACTCCTCTCCTGCAAAGTATTGGTTTTCTCCGTCGAGCTTTTCAACATTGATGTAATCTTGGAAACTCTCCAGCAGATTTTTGTTCCCGCTGACATTAAGCTGGACGTCCCAGAAGTCCTCGACGCGGCTCGACTCGTACGGAACATTGATGCATGAGATGTACGTCTTGATCTTTCCGCTGAACATTTGAGGCAAGACTTTTTCGTACTCGGTGCCTTTCATTTTCGCCTCCATATGCTCCATCAGCTTTCTGGAGAGCTCTTGGACGTCTTGTTGCTCAAAAATGTGCCGGGTTTCCCACCCAAAGGACTTGGTGAGCTCGTTGGTTCCCACAGCTGTGTTGGACGTTTGCAATTGGTAGAAAAGCCTCTGCAGGGTGTAGGCGCTGTTGCTCATGCTCTCATCGTGTTCTGTGGGGATTTTATATATTGCCTGTCCAGATGTCAGCCCGATGTCCTGAATCAGGTGTAGTTCGTGTATACCTTGCGGAATGCGTTTGTAAAGTACAGCGACTGCAGTAGGGAATTGAGGTAACATGTCGCACCCTGGTTCTTGAGGCCAACGTAGCCGGTTTCCTTCTTCGAATCGTAGTTGTTGAAGTTGTGCCAGAGCACACCGGTCTCGTCTTCAACAATTCTGACGTATGCACTGATCTTGGCTGTGTCATTTTCGATCAACGGACGGTCGGAATTCTCCCAGGGGACATTGAACATCCGCCGAATCTCGAGGAATCTGGTGAACCCCCAATCACTTTCCTCCTTGGTGAAGCGGTGATGTGCCGAATGATGCGAGTATAGACTGGGGTCGGTTGGATTCCAGAGGACGAGAGAGAACTGAACACAGCAGCTCCAGTCCTCGGGAATGTTCCCCGGCTCGAACCCATGTTCGAGATAGATTGAGCACTGGTCGACATTGTTACCGAAGGGGAAGAGAAGAATTCGCCTAGAAAGGAGCAGGAATGAGCTTCAGTCATCGGATGTCGGATAAAGTTATTCTACCAACCATGGAAAGCCCCCAACTTGGAATACCGGCCCGTGCTCTTTCTTAGACAACGCCCTCCAGTTTTCGACGGTCCAGGTATGAATCTGGGTTTCGAGAATTCGAGGATCCTCAGGGAGAGGAGGCAATACCACCTCTTTCATTGCCTCATCTGAGGGATTGTTAGCGAGGCGAGGTGGTAGGAGGGGTGCCCGGACTGACAGTCACTGGCAAGGATCACATCTGTGTCCATGGTATCGGGGTTGATAATCGCGACATCGTCGTTTTCGGTGCCATTAGGCTCTACAATGTGCTCTTCGGGCGCATCTACTACCATCGAGTTAGGCGACGGCGCCTCCGTGGTATTCGTTTCCTCATCAATCGTTAGCTGACGAAACCTCCCCGTTGGTGGGGTAGTCGGAAAGAGTGGGCTCATAGCTACGAGCTGGCGACAATGGCAATGTCAACTGGAATATGAGGTGCAGAGTGCTGTTTGGCACAACAAGGAAAGGGGGGTGCGGAGTGATGGTTGCATTCACCCGAAAGAGATATCTCAACTCACCATGATGGCCTGGTCGCTGGAGCTCTTCCCCTCTGGACCTGCCGAGTTAGGATCCGCTCAGCGCAGCTGCTGCAGAGGAAAGTGGGCGCAATCTGGCGGGGAATCGCAGCGAAATATGATGCTCAAAGGGCAAGGCAAGTGAGTCAAAACAGAAACAAGATATTTGGCGAGGAACGCTCAGCTGAGTTTGGCGAAGAAATCCTCAGACCGATGGAGAGAAGCGGCGGGAGGAGGGAAACCACTACCATGCCAAATGAATGCGCGGGCAGGGTGGTAGTGCTTCCTAGAGGCGCAGCCCATGGACGGGTTCTCGCACTTTTGGCTTCGCTGAGGTACTCTGTGGCTGGGCAAGTCCTTTTTACTTGGGTGGGTTCAAATGCACAGCAAAAAATCGGGGGCAGCAGGCAATGCGCCAAGTACTCTTTAACAATTCACGCCCTGAAGACATGACGCGCTCTTCGGCCTGTGCCCCTCCAATGACGTGGGGTTTGCTTGCAGCCTGGGAGGTAATCCCAGCTCGCCCCTCCGGCTCCTCCATGACAGCAAATAGAAGTTGGAACTTGAAACCTCGCTCTTGGTTGATGTTGTTTTCAGCCAGGTGCCCGAGTAATTGATTCGAACTTGTATCTGGCGAGAGGGCCAGCCAACCTGTTCTGAAGCTGAGGGAGGGGTCATAGACCGACCAAATCCGGGCGAATGAACCATCTCTACTCTACACCTTGGATACCCCTTTGCCCTGGCCAAGAGCAGAAGCTTTGTGATCACCTGAGACGCAGATTTGAGGGTGGCTTTCAAAGTCACCAGAGAATCTCATAACAGAGGTTGTTGCCAACTACTGATGAAACTTACTCTTTGTAACGTTGACTGTGTGCAGTTGCCTCTCCCCACATTGCTGCAGAATGCCCATAGCCTACGGCGGCACGCCTGAGCAGCCCGACAGACAGTCCAACCCCTGTAAGATTGTGCGGTACTTAACAGCCTAGCAGCCCCGAGTCCTCGACGCGCTTCAACAACAATGGGTTGCCCAAAAGCAAGTCTAGAAGAGTATTGTTTCAATAACTGCCAAGGTCTCGAGAAGGAAATACGAGACCTTTGATATGAACAGTCAAGATTCGATTGCTAGACCTCGGGTGCAACAGTCCTTCCAAATACACCCTGAGTTACTCGTATCTGAATACCGCAACACCCCTGCTCGACGCCTATCGAGTCCCGTGCTATCAATCTTTTAGGGACTGTGAATGTGACTACGCCGAAGGTAGACGGCAAGAAACTGAGGTGCTTGTGTTAACGCTAGTATGTGCCAGAAGATCCAAGTCATGGCAACCTGAAAAATACTCCTGCGATATGCTGGCACGGACACCTCACTTCCGCTTTCCGCGACGCCATTCCTGGCAAGGCTGGCTGGTTGCGGGCCGATGGCTGAATGTGGGGTAAAGGTGGGGCATCCATCTCCCAGTTCTCATGCTCAGGTCCTCGCATGTGCGCCCTTCGATTCCGCGGGTCCTCTCATGTCCATGACGAAGTTATATACTGATGTGATCTTATACGCCACGCTGCCTGCAACAGCAGTCTCCCCCTTCAATTGGCTCGGAACCAGCTCTTTCGCATGGCAAAGCCGGTATGTCGCGCCTGTTGTTGCAGAATGCTGCAGCGCTCATAGGGTTGAGGAGGGCGGGGGCACTGGGGAGAATGCTCTGGCGGCAGCGTCCGGTTCAACAACAGGCTCAGTGCACCTTCAGCAGCCATGAAAGTCCGAAATGGCGCCCAGTGTCTGTGTTAGACGAGTACGTCCCTCTCACTGCATTCCGGCACTCCCTCCCAAGCTTACCAGTGCGGAAAGATGGGTTGCCAAAGAGGCCCGGCCTATCAGCCTGCGGCAGTTGATGGTATTCGGCCGCTCTTTGACAGAGTCGAGACTTATTAGCTCCGCCAACTACGTACGAACCGAGCTACCGACGAGGTATGATATACCGGTTCATCAATCATTCGTCATTCTATATAATATTCTACTGACAGCCTGTGGTGTCCCGCAGAATCTCGCATCGCATTCGTGATATGCAACAATTGCCGTATGTCGTGGTTACGAACCCCAATATAAATGAAGTGTACGATCTTTACTATAATGCTTTCGACACCTTTCGGAAGATTAAAGAAATCAAGACGCTCGAGGACAACGACCGTTTCTGTGAAACGATTCGAACTATGCTGAAGGCTCACTTGCCTGTCATACCCAAGCTTGCGATGGGGATATTACAGAGCTCTGAGCTGATGGACGCGGAGGAGTTGGACAAATTTATGAACACCATCCTCAAAGCAGTGAGTTATCTAATCTCGTGTAGTCGAACATGTTGTTAATCGCACATTGTTGTCGACAGCGCATTTCCCGGCGGGTCATCGCAGAACAGCACCTGGCATTGACAGACACGTTCCATGCACCATGGTTCTCGCCAGGGGCGAAGATCTCGGAAACTGAGCTCATCGGGGAGGTCTTTCTTAAATGCATAGCGAAAGATGTGATCTACCGTTGTGGGGAGACCACACGAGACCTTGCACGTCGAGCCTATGGCCCCGACGTTGCGATTCCCAGGATCAACATTGATGGGCATCTAGAAACCAGCTTCCCGTATATCCTCAGCCACCTTGAGTATATCATAGGAGAACTCCTGCGTAACTCGGTGCAAGCCGTCGTCGAGAAGTACCAACGGGAAGTGGATAAAGGCATGAGTCCAGAGAGAGAGCCGCCCCACATCGAGGTGACCATCTGCGAAAGCTCGCAGCATGTTATCATTCGCATCTCAGACAAAGGTGGGGGAGTGCCTCGCGATGTGTTGCCGTATCTGTGGTCGTTTAGCAAGGGTCCTGCGAGCGGAAGAATCTTGAAGAACCTCGAGCAGGTACCGAAGCTTGCGGCAACAATGCAAGAGCTGCAGGTGGAGGATGATCAGAACCCGAAGGACACCGGAAAAGATAGTGAGAAGCACGAAAGCTCCTTGGCATCGCTCACCGGTCGGCCTCCCAATCTCCGGCTGGGGATGGGTCTACCGTTGAGTAGGGTGTATGCCGAATACTGGGCTGGAAGTCTGGCCCTTCACAACCTGGAGGGATACGGAGTGGACGCCTTTCTCCAGATATCGAAGCTAGGAAACAAGAACGAGCAGCTTACTACGCGAGCAACCATGGACGCGGTCTAAGGGGGTTCGAAGAAACATAAGGTCTAGCATGCCCTAGGAGCATCGAGCACACGCAAGCGCGCGCTAGGGGGGTCAAGAGGAAGCACTAGAGAGCGACGCGGGAAACAGCGGAAGGGAAAGTACGAGAGTCCAAAGCTCAACTGAAAGCGAAGCTGTTCTCTGTGCGTACCCCACTTTCTGTTTTCTAGCAGAAGAGCGACAGCCTTGCTCATTATCTGGTATCATGAAAGGGGTGGCTGAATTACATCGTGACTAAGAACAAATAAATAGGGATAAGAAAAACGATGAGATTGGCCGAGGCGAATATGAGGCTTGTTATTGCAGCACCCGTCAAGCATCCATTCTACCTTCAAGGCCTGGTGCTTGCTTCGAGACTGTTGCCGTTTGATAACGAAACGAGGAAATGAAACAATGGCACGGGAAAGGACAGAAGATCTGCCCGTCATCCATGTCACATCGAGCCAGTCTGCCAGTGTAACAGGTCACAGCTTTTAGCCCAACCAAGCCAATCCGTTTTCCCAACGCGAAAGACCAAAAAGCCCCGTGGTCCTTGGCTAACAAGCCAGTAAATACCTCAGGAAGGAGTAAACGGCGAATGGATGTGATAGACACGAATGTTGTTTCGCAAAAAACACTCCGTGGCTGGCCGTCCTTTAACGGCGGCCGTGGCTGCGTACCGCGCTGCCCTGCATGGCCTCGAGCTCGCCCTCGAGCTGCTTGATCTGGGCATGAGTCTGTTCGAGATCCTTGTTGAGACGATCGCGCTCGGCAATGAGCTTCTGTTCCCACTGTCGGAAACGCTGCTCCTCGATCTTGACCTGCTCGGTGAAGCGCTTGCGCAAAGCTTCCTCTTCCTCTTTGAACTTGGGGTTGTCGAGCTTTCTCGGACGGGCTTCGCCGAACTTGCGAGTCTCCATTTGTTGCGCACGGTACGCCTCGTAGTGGAGTTCTTCGGTGGTGTGAATGAGATCCAGCATGTGGGTGCGGATGAGGATGGATCGGAGCTTCTTGAAGTCACAGTGATCCTCGTTCTCAACCTCGGCAACACCCCACGAGTATTGGCGGCCCTTGACAATGCGGCCATCGTTGGTCTTGACGTCCTTCTCTGAACCAATGACAGCGAAAGGCATGGCCGCCATCAGGCTCCGTGCGTGTTGGGCCGCCGCCTCGTCGTCCTCTTCAATTGGCGGCTGGTAGATCTTGATGCTCTGGGCTTCAATAACGGCACGAATCTAGATGCTAAGTCAGCGGAAGTCTCGATGCGGGAATCACACTGCTGTTTGAAACGCACCCTCTGCTTGAACTTGGCTAAGTCAGCTGGGCTCAGCGTGTCGGCCTTGGCAATGACGGGAATAAGATTGACACGGGAGCAGAGCCTCTTCATAACCTCAATATCTAGGGGCTTCAAGGTGTGGCCGGTGGGGCGGATGAAATACAGACAAGCGTGCACACGGAGATCGATCTTGTCCTGGCGGCGGGGCTGCTGCTCCTGGAGCATATAGGATTCGTGCTGGTCATCGAGAAACTCGATGATAGGCATCCACGAATCCCTGTTGTTGACATAATCGCCGAAGCCAGGTGTGTCGATCACAGTCAGGCGAACTGCGACAGAGTCAGCGCCGTTTACCATGACAGTCTGTTCATCTGGGATCGTACCCTTGAAAAACTTCTCTTCCAACTCGGCCTTGGTAATTTCAATCTCGACCGTCTTGTCAACCTGCTTCTGGTGCCGGCGCTTGTGGTCGGCATAGTTCTTGATGGTGGTTGAGAAGAGAGTGTTGATGAATGTCGTCTTTCCGAGACCAGACTCGCCAGCAACCTAGAGAAAGGGGTTAGGAATGGGCCATGCCTCATCATGCCTCTAAGTTGGGCTCTGACCATGATGGTAAAGGCGGCACCACGTTTGGCAACAATCTTGTGCCGCTGGTTGGGCAGATTGGCGATACCAATCTGCGAGGCGGTCTCTGCGGTGGCAGGAGCCATATTTGGATGTGGGTATCAATCGAAAGTCAAAAAGCGAAGATAGAGTGATTAGGGCCTTGCTGTCGCGGCAGCAAGCAGGAGAACTGGGGAGGAATGTCGTCGAGGCAAAACGGAGGTTGTTTATGGTGTTGCTGGGCAATTGACAAGCTTGATCGTGGAAACCTTGTGTCAAATTTCCCCAGCCCCTGACAGCTCCCGCTCCACAGAGACCGGGCCCAGGAACCCTTGCCGACCCAACTACGGTTCGGAGCGGAACAAGGCTTTTCCTTCCCCGCTAAAAAGTTGAGTTGCTATAAACATCCCACCTCGAAAAGCTCAATCCAGAACGGTAGCGAAATGGGCCAAAGGCGACCATGAAGACATATTTCACGGTGTGTGCTTTTTATTGTTCTCAATTGACCAGCGCGCTTACATTCATGGCAGTTTTCCAACCTCCTGGGAACAGTTTACTGTCGGGGCAACCTCTTGTTCAGCCCAGACGGAACCCATCTCTTCTCGCCCGTGGGCAATCGCGTCACTGTCTTCAATCTTGTTGAGTATGCCATCTGCTACCCACCTCCTCTCTGCGTATGTGCATTGCTGACTTTGCGATAGCAACAAGTCCTATACACTTCCATTTGCACATCGAAAAAATGTTTCGCGGATAGGTCTGACCCCGCAAGGCAACCTCCTGCTCTCAGTCGACGAGGATGGCCAGGCGATTCTAACGAGCATACCACGCCGCGTGATTTTATATCATTTTTCCTTCAAAGCCGCCGTCACCGCGCTCTCATTCTCTCCCTCTGGGCGGCATTTTGCTGTCGCGCTCGGAAGGAAAATCGAGGTCTGGCACGTTCCCTCAACACCGGATTCGAATGCTGCCGGCGATCTCGAGTTTGCACCTTTTGTGCGCCACCACCAGCATGCACAACACTTTGACGACGTTCGACATATTGAATGGTCAAGTGACTCTAGGTTCTTCCTCAGTGCCTCCAAAGACCTAACGGCAAGGATCTGGGGCTTGAATGCTGAAGACGGCTTCACGCCCACCGTCTTATCGGGCCATAGGCAGGGAGTGGTTGGCGCTTGGTTTTCAAAAGACCAGGAGACTATCTATACCGCCAGCAAAGATGGTGCCGTCTTTGAATGGCAGTATGTCGGCAAGCCGATCCAGGACGACGAGATGAACGACGATGATTCAGATATGCGGTGGAGGATAGTAAGCCGTCACTACTTCATGCAAAATAACGCAACCCTTCGGTGCGCTGCTTTTCACTTCGAATCCAAACTGTTAGTCGCTGGCTTCTCAAACGGCTTGTTCGGGCTCTATGAAATGCCAGATTTCAACATGATTCACACCCTCAGCATATCACAGAACGAGATTGACTTCGTAACGATAAATAAGAGCGGAGAATGGCTGGCCTTTGGCGCATCAAAGCTTGGTCAACTGCTCGTGTGGGAATGGCAGTCCGAATCGTATATCCTGAAGCAGCAGGGTCATTTCGATACAATGAACGCCCTGGAGTATGCCCCCGATGGTCAGCGCATTGTCACAACGGCAGATGACGGCAAAGTCAAGGTATGGGACATTGACTCCGGCTTCTGTATCGTCACCTTCACAGAGCACACGAGCGGCGTGACAGCTTGCGAGTTTGCCAAGAAAGGAAGTGTTCTCTTCACCGCCAGTTTAGACGGGTCAGTGAGAGCGTGGGACCTTATTAGATACAGAAACTTCAGAACCTTCACAGCACCAGAAAGACTTTCTTTCTCTTGTCTAGCGGTTGATCCTAGTGGTGAGGTGGTTGCTGCTGGATCAGTGGACTCTTTCGACATTCATATTTGGTCTGTCCAAACGGGCCAGTTGCTAGACCGACTCGCGGGTCACGAGGGTCCAGTATCATCTCTCGCATTTGCGCCAAATGGTGGCCTTTTGGTGAGCGGCAGTTGGGATAGGACAGCGAGGATATGGTCCATTTTCGAACGGACACAGACCAGTGAGCCTCTGCAGCTTCAATCAGACATTCTAGATATTGCCTTCAGGCCAGATTCACTGCAGATTGCTATTTCTACGCTCGACGGCCAGCTATCTTTCTGGGCGGTATCGGAGGCCGAACAGGTCGCCGGGGTGGACGGCCGCCGAGATGTTTCAGGGGGTCGCAAGATTAGCGACCGAAGAACCGCGGCAAATGCATCAGGAACCAAGAGCTTCAGCTCAATCCGCTACAGCACCGATGGTTCTTGTTTGCTTGCCGGTGGCAACAGCAAGTATATCTGCCTGTACTCGGTCACCACAATGGTGCTTTTGAAGAAATTCACCGTTAGCGTCAACCTTTCTCTGTCGGGGACCCAAGAATTCCTCAACAGCAAGATGCTCACTGAAGCCGGTCCGTCTGGCTTGCTCGATGATCAAGGCGAGGCTTCGGACCTTGAGGATCGGATTGACCGGTCTCTTCCCGGTTCCAAACGTGGCGACCTTTCAGCTCGTCGAAGCATGGCGGAGGTGAGGGTTAATGGGGTGGCTTTCTCACCCAACGGGACAAGCTTCTGTGCTGCGTCATCGGAGGGGTTGTTAATGTACAGCCTCGAAAACACTATCCAATTCGACCCCTTTGACTTGAACATGGAGATCACACCTGCCTCGACCCTGTTAGTCCTCCAGCAAGAGAAGGACTACCTGAAGGCGTTGGTCATGGCGTTCCGTCTCAACGAAGCTGGCCTGATCCAGAGGGTCTTCCAGGCAATTCCATGGATAAATATCAGCCTTGTAGTGGAGAAATTTCCAACGATATACGTGTCGCGGCTACTGCGTTACGTAGCCGCACAGACCGAGCAGTCACCTCATGTGGAGTTCTGCCTGCTCTGGATCAAAGCACTTGTCGATAAGCACGGTGCGTGGCTGTCAGCCAACCGAGGTAAAGTCAACGTTGAGCTTCGAGTAGTAGCACGTGTGGTGGCGAAAATGAGGGACGAAATTAAGCGGCTTGCCGACGAAAACGTCTACATGGTAGACTATCTGCTGGGTCAAGCCAGCGAGAAACCAGGAGTAGCCAAGGAGACACTTGAATGGACGCCGACCGAGCAGCTAGATGTCAAGACGTTGCCGTTATCAAACGGCAATAGTCTTGACGATCTCATGAAGGGTGACTGCGAAGACGGCTGGATTGGTATGGAATAAACGGCGCGGATTGGGTCAACAAAACACTGCAAATACCGCCAACGTCTTTGTTTTTCCCTTTGCCAGATATTTGCAGAAGGGGGAAAGGGGGGTTAGGCACTCTCCAATGCCCAGAAGGTTGATGTGAGGCTTCCGAGCTAGTGCTGGCGAATCTTTCGCACAAGAAATGACAGGGAATCTGTCAAAGATAAACATCCCCCCTTGGAATCTGGACACGAAAGACTCCTTGACAAATTGACGAGGGATTACTGTAGAGACAAACCGCTCTAGCTTGGCTGACAAACTCAAAGGGATTGTCAAGGATGTCTCGGGTTGTTGGGTCATGGAAAAATAATTCAGGAATACACTCACAGAATCAGGAGGGGGAATGTTGATGCTAACCAGGAGCAGTGGATCCCGGAGCGCTACAAGAAGCAGAATATTGACGGAATGGTAATTCTTGGAAGCCCTACGTGATTCGAATACGGTTCAAGACAGGAATGACAAGCGTTCACAACCTTACCACTCACTCATGATGACTGTTGTTCCAGCAATCTGAATCCATGTTTTCATCCAAACGGTCCCTATCCATGCTAACTCCATCAGAAACCTGAGGTCCCCTCTCTTGCCAATTACATCAGACACCAAAAACATATCCGTTCCTGTATTGTCCCATGAACCAGACCGCGCGCAAAGATTTTTGCTTCTTGACCACCCCCCGCCTGAAGCACACTGGACGCCCGCTAGTCCATGCATCGTCATTGAAAGGTGAAAAGTAAGCCCATCTTGGGGGGGAAAAAAGATCAGCGAATCATCCCCATTGGTTTATACTTGTACGGTCTCATGACTCCGTAACACCCCGGCTGGGACCGTCTCAGTCTCTATGCCGACTGGGACTCCGGTGGACACTTCGTGAGGCCCGCTCCTTGATCAGTCTCCGAGCCGTCGTGACATCGTACCCAATCATCCTTGTCAGGTAAAAGAGCCTATACTATATTAGCCCAATGTCCTCTTCGGCAGCGCAATGCACGGCGGGGTGAGGAACATACTTCTCCTCGCTAGCCTCCTTGGCCCTGATATCCTCCCACCGTTGTTGGCACTCCATCCACGCGACAGCTCTCTTCTTTGGATTGATGCGCTTGACGGTGAACCGGAACCGCCCACTGACTGGCCTATGGTCTGACACGCGTACCTCATGTCGACGGTAATCAATTTGCTGTATCCTGCCGCGGCTGCTGCGATATAAGAGCCGGTCACACCACGCTGGGCTGCGCTTCTTCTCGCTCGAGTCGTAGGTATCCGTCCCGACGTCGTATTTATAAGTCGGCGCGAAGGTGATGGGCAACTCGTCGAATGCCCGTAACCTAAATCCCGGGTTTCGTCGCCTTGCAACCAGCAATTGATCACGCTCCAGCAGTTTGACGAGGTTCCCGGCCTTAACGGCCATGACTACGGTATCACGACTCATTGTGTCAATGCGGTAGTTGAGGTCACCATTGAGAAGACAAAGTTCGTGATCGAGAATCATACTGCCATCGCCGCCGCCCACATAGCTGTCAATGCGCACCGCTGGGTCCCTCTCAGCCGCTAGTATGGGCGCTTCAAGAATGGCCGCGATATCCGCGTGACGTTGGTTCGCGTTGGACTGGCCCGCCGCTAGATGGCAATTGATGAAACACAGCGATGTGTCGTCAACCATGAATCGCACCACGATGGCGCCCTTGTTGCCGTGAAGGCCACCCATACCTCGCTTTACTTCAGCGCTGCTGAGGTTGCTGATCCGCTCGCGAAGGTCTGCCTTGACAAATATGCACGTGAACAAGCCGACCAAAGGTGCCGTATGAAGGAGCTGGTAAAGGTCCCCCGACATGTAATCATCGAGGCAGCGAGTTAGAAAGTCCCGCCAGTCGCGGTACTGGTGGCTCATGCGCTCTTGGTCCGACCCCTCCTTCTTCTTGGGTTTCAGAAATCGCTCTGTAGAACCGTCAGCAGCTGCGAGACATGAAGCCAGGAGAAACGGACGAAACCGAGGGGAACTAACTAGCTGTGGCCGTCTTGTCCTCCAGGTCCACAAGTTCCTGGAACCCAAAAACCAGAATGTCGGGAGAGTCGCTGCTCTGCAGCAGGTCTTGGAAGAAGCTCGCATCGCCATCTGAGTAGCGGAGGCTGTTGGGAGTCGAGGCGCCAGCGTTCCATGTCAGGACCAATGCTTTAAGCTTCTCCAAGGAACAGTACGTTGTGTCTTTACTCTTCATTTCACAAGATAGCCAGTCCTCTTGCAGTAGTCCGTCCCATGTGCGCAGCATGTTATCCGCGCCCAGCGAGACAATCTGATATCGGTCTAACCTGTAGAGGCTCGCGGCGTCGGCGATGATCTTTACGACTGGGTTATCATGGGCCTGCCAATCCTTCTTGACAGCCCAGGGTGTCTGACCCATATCGTAGACACATATTCTCCCTGTATTGTAGCCAGCCCACAGATACCGGCCAACGCCGGCGAGCGAGTTGATCTTATAGCCGCTGATATTCACAACGCCCAGGCATGTGTAGTCTTTTACCGAGTAGATACTTATCTTGCCGTCGCTATGGCCAAAGAAAACCTTGTCTGGCTGCGAGGTCAGCAAGGTACCCGACGTCACTTCTGCAGCACTGTCCTGAATGAGTGGCCGGATCAGAACCTGGAACTGCGCTCTTCCATCTAACGTAGGTAAGAAGACACGTATTTCCTTGCCCGTTGCGTGCCATAGCTCGTCGCCTACCACGATGGAGAAAACATGGCCCTTTGGTACCCGGAAAGACTGAGTAGGACCGCTGGCCATGCTCGGCACGCCCGTCTCGTCGGGACCCCAAACATGGAGTGTCCCACTCTCATCCAGCGTCCAGAGCTCGTTAAAGTGCCTGTAGATCTTGACGATCTCGTGTCGGCCGTGGGCATTCGGCCTGGTGCTGATGATTGATTGGGTGGGAATATCGGCCTCCAGCAGCTCTCCAAAATTATTCCCAATCCACACTCTCTGGGCCTCCTCATCTACGTTCGTCCCAGGCTTGAAGATCACGGACGAGCCTCTGGCCCCTTCGCCCATGGCCAGACTCATCACCAATTCGCCGTCCAGCACATTCCACGCCCGAGTATAAGTGCCTGTCGTGCAGACCAGCTCGCCGCACACGTCCAAGACCCGGCTGTCATACCTTGTCGGTATTTCGTGAGCGCCCTTTCCAATATAGGGCTTGCTACGGTTGGTGTTTGATGAGTCCGGAAAGCTCGTCATCGACCCAGACGCTGGGGCATCCGTCCGGACGGGAGTTGAGACTTGGTTTTCTCCGAGCTGAGACTCGCCTGGCCCGCCTATCGGAGTGGGTGGTGTGCGGTATGCGCTGGGAGCTCTGCTGGACGTCCGATCGACTGTCATAGACCTAACATGAGTTCTCGTTGGGGGAGGCTGATGCGTAGTTGGAGTAGACGTGACCCTTTTTGGCTGAGTACCGGCCGAGTTGACACTGTCCTGGTGAACGTTCGTATTGATGCCGGGCCGGGGGGGGCGAGGAGGTGGAGGTCCCAGCGTAGTAGTGGCTGGGGCCCGGATTGGCTCCAATGCGCTTACTGGCGGTCGCGCTGGGAGCGCAGGCCGATGCTCACCGGTCAACTGAGGCGATATAGGCGTCCTGGCATGGTCATTTACGTCGTCTCGCCTCCTATTCACGACCGAGTGGTGTACAGGTGGCGGCTCGAACCCGACGTGGAAAGTTTTCGCCCTTCCTAACCCGAACGTTTCCTGCGGCGCGTGTGACTGAAGCTGTGGCTGCGGCTGCGGCCTCGGCCGTGTGGGGAGCTCAGGCGGCGCCTCGTCTTCGTCAGCCTGGCTGCCATTGCTACTTGGTGGGCTGCTGAATGGCGAGACTCTGTCATTGTTAAGACGGTTTTTGAAATCGAGTGCCTGGTTCGCATCTACAAAGTAAGAGGAGCGTGACGTTATGACGGGCTTCTCTGCCCGGTTGACTGGTGGAGGTATTAGTTTGACCTCCTTGACCTCCCGGTCTCTCCTCAGCTCAGCTGATCTCCGTGGCGGTGGGGGTGATGGGGGCTGCGATGGTGTCAAACGAGGCGATTTCCGGGGCTCGAGGACGGGGGTACGGGGCTCGAAGATCGGGGTATGGGGTCGGCTCGGTATCCTGAAGCCCCTGGGCCCTGTCGACGGGGAAACGGGCTTGATCAGAGAGTCGGTCTGCAAGAACCCGGCCCTATCGCCGCCCGGTACATCCGCCAGCCTCTTGGGTGGCGATTGTGGCGGCTCGACCAGCAGAGACGGGGTGTGGACAGGGCGGGGGCTAACGGCAGGGAGGCAGGGGCGGGTGGGCGAGTCAGGACTGCTCGTGTTCGCGGCTGCGTGCAGATTGCCTAGATTCAGCTTGTCCTTGGGCCGCATCCTGGGCACAGCGGGCGGTTCTCGTACAGCCGGGGAACCCGTGTCTTTGAGGCGGTCAGGCTTCGGCGCCGGAGAGATGGGTCTCGGGGGAGGCGGGCCGGGGATCGGTGTTTCGCCCGACTTGTTCATGTTCTCGAACTGGGCCCGCAGCGACGAAACGGGTTTCTGGGAAACGCAAGTTAGCACAGGATGCAGCAGAGCTTCGCCTCTCAATCTCTGGTGCTCACAATGGAGGAGCCATCAGGCCCATCAGCGGGGGGCGGATCCATGGCGTCAACGCCCAACTGGCGGCTTGGTTCATGAGATCCCGCAGGGCGAGTCGGGTGTCGTCGTTGTCGTCGTCGCCGTCGTGGAGGAGGCCGACAATGATTGGAACGATCTGCAGAGCGGCTAAAAACTTTGCATTGGTTGCGGTGTCGGTGGTTTAATTCGCGGACTCCCAACAGCACTTTTGGAGGGGCCAGCTACACGCTGGCACAGGAATGACGATGGCTGACCCCCTGCGCAATTATAGGTAGTTAATGGCCTTGCAGCACCAGGCACGGTGAACGGGCTTGGCTGGTGCCCCACCGTGCCCAACGCAGTGTAGTACTGTAGGTACTTAACTGGGCAATCGCTGAAATCCGTCCCAGGGCTCAGAATGGAATGTTGGGTTGACTTTTAACTAGTGTAGCTCGGAGCCCCCAGGCCGCACCAGTCACAGACACTTGTCAGAGCTTTGTGCAAAATTCCGAAAAAACCGGTCATGCACCCGGAGCAAAGAGAGATCGAGGTGACGCGATTAAGCAGCACATAGTATGCGTTCAAATACCAGGACCTGCACAACACCTGAGACCTGGAGCTGGGGTAATTGACAGGGGTTCCAGGCTAAACTTGACCTCGGGATGGAAGCCGCCAAAACCTTCGTCGATGGCTTCGCTTCGAGCATGGCAATTTGGCACGGCTTGATTTTACTTCCTTGACACGTCGACATTGATTTCAAACATTGCATCAGCAAGCAGTGAGCCTGCCGGCGTCTACCAGGCCCAGAGCCACATAGTCTGCTCGACCTGCTTCGGGCCAGTAGAGCTTCCTCATTTCGTATTAGCAGCGGCGTCTGCAACGTCACACATTTCTGAGAGTACATATGTGAAACCGTGAAGGGCTTCCAGAACGGTTCTCGACCATTAGCAGGTATCCGTACCAGTTAATCCCATAATTCTCACATGCAGTGTATACTAGTACCTTTCGTATCGGCGACACAGTACGGAGCTATGGTCAAGGAGTTGCACACGAACACAGCGGGTGCGAGGCTTGATGGACGGGATGCCAACGCACTCTGAAGCATACATCTGATTGCAGTTTTGCTGCAGCATTCCTGATTGCGCGACTTACCGTCAATCCAGGTTTTGGGTTGTTCTCCGGGCGGCGCGTGTACACCATGATCAAGGGTTAGGTAGTGACCCAAGGCGATCCCGATGCTGGACTGGGGTGTTTGCGGAGCCGAACCCCCGGAATCCCCTTGGAAGTACAGATACTGTTGCCCCACAGAACCCCTGCCGCCTTGAGCGGTCGATACCGTACCGACCCGATCAGAAGATTCTGGCCAAAGCTCTTATCGTCACATCACCCCATTTTGAAAAGCTGCGACTAAGTTGATGAGCCTCGCACCCCGGAGAACTTTTTTTTGTCTTCCCAATTAGTCTCTGCCTTCCTCAATTGACTCTTTTGTTGATTGCAGTCGATTTATCTCTCTCCGCAGAAACTATGAACACGGTGAGTGCCGACCATTTGACGTCATGGGTTAAGCTTCAATTGACGCTGTCACTCGCAGGTCAAATCCTTTTGGTGAGAAATCTGCTCCGTGTTTATGCGCTATTCTGAGTAGCTAACCAAGGAATTTGTTGCCAGGGTCGGCTGGGGCTCGCTCTGCGTTGGTATGCCACCCTATTGCTACGGCGTGAAAGCGTCTCCTAACATTGACCTGCAGCTGGCGGAGCCGCCTACTATTTTGCCAAAAAGAGTATCGATGCCGATCGCCGAACAAGATTCGAAGAGCAGCGGCGCAAGAAGACCATGATTGAATCTCTCGAGCACTCCAACAACGTGCCCAGTCGACCTCTATCATCGGCCACAATGGGCGGTAGCAATGGAGGCGAGCCTCGAACGGACACAGCGGGATCGCCTAGTCAAGAGTCGAGTAGCGAACCAGCACCAACCAGGCACGCGCCGGCCACCGAGGCCCAGCGTGTGTTAGAAAAGAGTAAATACGAGGCCAGCGCCCCGTTTCGGAGTACGAAGGGAGATCGGTTTTCTTGACCGCGCACAGTTGGGGAGGCTGTGTGGTGACCAGCATTTGTTGCTATCAAGCGAATGCTGAGTTTTGTCGGGTGTCTTGAATTTCAAGTTACTCCTACATGACAGTTCATCGCGTACCATACTGCGACGATAACAACAGGAGCCGTAAGGGAAAGAGGATGTTTGTGAACCCGTATCCACAGTACATGTATATGTATGTATCTACAGATCAGCAAGCCACTTCAACTTCTCGGCGAAGTTGTGAGAAGTAAGCCCTCGCTCGGCATCTGTCGAAGTCCAGACATCCGATTGGGTGCAGACGGCCGTTGCAAAGAGATATACTCCTTTTACTCCCAAAGGGAACCACGGTGTCCCTGACAAACGGAGTACTTATCGCGAGTCGGGTGTGCCCGGATTTTCCCGGGTGTGCCCGGATTTTCCCGAGTGTGAATGTATCCGAGATCACCACTCAGTGTAATCAGCGTCAGGGTTACTTGCATACGTACTGGTTTTTCTCACTGCCTTCGTTCTTTTAAGGCTCAGAGGTGATACCGGGCTTGATTGGTCGCTTCACCGTCCGCACCTGGAGTGCTGGCGCGGCTGGAGGTCGAGGAAAGTCTGGCACGGATCAAGAAGTTGTCTTTGCGTTATGGCGGCCAATAGAGCCCCGGCATGACCCTTGATGTTGCAGGGCGACGCTAGCGCACAGTTGGCAGCCCAATTGCGTGCATCCCTGCGCTCAAGCTTGCAAGAACACTACTTGCGCAATCAACAAATGCCAACCTCAGCCCGCAACCCAACTCTCAATTATTAAACAAGCAAAACGAACGCAACGCTTGCATCAAGAGCCGCAATGGCATCAGCCGAGCTAATCGTGGCCAAGGCGTCGCTTTCTGGAGCCCTGTTCCGTGCAGACCCAAGGCCTTGTACCCGCGACGAAATCGAGTCGATGCTCGCACTGCTCAACTCGACCATCACCGAGTGCTCGCCCACCAATGTCCAGGTTTGAAAACACATGCCTCATTGCGCGTTTCTTCGTCAGATGACCGATGGCTAAAATCTGCGTCATGCTCTTTGCGTCGCGCAGAAATTCAAGCAATGGGCACTCGTCAATTTGGTCTCGTCGCTTTCCCGCATCGATCCCTTCACCAACTACCTGATCTCCCTCTCGAACTCTTTTGGCCGCCATGACGAAAGCGATGCCAACGATGTCAACGGGGACACTTTTAAATCCAAGAAACGGCACATACCGTCGGCGAAACGAAGGCGACTTCATGTCCTCTACATCCTCAATGACCTGTTGTACCACACCAAGTTCCGCATCCGTGACCACTCGTTCGCCAAGAAGCTGGCACCAGCCCTTCCAGCTCTAGCCAGGAGCGCATCGTCATTTCCCAACGCACCGAAACACATCGGGAAACTTCACGACCTAATACAGCTGTGGGACGAGCAGCATTATTTTTCCCGAGAGAACATCGAAAAGCTACGGGCGGCCGTAGAGGAAGCCCCTTTGTTGGATGGACCATCAGAGGCCAACGGAAAAGCTGCCAACGCCCCCAACCTCGCAGCCAGAGCCGCCAGAGCCGCACCATTTGTTATGCCAGCGATGCATGGAGACCCGACAACTCCTTGGTACGACTTGCCAGCAGGAAACTGGCTCACGGTTCTCGAGCCCAACTCGACCCGACCCATGAACCCGGCGATGATAAAACCTCTGGTGTTGGCTGCAGGCCCTGCAGACAAAAATCTGGCCGATGCTGTGAAGCGCCTCCTGGACGATGTCGAAAGGATTTATTCGAAGGAGGCAAGCTTCGACGAGCCGGCATTGGATGTAAGTCCAATGGGGGAGGCAATCAAGGTGGACGAGATTACCGGGGAAACATTTGGTGATACTTACTACGGCTGGTCGCGCTCGTTTTGCGAGAAAATGAAGCAGCGCAAACGTAGAGGTAATACCAGCAACGAGGACATGGGTCGGGGGCGAAGCAGACGAGTCTGGTCTTCAAGGTCATACAGTAGATCGCCTAGCAGGTCGCGGTCATTATCTCACAGCCGCAGCCGGAGTCGGAGTGACAGCTCTGTACGACCTTCCTTTAAGCGACCGAGGCATTCTATCTCTCTGGATAATCAACCAAGAAGCCGGAGCCAGCGGAGAAGCTGGAGTCGGAGCCGAAGCCTGGGCAAAAATGCCAAGAAATACGAAAAGCGCAACCATCAGAGATCACATAGTCGATCGGAAAGTCGGTCCCGGTCGCGCTCAGATTCGCTGTCGGATCATTACGAACCAAAGAGTCCAAGTTACGGGCCCTCTCGATCACCAAGCCCGCCCCCTGGACAACAACGCAACTACCCCTGTGCTTACGCAGCAGGACCTCTACCGCCAACACTACCACCGCAATCCCCAAGTGGAAATGGGTTCATGCCCATACACCATCCTCCTCCGCCGCCTATTTCCTACCTTCATCCAGTTCCACATCCTCTTGGGTATGGTCAGATCCCAATTCCTCTCCCCCCTCCGCCTAATTATCAGGCACCGTGGCAACCACATTCACCAATGGGCGGTCCACCATCTCAGAACTTTCACCCCGGGGCTGCACCGCCTCCATTCATCCCTGGTCGCTGGCCACCTCCGCCTCCGCCCCAACAGTTTCCCCCTAGCCAAGGGGAGTCAGGTGGCTTTCATAGTGTGCTGGGACGGAGAGGTGGCTATGGAAGAGGTAATGGGAGATGGCAGTGAAGGCATGATTTTATACTAGGATATGAGAAGAGCAATACAAATATTCGGTCTTGATCGGCCATGGCCGCAAGATACGTAGGTAGGTAGGTGGCTAGTCAGTGCTCAGTACAAAACTCGGTATCAAATCTGAGAAAAATATTCCTCTCCGGCTCAGTTGACCAGTTGAGCGTCACTTCGAGTGAGCCGCACGGGAATGAATACACGAGACGACATACAACGCATCTTTCTCTTTCAATCACGTCGTTTCTGTCACCTCATAAAGCTGAACTTTTGTTGCCAGGACTTGCTATCCCCGTCGCGTAGTTTT
>Ga0247763_1000366_pt1 | contig 26656 bp, 16 predicted proteins | sample UWRJL141409B4_FD_179926 | JGI IMG/M metagenome (GOLD analysis project Ga0247763, IMG submission 179926) | Plant litter microbial communities from Arlington Agricultural Research Station in Wisconsin, United States - UWRJ-L141-409B-4 | ecosystem: Environmental > Terrestrial > Plant litter >...
TTTGCGCCGCTCGCCGGCACAGTGGAGCCCTGCTTGGCGCGGCTCCCCGCGGCGCACACGCTGCCTCGGGGCGCAGACCCGCGCGAGCGGACCCGCGAGGGTGTGGGCGACATACTCACCGTGACGTGCACGGCGCCGTCCAGACTGGATTTAGCCCCGCCGAGCCCTATCCTCCGGGCACCCTCAACACAGGAGAACGCCGCATGACGCAGTCGAGAGAGATCCCCCGCATTCGTTTGGGTGACACCGGGCCAGAGGTGGCGCCCTTGGGCCTGGGCTGCATGGGCATGTCGGGCATGTACGGGTCCACCGACGATCGCGAGAGCATCGCGACCGTCCAGGCCGCGATCGATCGGGGCATCAACTTGATCGACACGGGCGACTTCTATGGCATGGGGCACAACGAGATGCTGCTCGGCCGTGCCCTCGTCGGGCGGCGACAGCGCGCGATCATCTCGGTGAAGTTCGGCGCGCTGCGCGGCCCCGATCAGAGCTGGATCGGCTTCGACGGGCGGCCCGCGGCGGTGAAGAACTTCGCCGCCTACAGCTTGAAGCGGCTCGGCGTCGACGTCATCGACGTGTATCGACCCGCCCGCCTCGATCCCTCCGTTCCGATCGAAGAAACCGTCGGCGCCGTGAGAGATTTGATCCAGGCGGGCTACGTGCGACACCTCGGCCTCTCCGAGGTCGGTGCAGACACCATCCGCCGCGCCCATCGCGTGCAGCCGGTGGTCGATTTGCAGATCGAGTATTCGATCGCGAGTCGGCGGCCCGAAGCGCGGATCTTCCCCGCGCTCGCCGAGCTGGGTATCTCGGCGACGCTCTACGGCGTCCTGTCGCGCGGTCTGCTCGGCGGCAGCAAGCCCACGGGCAAGGGCGACTATCGCGCCTTCCTGCCGCGCTTCTCGACAGAGCACCAGAGCAACAACGCACGTGTGATCGAGCGCCTGCAAGCGTTTGCCCGAGAGCGCGGGCTCACGCCCGGGCAGCTCGCCATCGGCTGGGCGCTCGCCAAGCAACCGCGCCTCGTCACCCTGGTGGGCGCGAAGACGCGCGCCCAGCTCGAAGACGCCATCGGCGCGCTCGAACGCCCGCTCACCGGCGCCGATGTCGATGCGCTCGAGCGTATCGCCCCCGAGGGCGCGATACACGGCGAGCGCTACGCCAGCGAGGCGATGAAGCACCTCGACAGCGAGCGCTGACACCGGCGCAACGAGCGTCGCTCGTTCGCGCGCGGCATTCGACATGCACGCAGATGCGGGGGGGCGCAGCTGATCCGGTGACGGCCGCTCGAAGTGAAGCGTACCCGAGCGAGACAGGCACGTGCGCCGGAGGTGACCGCCTGAAGGTTTCCAGGCGAGCGCAAACGGGGCGCCTTGCGCGGGCGGGACGCCGAAAATCGACCCGCCCCTGCCGGTTTGTTGACTGATTTTCGGGACCCGAAGCCACTATCCCCTCAGGTACGCGGCGCTCCTCCACGGTCGGCGAGGCGCGCACCGTCCCGAGGCGATGCACCCGTGCTCGGGCAGCATCGCACGAGCAGGCTCGCGCGAGCCAAGGCGAACCCTCGCCCTCACCCCCGCCCATCTGCGCGACCGGAGGACACGACACGTCATGAAAGCAGGCGATGTATCTGGAGGCCAGACATCCTCACGAGAGAGCTGGCTGTCCGCACCGCTGAGCGATCCCAACGCGGCGCTGTGGGCGAGCATCACGCCTCCGGCCAATCGCGACATCGTGACGCTGGTGCGGCGCCGCGCTGCAGCATTCTCCCTGGATCTTCTCGCGCAGCGCCTCTTCCTCCGCTTTCCCGAGCGGTTCGCGTCTCGCGCGACGGCGCGCATCGCCATCCTGAGCGCGGCCGTGGCAGCCGGCGCGGCGCTCGGTTCGGCGGGCTATCTCTCGCTGAAATCACAGCTCTCGGCGCCTGTCGCTGCAACCGCAGCTGTCGTTGCCTCGGCCCGCGAGGGCGTCGCGACGACGCCCGGGAGCGAACCGGCGCGTCGCGGGCAGACCCAGCTCGCCGCGCCCGCGCATGACGCCGTCAGCCCGGCGGCGACGACGCTCGCAGCGACGGCGCCGTCTCGCGCGCCCGAGCAGATCGTTCAGCCGCTGCGCGCCGCGCCTGCGGCCGCAGACGAGACCGACCCGAGCGTCACCTCGCCCAAGGCCAAGCGCGGCGCTGCGAAGAAGCGCACCAAGGCCGCCGCACGCCGAGCCGCCAAGCGGCGCGCACGCGCAGCGCTCGACTGAAGCATCACCCTGCGACGCGCGCCTGTCCGGTCGCCGCGCGAGCGGGCCTGTGTTGCTCGCGCAGCTCGCCCGCCTCGATCGTGAAGAAGCGGTTCGCCACGCGCTCGGCGAGCGCCGCGTCGTGCGTCACCAGCAGCACGCAGCCCGGAAACGCGGCGAGCAGGCGCTCGAGTCGCTCGATGCTCGGCAGATCGAAGTGATTGGTGGGCTCGTCGAGGATCAGCGCCGGCGCGTGCGCGGCGAGCCCGAGCGCGAGCGCCACCTTGCGCGCCTGGCCGGGCGACCACGCTGGCGAGCGCAGCACGGCGTCGGGGTCGCTGCCCAGGGCCGCCACGAAGCCGAGCACTCGCCCGCGCTCGGCTCGACCAAGGGCCGACAGACGCTCGGCGATGTCGCGCAGCGCGGCCGCGTCGAGGCTCTGTGGCAGCACCACGCTGCGCGCGAACACCGCGGGGTTCTGCCGCTCGAGCTCGCGGACGAGGCTGGTCTTGCCGCTGCCGTTGGGAGCGATCAGCGCGAGCTTGTCGCTGCGCGCGACGTCGAGCACCGTGCGCCCGAGCAGGCGCTTACCGGGCACCTCGAGCGCGTCGAGCGCCACGCGCAGCACGAGCGGTTTGCTCCACGGCGCGTAGTCTGCGAAGAGCTCGCACCCGAGCTCCTTCTCGAGGTGGATCGCCGACAGCTCGCCGCGCACGCGCTCGAGCCGTGAGTCGATGGCCGCTGCCTCGCGCGCCAGGCGGCGCCCCGCCGACTCCGCCTGGTTCTTGGCGAGCATGGATCGAGCGTCGTGATCGTTCTCGTCTTTCATGCGCCGAGAAGCGCTGCGGTCACGCTCGGCGCTCGCGGCGCGCCGCCGTCGCTCGTCGGCGCGACGCACCAGCCGCTCCGCGCTCTGACGCAGCTCTGCCTTCAGGCCAGCGCTCGCGCGACGTCGCTGCGCCCACTCGGCCTGAGCCGCCGAATACGCTCCCGGGTACAGCTCGATCCCGGCGCGCGTCAGGCGCGCCGTGCGCACCGTCACGCTCTCCAAGAGGTCGCGATCGTGCGAGACCAGCAGGCCGACACCGTCAAAGCGGCGCATGGCCTGGGCGAGGCGCTCGCGCGCCTCGCGATCGAGGTGATTGGTCGGCTCGTCCAGCAAGAGCACCTCGGGCTCTCGCGACAGCGCGAGCCCGAGCTGCCAGCGCTTGCGCTCGCCGGAGGAGAGGCGCGCGAAGTGCTCGAGCTGCGCCGAATCGATACCGAGCAGCCCGCGCCAGCGCGCTGCCGTCTTCGAGGCGTCGAGAGCGAACGCCTCGAGCTCCTCGCGCTGGTCTTGGCTCTGCTGGCGGCACCATGCCAGCGTCGAGCCCGGCGTCCGCCACACGCGGCCTGCGCTCGGCCGAAGCTCGCTCGCGATGAGGCGAAGCAGCGTCGTCTTGCCCACGCCGTTGGCGCCGACGAGCCCTGTCCAGCCTGCGTCGAAGCTTGCGGAGAGCGCCTCGAACAAAGGCGCGTCGAACCCAAAGGACACATTTTCGAGAGTCACACGCGGCATGATGGCCGCCTTTCTGCGTGCTGCGCCGTCCGGCGCGGAGGTGCGCGCGGGGCCGATCGCTCGATATGAGCGCCCGCGCGAGCAGCGAGGACTGCGAGCCGCCGACGGCGGATCCACAGCCCTGCCCGTTCCGATCGCCAGAGCGAGGAGACCGGCAGTCATGCGCCGCTGAAACGCGTGCGTCTGTCTCGATGAAGACAGCCAGTCTCGACGAGGGACTGCACGCGGCGACGCGCCGGGCGGATCACACCCGGTGGAGAGAGCTCGGGCCCCAACGAGCCAGGGTCGCCCCGCATGACGCCGCCGGGCCACGCGCGCGCTGCTCGCTGAGACGCGCCCGACGTCGAAGACCCAGGCGGCAACCCACCGAAGCACGCGAACCGGCCGAGACAGCCTGGCCAGCTCCCGCCGGAAGCCGACTCACACGGGCTCGACGCAGGCACGCCCGCACGCGTTCGTTACGACACGCGTGCGCTCGGGCGACGGGCTCTCGGTAACGGCAGGTGACTCAGCGCATAGAAGGCGCGGGATCGCCGCGCCGCAGTGAGCATGGCACCCGACCTCTCGATGTCAACCCTGTGGGGATGGATCGTGGCAACACGCCCGGGGCGAACCCGCGGAAGATTCTTCCGCGGGTTCGCCCCCCGTCGCTCAACTGGGCGCTTCCCCCCCAAACGGGTGTGTACGATTCTCCGGAGAGCGACAGTTCGTCGGAGATCGTGTGCAGAGCGCCTCCCCCGACGCACTCTACACCCCACACCCACGAGCCTATCCCCCATAGGCTCGATTGCTCCTTCAGTCGCGCCGCAGCCGCTCGAGGCTGCGCTTGATCGCCTCCTTGGCTCGCCAGAACCCGCGCTCGAGGCGGTCTTTCTTGAACTTGCGCCAGTAGCGATGATGATCTTTTCGGTGATGCTTGATGTGCGGGTGATCAGGCCGGTCTGGCACGTCGCACTCGGCGCTCAAGCGCCGCACGCGGATGCCATGGCCGTCGGCGCGCTGCACACCATCGGCGTCGGTGTTGTCGATGTAGGCCGCGCCGCGCACCGCGAGGCGCCGGTTGGGCAACACCTCGAGCACCAGCAACCCCGGAGTGCTCCCGGTAGATGCATGCGGATCACCCGAGAGCGGGAGAGGGCCGCGCATCGACGTGTAGAAGTACTTGCCATCGGGCGCCTCGCCCGCGAGATCGACCGTCGGATCGGCGGAGAACTGCGACACGAGGTTCTGAGTGGTGACCAGGTTCCCCGTAGCGGCGTTGAAAATCTCCACCACGTTGGCCGCTCGATCGAAGAAGTACACGAACTTCTCGTCCTTCGACTTGGCCACGCCGTGCGCGTCGCGAGGGCCGTTGTCGTCGTGCCTGACCTCATCCACCAGCGGGAAGTTCAGCTCCCCCCGCTCCGGGTCGTATACGTCGGGGCCGCCTTCCGGCAGCCGATAGATGAACCAGCCGTCGGGGTTGGCGGGGTTGCCGCCGCCGCCGTTACCGAAGATCCAGCCGCTCGCCTGCACGAAGCCGCAGCCGTCGCGCGGGATGTGATCCGCGTCGTACTCCGAGAGCACCGCCATGGGCGTGGTGAGCGGGTCGACGACCAGCATGCCCCCGCCGCGCAGCGAGATGTAAGCGGGATAGCCGATGTCCGGCACGAACGGGCAGATCGGCGCGTTGTCGGGGCGAACTCCGGGCGCCTCGCAGGGCGCGCCCGACGGCGTCGTGCAGTTCTTCAGGTCGAGCGTCGCCTCAGGCTCTTGCGCGAACGTGTTCGTCGAGTAGTCCGTGCGGATTCGCTCGAACTTCTTCCCATTCTGGTTCGCAACCAGGATGTAGCTGTCGTCCGGCGCAGGCCAGACCGCGTGGGCCTGGCGAACGCCGCCCGCGCCCACCTCCGTGCGGAAGCACGCGAGCGGCGTGCGCGTCGTGGCATCGAAGATCACGACGTGACCGGAGGCGACGAACGCGAGCGCAGCGTGCGTATTGGCGTTGTTGAACACGAGCATGTGAGGACGCACCGGACTCGCCCCCGTCGCCTGCAGGCAGAGCTCATTTGTAGCTTGCCCGAGGTCGATATCGTACGGCGTGGCCGCGCCGGCATTCTTGCGCAAGGCCTCGTCTTGATAGATGTGGATGTACCCGCCGTAGGCGAGCCCCTTGCTGTTTGACTGATCGACGAGCCACACCTCATGCCGATAGCGGGGTGACACTTGCCAGAATTTACCCCGCTGCTGCGGGATCTGGTCGGGCTCGGGGGCCAGATAAGGCCCTCCTGGTCCGGCTTCGATCCCATGGTCCGCTAGTGCAGACGAGGCCGTCGTTAGCGCGGCCATCGCGAGGCACGCGCTCAATAGATTCCGCATATGTCCCTCCAAGCTGCGGTTTCAAGTGGCAACCTAGCAGTCGATCTTCCGTGCGCCACCGTTCGAAGAAAAAGTCAACAAGAAAGCTGCGCAGGGGTCTGCGCGTGTCGCACCGCTCGCAACCACGTGTTCTCCGCACTCTGTGTTGCATCACGAGACGATGCTCGCGGTCTCTCTTTGCCTCGACGATCAGGCTTAAGATCGCAAGTGTTGGGCAGCATCGATAGCAGCAACGTCAGACCTGCCGCATGTTGCATCGACATCGCCGTTTTGAGCGCGTCTTCTCGCACAAGGAACGGCCGCGATGGCAGTTCTGATGGATCCAAGGTGGTGACCGGGGTTGCCGCCACCAGGGGCGCGCACCCGAAAAATCAGCCTAAATAAAGCTCGCGCAGCGCCGCCAGCCTGCACCAGCCCGAGACGCGGCGATCGGGCTCTGGCGCGATCGGGTGCGCATCGATCCGGCTCCGGACGCATCCATCACGCCCGCTGATGACCCTCCGCGCGTGCTCGGCGCGTGGGCGCGAGCATGCGAGCGACGCGCTAAAGGTTCGATCTGAACGCCAGCGAAACAGATCATCACGGCGCGCTCTCACTCGCCCGCACTCGGGCGAGGAAACATCGAGGTGCGATCTCACCGTGGCGGCACGCGCCGTTTCGCGTCCGAACGCTCCGGCCCGCCCAGGCTCCCCCTCTTCCCTTTGCGCGCTCGCCAGCGCAGGATGCCGCACATGGAATACAGACAGCTGGGAGCCTCGGGCTTCAAGGTGCCAGTGCTCAGCCTCGGCACCGGCACATTCGGCGGCAACAACGAGTTCTTCAGAGGTTTCGGCACGAGCGACGTCGCCGAGGCCACACGCCTCGTCGACATCTCGCTCGACGCAGGCCTGAACATGTTCGACTCGGCAGACATCTATTCCGGCGGCGCCGCTGAGGAAATCCTCGGAAAGGCCATCGCGGGTAAACGCGACCGCGTGATCATCTCCACCAAGGCAACGTTTCGATCCGGCGCTGGCCCTAACGATGTTGGATCGTCGCGCCACCACTTAATCCGTTCGGTCGATGAGTCGCTTACCCGTCTGGGAACCGACTACATCGACTTGTTTCAGCTGCACGGCTTCGACGCCACGACGCCGGTCGAGGAGACCTTGAGCACCCTCGGCGACCTCGTGCGCGCGGGCAAGCTGCGCTACATCGGCTGCTCGAATTTCTCGGGCTGGCACCTGATGAAGTCGCTCGCGGTCTCCGACAAGTTCAACTTGCCGCGCCACGTCGCGCATCAAGCCTACTACTCGCTCATCGGCCGCGACTACGAGTGGGAGCTGATGCCGCTCGGGCTCGACCAGAAGGTGAGCGCGGTGGTGTGGAGCCCGCTCGGCTGGGGTCGCCTCACGGGCAAGATTCGCCGCGGCCAGCCAGTGCCGAAGGGCACTCGCCTCGAGAACAAGGTGACTGCGGCAGGTGGCCCGCAGATCTCCGACGAGTACTTGTTCCGCGTCATCGACGCGCTCGACGTGGTCGCGCAGGAGACCGACCACACCGTGCCGCAGGTGGCCCTCGCCTGGCTCCTCACTCGGCCCACGGTCGCCAACGTGATCATCGGCGCCCGCAACGAGGAGCAGCTGCGGCAAAACCTCGGCGCCCTGGGCTGCAGGCTCGCACCCGAACACATCGCGCGCCTCGACGCCGCGAGCGCCACCCCCCTCGCCTACCCCTACTGGCACCAGTCCGGCTTTGGCGAGCGCAACCCGTCGCCGGTGCCGCGCGCCGGCTGAGGCCGCGGAATTGTTTCGCCGCTGCCCGGGCCCCAGGCTGTCGGAGCCACGTGCCGCGAGCCTCGCCGCTCGAGCCACTCGCCGCTCGGGAATGGCTCACTAGTGCCGAGCACTGACCCGGAGCGCGGCGAGCGGCCGCTGCGCGGTGCGGTGTGCCCAGACCAGTAGCGCCAACGCCACGAGCGTGAGCCCGAGGGCGAGCGACGTCCAGATGCCGACCAGGCCGTGGCCCCACACGAAGCCGGAGGCATACGCGCAGGGCAGCGCCACGACATAATAACCGACGAGGTTGACGATCGCGGCGGCGTCGGGCCGCCCCATGCCGCGCAGCACGCCGCCGGCCACCACCTGGGTCCCGTCAAACAGCTGGAACGCGGCTGCCAGGGGCAAGATCTGCGCCGCGCGCGCCAGCACGCGCGCGTCGTCGGTGTAGAGCGCCGGCAGCTCGAAGCGCAGTGAGCTGAAGGCCACGGCGGAGAACAGCATCACGAACGCGCCGAGCCCGATCGACACGCGCGCGGCGCGGCGCATGCCTGGCGCGTCGCCGGCGCCGATCAGGTTGCCGACGCGGACGGACGCCCCTTGCGAGATGCCGAGCGGCACCATGAACGAGAGCGAGGCCATGTTGAGCACCACCTGATGGCTCGCGAGCGCCTCGGGCCCGAGCCAGCCCGCCATCGTGGTGCTCAGCGAGAACGCCGATGACTCGAGCGCTATCTGCAAGCCCACGGGCAACCCGAGCCGCACGGTCTGCGTGAGCCCGCGCGCCGAGAACGAGTCGCGCCCCCACGGCCGCCACGCGCCCTCGTGCAGCCGGAACGCGACGATCCACACCCCGAGCAGCACGACCAGCAGCGCGGTCGAGAAGGAGCTCGCGATGGCCGCGCCTTCGACGCCCAGAGCCGGCATGCCGAGGCGACCGAAGATCAACATCCAGTTCAGCACCGCGTGCACGGCGTTGCTGATCCACATCACCCAGGTCGCTGGCGCCATCTGGCCCCGGCCCTGCAGATATTGCCGGAGCGCCGAGTAGACGAGGAAGCACGGCAGCGTCGGAAGCTTGAACAGGTTGTAGCGCCCGGCGAGGCCCGCCACCGTCGGATCTTGCCCGAGCAAGACCAAACCGCGCTCGCTCACGGCGCAAAACAGCATGACCGGCACGCTCGCGAGCAGCGCCAGCACGATGCCCCGCTGTAAGGCGAGCGCCGTGGCTGGACCGTCGCCGCGCCCGTGCGCCTGGCTGATCAAGGGGTCGATGCCCATCACCAGCCCGAGCCCGAGCGAAAGCGCCGTCCATTGCCAGGCGTTGCCGAGCGCGGCACCAGCGAGCGCGGTGACCCCCACGCGGCTCAGCATGAGCGTGTCGACCACGCCGATCATCATCAGCCCCAGCTGCGATAGCGCCACCGGGGCCGACAGGCGCGCCACCAGCTCTACTTCGCGACGTAACGAGACCACGACTTTCAGCCCTTCGAGCACAGCCGGGTGTCGCCCGGCGCCTGTCGAGGGGCGTCATGGAGCCCCACGGTGAATTTGTCAAACGACGGTCCCCTTGCGACGCGACCGTGTGACGCGCCCTTGCGACGCGACCGTGTGACGCGACCGTGTGGCGCGTTTGGCCCGGCGCGGCGGGCGAATCCGCTTGCGCCAGGGGTGGCGAGAGGGCTGACTCGGTGCCCCCGCTTTCCCTCACCCGAAGAGCCTCTCCGCATGACCTTGGCCTCATCCCTCTCACAGCCCCGCTTGGCCTCGCACGTCGTGCTGTTCGCCGCCGAGCGCTTCCCGACCGTCGACGCGCCCGCGATCGCGCCGGCGGTGCTGGAGCAGGCCCTGACCGGTTTGCCGACGCTCGCGGCGCGCTCCCCCGACGAGCTCGCTTCTCTGCTCTCCCGAGCGACGGCGAGCGTGCTCGTGCTGCCACACGGCAGCGCGTTTCCCCTCGCGGCGTGGCCCGCGATCCACGCCTTCCTCTCGCGCGGCGGGTCGCTGCTGGTGCTCGGCGGCGCGCCGTTTCACCAGCCGGTGCGCATGGACGCGAGCGGCGCTTGGCAGCTCTCGCCCCGGCAACCGACCTATGCCCATCAGCTCCTGATCGGTCCCGCAGAGGCGTGGCGACGCGCGCCATACGGCACGTACTCGACCGAGGTGCTGCCGGCGACGGGCTTTGCCGAGCGCTTCCCCGAGGCCACCACCTGCTGGTCGCTGACGTTCCGCCTCGCGACCCGCAAAGACACGCCCGACGACGACGGCAGCGCGGGTCCGCGCGACGCGCGGGTGCGCCCGCTCGTCCACGTGCTCGACGACAGCGGCCTCGCGCGCGGCTGTCCGCTGCTGGAGGTCGACCGGCTGCGCGGCGACGAGGCGGGCGCCCGCTGGCTCTTCGCGCCGTGCGACGCCGCGCTGACGGCACCGATCATCCGCGCGCTCGTGCTACGAGCGCTCGAGGGCGCCTCAGAGCTCTACGCCGTGCCGCTGCGCGCGGCGATCGAGCCGGGCGAGCTGCCCGCGCTGCGGGTGACGCGGCGCAGGCCGCGCCCCGGCGCCGATGAAGCCGCGCTCGCCAGCGCGCGCGTCGTGGTGCGCGACGCCGCGGGCCGCGAGGTGTTCGCGGGCGAAGTACGCCTCGCTGGCCCGGCCGAGACGAGCACTGGCGTGCTCGTCGTGCGCGCGCGCGAGCCGCTCGGCCCTGGGCTGTATCACGCGCTGATCGAGCTGCCCTCCACCGCCAGCGGGCCGCGCACGCTCGGCACGGGCTTCTGGGTGCGCGACGAGCGCCTGCTCGCGAGCGCGCCAGCGCTCACGGCCTCGCGCGACTGGCTGCGCAAGGACGGCGCTGTGTTCCCGATCGTCGGCACGACGTACATGGCGTCCGACGTGCACCGCAAGTTCCTGTTCGAGCCCAATCCCCACGTCTGGGATCGAGACTTTGCGGAGATGGCCCGGCGCGGCGTCAACCTCGTGCGCACCGGGCTGTGGACGGCCTGGGGCCGCGTCATGCTCGACCCCGGCGCGATCGACGAGGGTGTGCTGGCCGCGCTCGACGCGTTCGTGCTCGGTGCCGCGCGCCACGGCATCCTCGTCTGTTTCAACTTCTTCGCCTTCTTGCCTCCCGCCTTCTCCGGCGACAACCCCTACCTCGATCCGCGCGCGATCGAGGGCCAGCGCGAGCTGTGCGCGCTCTTCGCCAGCCGCTTCGCCGGGGTGGGCTGGGTGCACTGGGATCTGATCAACGAGCCCTCCTACGCGCCGCGGGCCCAGCTCTGGCGCACGCGCGCGATCGGCGACGCTCACGAGCGCCGCGCGTTCGAGGCCTGGGTGCAGGCGCGCCACGGCGACGACCGCCTCGTCATCGCCGAGCGCTGGCGCGATCGCGAGCTCTCCCCCGGCGCATTCGCCGCGCCGCCGCGCGACGACGAGTTCGGCCACCACGTGATCCGCGAGGGCCGCCGCCCGCGCAAGGTGCGCGACTTCCGCGAGTTCACGCAAGACGCCGTCGCCGCGTGGGCGGGCGCGCTGCGCGACGTGCTGCGCGCCGCGGGAAAAAACCCGCTCGTCACCCTCGGGCAAGACGAGGGCGGCACGGGCGATCGCCCGATGCAACAGCTGATGGGCGAGCGGCTCGACTACACCGCGGTGCACACCTGGTGGAACAACGACGATCTGCTCTGGGACGGCGTCGTCACCAAGCACCCAGCCCGCGCCAGCGTGCACCAGGAGACGGGCCTGATGCGCCTGGAAGACCTCGACGGGGCGCCCTGGCGCTCGCCGGAGATGGCGGGCCTCGTGCTCGAGCGCAAGGTCGCCTACGCCTTCGCGGCGCGCGGCGCCGGCGTGGTCGAGTGGGCCTGGAACATCAACCCGTATCAACCGATCGACAACGAGTCGGTGATCGGCCTGCTGCGCCCCGACGGGACCGCGAAGCCGGAGCTCGCCGCGCTCACGGAGGCCGCCGCCTTCTTCGCCGAGGCGGCTCCGCTGCTCGACGACTTCGAGCCCGATCCCGTGCTGCTCATCCTACCGCACGCGCGGCTGCTGCTGGGCCGCCCCCACGGGCTCGACGCCACCCGGGTGCTCGTGCGCGTCCTGGCCGAACGCTTCGGGGTGGTGCCGAGCGCCGTGAGCGACCTGGCCGTCGGCGAGCGCGACCTGCTCGGTCGCAAGCTCGTGATCGCTCCCTCGCCCGAGGTGCTCGACGAGCGCTGCGCTCGCGCCTTGATCACGGCCCGCCGCGCCGGGGTACGCATCCTCGTCACCGGCGCGGTGGATGGCGACTCTTACGGCAGCGCGCTGCCGGCGCTGTCTGAGCTCGGCTTGCTCGGGCCGAGCCGCGCCATCGCGCTGCACGAGCGCTCGCGCTGGAGCGCCGAAGGCCCGCTCGCTTTCGAAGGGCTGATGACCGAGAACATCCGCCGCAGCTTGAAGCCAGAGCCCGACGGCTTCGAAGACAACCTCTGGCACGAGCCGCTGCCCCTCGAGCTCGCCCGGCAGCGAGAGCCCCTGGCGCGCCTGCTCGATGCCGTGCTCCGGGCTGCGGCGGTGCCCACGAGCCCGTCGCCCTTCCCCGTCGCAGCGCGCGCCCTGCTCGCCCCGCGCGCTGCGCTGCTCGTCGTGGTGAACGAGACACCCGACGAGCAGCGGCGCCGGCTCGGCGTCGACGGCGTCGACTATGTCATTCCGGTGCGCGCGTATGGCGCGCGCCTCGCCCTCCTCGATCGGGGCGCAGGCCGCCTCGTGGCGTCGACCCCGGGTGACGCGATCGAGAGAGGCTGAGCCACCTCTCCGCCTCTCTCGACCATTGCCTCAACCTCTGCGCCGCGTGGGCGGCCACGAAGCGGTGCGAGCGGCGGGCATCGGCGCGGAGACCGCGACCAACCGCGTGCTCGAGCGCTGACGCGCCACCTTGACCAGGATGCCGTCCCAGAGCTGGAGCCGCGCCTCCACCGCCGTGTCGACCGCGCGCATCGCCTCGATCCAGCGCTGCTCGTCGTTGCCGCAGAGCTCTTCCACCATGGCCATCGCCATCGGCGTGTGCTCCGTCTCGTCGACACCGATGTGCCGCTCGAGATAGTAGCGCACGTGCTTCAGCAGGCCCGGGTTCTGGTGGTCGAGCGCCGAGATCAACGCCCGGAACATGTCTGGAATGGCGTCCTCCCGCCCGAACGCGAACGCCGCCGCCACCTCGTGTGCCTGGCCGCGCTCGAGCAGAGCAAACGTCGAGCGCACGAACGAACGCGCCGGCTCGGGCACCAGCTCGAGCCGCCAGCTGCCGACGTTCTGTATGCTGCGCACCACCGCGTCGATATAGAGCGTGTCGGCGCCGACCTCGAGCATCGCGCGCCGGTAGATCTCGAAGTGGCTGGCATAGCTGCCGACGCCGTCGGAGTCCGACTCCTCGTCGAGCACCAGCTGATTGATGAAGCGACTCACCCGCGGCGAGAACGCCGGCACCCACGGCAACGTCACCGTGGTGAGCAGCTGCTGCAGACGCTTGAGCAGGCTCATGAAGTCCCACACTGCAAAAACGTGCGACTCCATGAAGCGCCGCAGATCGTCGAGCGTCAGCAGCTCTCGATACATCGGATGAGCAACGAGCTCCGCGCGCCGCTCGCGGGCACGCTGCGAAAACTGCGCTAGACCCAGATTCATCACGCATCTCCCCTTTCCGTATCCGCCACAAAAGAATACGGACGCCACACGCGTGGTCTAAGCGTGCCACGCGTCCAAACGCCCCTCGTGTGCGCGTACTAACGCGGTATTAGCATCGATCTTCGTTTCGAAAGTTTCACGATGCTGTCTCACGCTGTTGAACGGTGAAACTTGACGCACGTGTGCGCCGTTTCTTGCATGGAATGCAGTGACGCTGGCCACGGAGAGGCGGTGTCGCGCGCTTTTCGAGATGCCCCGCGCCGCCGTACAGCGCGCCGCCGCGGGTCGCCGCCCGACCGGCGCTGTGCGCGCCGACCCCGCTCGGGTCACGCGGGTTAGTGCGCGTAAAGGCCCGCGTTCCACATCCGGGCGTCGAGCGGCCTCCGTGACGGCTTGCCACGAGCCGCTGGCAGCTATATGTCAGTTTTCGCCATGCGGCGAACGGAACGCTTGTTTGCGCTCGCGGAGTATCTCCGGGGGCGGCGCACGGGCGTCACCGCCGAGGCGCTGGCCGAGCGCTTCGACGTCACGGTGCGCACCATCTATCGTGATCTCGACGCCCTGCGCGCGGCGTCGCTGCCGCTCGGCGCCGAGCGGGGGCCGGGCGGCGGCTACGCGCTCGATCGCAGCTACAGCCTGCCGCCGGTCAACTTCACGGCGCGCGAAGCGGCGTTGCTCGTCGCGCTCGGCAAGCAAGCCTCGAGCATGCGCCTCATGCCGTTCACCGACACGCTCGAGTCGGCCCTCGACAAGGTGCGCGCGGCGCTCTCCACCTCAGCGCAGCGCGAGCTCCTCGAGCGCCTCGCCGAGCTCGAGTTCATCGACGTGCCGGCGCTGCCCATAAAGAAGGCCGTGCGCGCCGCGATCGAGCGCGCGTGGTTCGAGCGCCAGGCCCTCTCCATCACCTATGTCGACGGCAACCTGATCGAGAGCACGCGCCGCGTGCGCATGCTCTCGGTGCTGATGAACCGTAGGGAGACGCGCATCGACGCGGTCGATCTCGACACGCAGGAGCGCCGCCACTTCCGGCTCGATCGCATCGAGCGCGCCGAGGTGCTCCCGAGCGCCGTCCCGATGGCGCAGAACGACAACCGCGCGAGCTGACGCTCCGCCGCGGGTGTCGCCGCCGTCGATGCCCACCCCGGCGGCAGCCACGGCGGCCGCGAGCCCTCGCGCGAGGAGCATCCCCCGCCGCCGCGCCTGCCGCCCGCCGCCTCCCCGGCGCTCGCAGACTCGCGCGGGAGGGGCGCGTTTGTTCTCGAGTCCGTCGCACCCACGCTATCGTCCCCTCCATGCCCGTCACCGACCCCGCGCTCGCCCGCCTGCACCGCGGCTTCCGTTCGTCGTACCTGAGCTACGACGAGCTCAGCACCCAGCTCGAGGCGTGGGCCCTCGCCTATCCCGAGCTGTGCCAGCTCGAGAGCCTCGGGCCCACCCCCGAGGGACGCCAGCAGTGGCTCCTGAAGGTGGGGCGCGAGCCCGATCGCGTGCGCCCGGCAGCCTGGGTCGATGGCAACCTGCACTCGGTCGAGCTCGCGGGCTCGAGCGTGGCGCTCTCGATCGCGGAAGACGTGCTCGCCCTGCACCTCGGCGAGAACGTGCACGGTCTGTCGAGCCCGGTGAGCGAGCGCCTGCGCGAAGGCCTGCTCTACGTGGTGCCGCGCATCTCGCCCGACGGCTCCGAACACGTGCTCCAGAGCGGGCGCTACGTGCGCTCGGTGCCGCGCGACGAGCGCCTCGACCGGCAGCGCCCACGCTGGCTCGCGCGCGATGTCGACGGAGACGGCCTGAGCCTGCTCTTGCGCGTGCGGGACCCGGGCGGCGAGTTCGTCGAGTCGAAGGAGCTACCGGGAGTGATGCTGGAGCGCACGATCGATGACGCGGGCCCGTTCTACAAGCTCTACCCCGAGGGCATCATCGAGCATTTCGACGGCCGCAACGTGCCGCCGCCGCGCTTCCTCGACGACAACCCGATCGATCTCAACCGGAACTTTCCCTGGTCGTGGAGGCCAGCGCACGAACAGGTCGGCGCCGGTCCCTTCGCGGCGAGCGAGCCCGAGTCGCGCCAGATCGTCGCTTTCGCGACGCAGCATCCCGAGATCTTCCTGTGGCTAAACTTGCACACGTTCGGCGGCGTCGCGATCCGCCCGCTCGGGCACGCGCCCGACAACAAGATGGATCCGGGCGACCTGGCGCTGTTCCGTCAGATCGAGTCCTGGCTGTACGCGATCACGGGCTACCCGACCGTGTCAGGCTTCGAGGAGTTCCTCTATGAACCCGACAAGCCGCTGCATGGCGACCTGAGCGATTACGCGTATCACCAGCGCGGCGCCATCTCCTACGTGATCGAGCTCTGGGATCTGTTCAAGCGCCTCGAGATGCCGCGTCCCAAGCGCTTCGTCGATCACTACTCGCGCGTGGGCCCCGAAGCGCTGCTGCGCCTCGCGCGCTGGGATCGCGAGCACAACCAGGGCCGCGTGTTCGTGCCCTGGCGCCGTTGCCAGCACCCGCAGCTCGGCGAGGTGGAGGTGGGCGGGCTCGATCCGCGCATCGGCGTCTGGAATCCGTCGCTCGGCGAGCTGCCCGAGCTCTGCCGCCAGCACAGCCGGGCGTTCCTCGCCGTCGCGGCGCTCGCGCCGGCGCTGCGCGTGGAGAGCGCGCGCGTGGAAACGCTCGGCGGCGGCCTGTCGCGGGTCGAGGTCGCGGTCGCCAACCACGGCTACCTGCCGACCACGTTCCTCGCCTCGGCCGCCAAGCTCGACATCAACGAGCCGATCGGTGTCGCCTGCCGGGCGGAAGGCTGCAACCTGGTCGACCCAGGGCAACAGCAGCTCGCGCTCGGGCATCTCGAAGGGTGGGGGCGTGGCTTACACGGAGGGGCCGGCGCCGTGCACTACCCGCGCTCGTCGGGCAGCGGCCACCGCGCCCACGCGAGCTACCTGCTCTCGGGCAGCGGGGTGTTGCATTTGCGCATTGGATCGTGTCGCGTCGGGTGGCTCGAGCATCGCGTGGACGTCCCAGCCCCCCGCTAGCAGAGGGGCCAAAGGGGCCAAGGGGCCAAGGGGCTTCAGAGATTCTTCGCGGCAGTGGCGTGCCCGCCCTAGCGGTAGTCTAGCGGGGCCTGCTCCTCGAGGCTCCGCGCCGTCGTGGTGGCCATGCTGCGACCACGCATCGCCGATGATGCATTTCGCTGGGAGTTCCCCACCTGAAGGAACTCCGGATCCCTTGGCCCCTTGGCCCCTCGGAACCTTGGCCCCTTCCGAGGCAGCCTTTAGACGGAACGCGCCCGGGACGTCTGTGAACGGCGTGGACGGACGTGCGGGAGAGTGCCAGATCGGCACAGGCGGGCGTCGGAGCTGAACATGGTCGCGCCCTTGCGTGCGCCCGCGAGCGCGGTCGAGCGGCACGCCGAGCTGCTCGGCAAGATCCGCAGCGCGGTCGGCGAGGTGATCGTCGGTAAACCCGAGGCGGTCGAGCTGCTGCTCACGGCGGCGCTGGCGGGCGGACACGTGCTGGTCGAAGACGTGCCGGGCGTGGGCAAGACGACGCTCGCCAAGGCCATCGCTCGCGTGTTCCGGGTCGAGTTCTCACGGGTGCAGTTCACGCCCGACCTGCTGCCCGCCGACATCCTCGGCTCGCCCGTGCTCGACCCGCGCGCGGGTTCGTTCTCGTTCCACAAGGGCCCGGTGTTCACGAACGTGCTGCTCGCCGACGAGATCAACCGCGCCTCGCCGCGCACGCAGTCGGCGCTGCTCGAGGCGATGAGCGAGGCGCAGGTGACGGTCGACGGCACCACCTACCGGCTCGAGCCGCCCTTCTTCGTGTTCGCCACGCAGAACCCGCACGAGTTCTCGGGCACCTATCCGCTGCCCGAGGCGCAGCTCGATCGCTTCCTCTTGCGCGTCGCGCTCGGATACCCCTCCGAGACGGCCGAGCTCGACATGCTCTACGCGCGGCAGAGCCGCGACCCGCTCGATCGGCTCGACCCCATCGCGACGCGTGAAGACCTGATCGCCATGCAGGCCGCGGTGCGGGAGGTAGAGGTGAAGCCCGCCGTCGGCCGCTACCTCCTCTCGCTCGTGACGGCTACCCGCGGCCACACCGACGTGGTGCTCGGAGCGAGCCCGCGCGGCGCGCTGGCGCTGTTCCGCGCCACCCAGGCCCGCGCCTACGCGCACGGGCGCGCCTACGTCACGCCAGACGACGTGCAGCAACTCGCCGCCCCCGTGCTCGGCCACCGCATCGCGCTCACGCCGGAGGCGCGCTACGGCGGACGCGGCCCCGCGCGCGTGCTCGACGACGTGGTGCGCGGGTTGCGCGTGCCCGCTTGAGGCAGTGAGCGGCAGTGAAGCAGCGGCTGGCGCGGCTCAATCACCTCTTCGTTCCTGACACTCGCCAGGAGCGCGATCGCCGCGGGCGCGGACGCGTGGGGCGCCGCGCGCTGCGGCTGAGCTGGGTGTTCGCGCGCCTGTCGCGCGAGGGGCGAGCCCTCTCCAGCATGGCCAGCATCTCGCTGCTGTTCGGCGCCGACCTCTCGCGCAGCGAGTCCCACGTTCTGGTGCTCGCCACCCTCTCGCTGATCATCGCGGCGCTCGCCTTCAGCCGTGGATATCGACTGATCGGCATCTCGACCCGCCTCGGCGTGCCGCAGCGGATCGCCGTCGGCGACGAAATAAACATCGACATCGAGCTCACGAACGAGGGGCCGCGCGATCGTCACTCGCTGCGCATCGAGACGCCGCTGTTGCCCTGGGACGGCAAGTTCACCGAGCTGCCTGCTGACGTCGAGCTGCTGCTGCGCGGAGGCAAGCGGCGGGTGACGGCGCGGGCACGCTTCACCGCGCGCGGCGCCCACCACCTCGATCCGTTCCGCGTGGCAGCGCTGGTGCCGCTCGGCATCGCGCAGAGCGCCTACGTCGAGACGCCGGGCGCATCGTTCATGGTGGTGCCGAAGGTAGCACGCGTGACGGCCGTCACGGCCCCTTTCAACCGCCGCTACCAGCCGGGCGGTGTCGCCGGCGCCTCGCGCACGGGCGACGCGACCGACCTCGCCGGCGTGCGCCCTTATCGCCCCGGCGATGCGCTGCGCGATTTGCACGCGCGCTCCTGGGCCCGCCACGGCGAACCGATGGTGCGGCAGTACCAGGAGGAGTACTTCACCCGCATCGGAGTGGTGGTCGACACCGACGCTACAGCAGCGAGCGCGGCGCACCTCGAGGCGGCGCTCTCGCTGTGCGCGGGCATCATCGCCAAGCTGTGCCGGGGCGAGGCGCTGGTGGATGTGCTGGTCACCGGCGAGCACGCCGAGCGGCTCTCGCTCGGGCGTAACCTGGCCTCGCTCGAGCGCGCGCTCGACGTGCTCGCCGCGGCGAACGAGAGCCACGAGTTCGCGAGCGATCGCCTGCTTGGGCAGCTCGGGCCGCACCTCGGACGCCTCTCGTCGGTGGTGCTCGTGGCGCTCGGCTGGGACGCGGCGCGCGCGGAGTTCGTGTCGACGGTCGAGGCCCGCGGCGTGGCCGTGGTGGTGTATGTGGTCGGTGACGAGGGCGAGCGCAGCCCGCGCGCGACGCGCGTCTCGCTCGGCGCCATCGTGGGCGGGCAGGAGCTCGCGCTGTGACGCTGCGCTGGCTCTCGGCGCTGCCGTTCGCGATCGTGGCGCTCGCGCTGGGCGACGCCGCCGCCTGGCAGTTCGGGCTCGTGATGCTCGGCCTCATCGCTGTCGTGCCCGCGGTCGGACCGCGCTGGGAGGTCGACACGGGCCGGCAGGCTCTGACGAGCGCGATCGGCGCGGGCGCCGGCTACGTGCTCACGTCGTTCGCCTACGAGCCCGACCCCGGGCGCCTTTCCGATGGCTGGGCCAAGTTGTGCGCAGCGGCGCTTCTGGCCGGGCTGGCCCGCTCGCTGCTCGTGGCTCCACGCGGCGGCTACGCGGCGACGCTCGCGCTCGCCTTCGCCGCGCTCACCTTCGCCGGCAAGGCGCCCAACCCCGCCTTCGCCGTGTACGTCGTGTCGTTCCTGCTGAGCGGCGTGTGGGCGCTCGGCGCGTCACGCAAGGGAGCGGCGCTCGCGCCCGGGCCGCACCGCTTCTGGATGGGCGCGCTCGTGATCCTCCTGGCGGCTCTGCTCGGGTTCGGCACCACCTCGGGCCTGCGGCAGCTGCACGCCTGGGCTCGCGGGCGCACCCGGTACAGCGCGGCAACGTGGCAGCCGCGCGTCGGCTTCTCCGATCGCATGGAGCTCGGGGCGCTCGACGGCCTGCTCGACTCCGACCGGCGCGTGCTGCGTGTACGCGGCGGCCAGGTCGACTACCTGCGCGGCGTGGTGCTCGACCGTTACGAGAGCGGCGGCTGGGTGCCCTCGGACGCCGCTCGGCACCAGGCGGAGCAGCGCCTCGACCCGCTGCCCAGCAAGCACGCCGTGGAGATCAGCGCCATCGCGCCCAACCTCAGCCGATTCTTCCTGCCGCTCGAGGCGGCCGAAATCCGTACCGTCCCCGGGAGCGTCCTGATCGATGATTTCGGCGTGGTGCGCCCGCCCGCGCGGCGCGCGCAAGAGTCGGTGCGGTTTCGAGCCGCGCCGCGCTCGAGCGCGCTGCTCGTCGGGCCGCGCTCGAGCGATCTGCACGTGCCGCGGCGGCTGCGCCCGCGGCTCGTGAAGCTGGTGAAGCAATGGACGGCGGGCGCCGACGGCGACGCCGAGAAGCTGCAAGCGATCGAGCAACGCCTGAAGCGCGACTACGGGTACGCGCGCTCTTTTGGGCGCCGCATCGGAGTCGACCCCGTTCTGGACTTCTTGTTCGAGCGCAAGGTCGGACACTGCGAGTACTTCGCGAGCTCCCTGGCCCTTCTCGCGCGCACCGCGGGCGTGCCGACGCGAGTGGTGATGGGCTACCGAGTGAGCGAACGGAGCCCGTTCGGCTACTACGTGGTGCGCGAGCGCAACGCGCACTCGTGGGTCGAGGCTTGGTTGCCCGGTGAAGGCTGGGCCACGCGCGACGCGACGCCGCTCGAGGCGCAGCCCAACAACGCCGAGCGCGAGGCGAGCTACCTCGCCTCCAGCCTCGACGCGCTGGGCGTCGCGTACGAGGCCACCACGGATTGGTTGTCGGAGCGCACGCTCGCGCAGACCAGCGCGGCCTGGCTGTTCGGCTGCGCCGTGCTCGTCGTGATCGTGGCGCGCGGCGTGCGCCGCCGCTCGCGCCTGAAGGGCTGGGCCGACGACGAGGCGCTCCTGCCGTTCATGCTGCCGCTGCTCGCGGCGCTCGATAGGGACGGACACCCGCGGCGCCCCGACGAGCCGATCGAGCGCCTGGCGGCGCGCCTGCCCGACGACGAGCCCGCGCGCCTGCTCCTGCGCTACAGCGCCCTCCGGTACGGGGGCATCGGCGACGCCGCGGCGCTCGCGCGCGACGTCGGCGCCAGCTTGGCTGCGCGCCGACGGCGTGCCGGGTGAGACACGCCGTCGGCAGAACGCCTGCGAACGCTCGGCGTCACGCGCCCACCCGGATGTCTCCGGCGAACCCGTTCGGCCCGAGCGGAGGCGCCGACGTGCGCCGCCAGCGCTGCACCTTCTCCGCTACCCACACGTGGCGCTCGGCTTCGGGCGCGTAAGCGCAAGCGACGTGAGGCTCGTCGAAGCCCGCTCGACGCAGCAACTCGAGCACTTCGCGAGCCGTGTAGAAGCGCTGGCGAAGCCCGAAGCCGCGCCGGGTGACGAGCCTCTCGTCGCGCAGGTGGCGCGCGTGAACGGTGTATGTGAGCGCCGCGCCGTCGGGCGTGTGCTCGTACACCTCGGCCGACAGGCGCAACACCTCGCGCCCGCAGGTGCTGCGCAGCTCGCAGGGAGCGAGCGGCGGCGGCCAAGGGCTCGGCCGCCAGGGGCTCGCCCAGCGCCCGATCCAGCCCGAGCGATCGCCCCACGGAGCGGGATGATCGAAGAGCAGCGCTCCGCCCGGCTCCAGCGCGCGATAGAGCCGGAACAGAGCGACGGCGTCTGCCTCCGGTGTGGCGCCCGTGCCGAGCACGCGGCCTGCGTAGATGCTGCGATAGCGCCGCGGCAGATCGATCTCGTGCAGCGGCTGCGAGTACAGCCGATGCCCCGACAGCCCATGCTGCTCGAACTGAGCGCGGCAGGCCGCGTACAAGCCGCGCGACGGCTCGAGCCCGTCGAGGTCGGCGCCAGCCGCGCGACAGTCCGCGAGGCGCCGGCCCATGCCGAAGCCCACCTCGAGCGCGGCCCCGCCCGAGCGGCACACGAAGCCCTCGAGCAGGCGAGCCTCCGCCTCGTTGGGCACCAGATCGGGCCACCATTCGACCACGCTCCGGTACTGCCACGGCAGGGCGGAGCCTCGCTGCACAGGCGCCGCTTCGCGCAGTGCAACACCATGCTGAATGAACAAACCGATATCGCTGATCACGATGAGCTCGCGAGGCGCACGAGTGCGCGCTCGCCTCCAGCCAAGAGAGGAAAGATGGGGCGCTCGACGAGGCTCGCGAGGCGACGACGCGGCACACGGCGAGGGGTGCTGCGCCGGCGCTCGCGCGCAGGCTCGTGAGGGTCCCTGGAATACTTCTATGTGGCGACGTGCAACGGTTGCGTGCGGTCGTCAGGCGCACCACACCCGGGCGTTCGCCTCGCTGCTCGGGACGCCGTCGGCTGATGATTCAGCACGACGACGCCGGCGAGCACCGGTCAGCGATCGAGCTCGATCACTCCCGCGCCCATCGGCGGCGTGTCACTCGCACGGGCTCGAAATAGCGCCCGAAAGTCGGCACTTCCGAAACCGTACGCGGCACTGAACGGCGCGCCTGCGCGATGCAGACCCCAGCCGTTCCTCGCCTCGCCTCGATGGCGTCAATCAGGCCCGGCGGCGCCAGCTCCACCAGGCACCGGCCGAGCCGGTCGTGGTGACCTGCAGCGCCGCCGGTCGATCGTGGGAGAGAAACGAACCCTGTGAGTCAAAGATTACAGTATTCATTCGTCAACACCTCCCAAGATGGCTCGCCGGATCGCGAGCGCGTGCAATCTGACTGACGGTCGCCACGTCGTCAAGTCGCGATCAGAGAGACCAGCTCGCTCAGCTGATGGATCGTGTGATCTTTACAGGCTGGCTCCGGCCAGTAGGGCACGAAGCGCCAGATCGCCGTGAGGCCGGCCGCGTGCGCGCCAGCGACGTCGGCCATCGGGTGATCGCCCACGTGCCAGGCCCGCTCTGCGACGACGCCGATGCGCTTTAACGCGAGCTCGAAGATGCGTCGATCGGGCTTTCGGATGCCCTCGCGCTCCGAGATCAGCGTGGCGTCGAGCAACGGCTCGAGCCCGAGCCGCTCGACCTTTGCGGCCTGGGTATCGGTGCGGCCGTTGGTGACGAGCGCGATCGCGATGCCGCGCGCTCGCAGCTCGCGGAGCGTCGAAAGCGCGTCGGGAAAGGGCGCCCCGAAGCGCGGGTACACTTCGCGAAAATGCTCGGTCAGAGCGTCGCCGAGCGCGGCGTCGAGCCCGAGCTCGCGCACCAGCCTGCCGTAGGCCGTGCGTCTGTCGGCGTGACCGTGGTCGTCGAGCTCGAGCATCCGCTCGACGTAGCGCTCGGGGCTGATCCCCCCGAGCACGCCCTGGAAGGCCCGGTGCTGGGCGCCAAACAGATCGCGCACGGCGCCGTCGCGATCGAACAGGGTGCCATCGAGATCGAACAGCACCCCTTGCACCATGAGCCGGTGGTAGCTCGCCTCACCCGCCGAGACAAGGGCTCGGCGCTCGTGTGGCCCGGAGCCCTCGCCCGATCGCGAAGCTCAGGCCTGCGCGGGCGGGAGGATCATCTCCAGGTTGGCGGCGCCAGGCGGCACCATCGGCAGCACGTTCTCATCGCCCGGCACGAGCACGTCGATCAGCGCGGGCCCGGGCGTGTCGAGCAGCTCGCGCAGCCGCTCGGGCCCGAGCTCCTCGGCGCGGAATCGCTCGCCTCGCACGCCGAAGGCGCGGCCCAGCGCGGCGAAGTCGGTGCCGCGCTCGAAGTGAGCAGCGCTGTAGCGCCGGCCGTAGAACAGCTGCTGCTGCTGGCGCACCAGGCCGAGCTGCGCGTTGTTCATCACGAACGTCGTCACGTCCAGGCCGAGCTCGGCGAGCGTGGCGAGCTCTTGCACGTTCATCAGCAGTGAGCCGTCGCCGCTCACGCACACCACCTTGCGGCCCGGGCAGGCGAGCGCGGCGCCGATCGCCGCCGGCAAACCGAATCCCATGGTGCCGAGCCCGCCCGAGGTGAGCAGCGTGCGCGGCTCGTGGAACGGCAGGCACTGCGCGACCCACATCTGGTGCTGGCCCACGTCGGTGGTGACGATGGTCCGCCGATCGAGCTCGGCCGCGAGGCGCTGCAGGAACTCGCAGCCGCGACCGAACAGGCGGAGCGGGCGCTCGGCGCGCAGCTCGGCGATGCGCGCACGCCAGAGCGGGCGCTCGCGCGGCGGCGTGCGCTCGCACAGGCGGCTCAGGGCGAGCCTGGCGTCCGCCACGACCCCGAACTCGATCGGCTTGATCTTCCCGAGCTCGCGCGCGTCGATGTCGATGTGGATGATGCGGGCGTTGCGACAGAAGAGCTCGGGGTTGCCCGTCGCCCGATCGTCGAAGCGCGCGCCCACCGCGAGCACCAGATCCGCCTCTTCGGTGGCGTAATTGGTGTAGGGCGCGCCGTGCATGCCGAGCATGCCCAGGAAGCGCGGATCGTCTGGCGGGTAGGCACCGAGCCCGTGCAGGGAGCTCACCACGGGAATGTCGGCCCGGCGCGAGAGCTCGAGCAGCGGCGCATACGCCGCCGCCACGTGCACGCCGCCACCGATGTACAGGAGCGGGCGTTCGCTCGCGTCGAGGCAGGCCGCGAGCCTCGCCCACGTCTCCGGGCTGTCTGCGTCGAGCCGCTCGCGCATGCGCGGAGCTCTCGCGCCCGGAGCGCTCACGACGGCTCCTCGAGTCACTCGAGAGGCCGGGGTCGCGCTCGCGGCGGCCTCGGCGGGGAGCCGCTCGTTGAGCACGTCCTTGGGGATGTCGAGCAGCACCGGCCCCGGACGCCCGCTCGCGGCGATCTCGAACGCGCGCGGCAAGAGCTCGGCGAGCTCGAGGGCGCTGTGCGCGAACAGGCAGGCCTTGGTCACCGGACGCGCCAGCGCGCAGGTGTCGACCTCCTGGAAAGCGTCGGTGCCGATGAGCTTCTGCGGCACCTGCGCCGTGATCGCGACCAGCGGGATGGAGTCGCCGCGTGCGTCCGCGAGCGCGGTGATCAGGTTGGTCGCTCCCGGGCCCGACGTCGCCAGGCACACGGCCACCTCGCCCGTCGCGCGCGCCATGCCCTGCGCGATGAACGCGGCGCCCTGCTCGTGGCGCGCCAGCACGTGCTGGATCGAGCTCGCCGTCAGCGCGTCATAGAGCGGCAGGATGGCGCCGCCCGGGATGCCGGCGACGATCTCGATGCCCTGCCGCTCGAGCTCGCGCACCACCAACGCCGCCCCCGTGAGCGGCATCGGGCTCGGCTCGAGCGCGGCGACCCGGGCGCGCACACCGGAGGCGGGCCGCGCCGTGCGCGCCGGCTCACTCTGCGGGCAACGGGGATCTGCGGGTTCGAAGGATATTTCGGATTGGGTCACGACCTGGCGTCTTTCTCGGGAGGCCCGAGGAGCCAGGTCTGAAACGACGAAGCCCCGTCGGGCCGCGCCGACAGGGCTTCTGAACGTTTGATTCGCTTCCCTATCCTGCGCAGACCGCCATAGACAGGCCTACTACGAGGCTGTCGAGCGGGCGGGCGAGGACGACGAGAAGCGACACGATGGATTCAGCTTACTCGCCGAGGCGCCCCTGTCAACGCGTGCCGATGAACTCCGGCTCGGTCACCGCGCCCCAGCGCACGTTATATCCCATGTTCACGCGCACTTGCTCGCCCTGGAAGCGGAAGCTCGCGGTCAGCGTGTAGGGCGTCTCGTCGAAGCAGAGCCGCGCCACGAACGTGTCGGGCGCGCTCCAGGCGCCGGTGGCGGCCAGACCCTGCTCCGGGGTGTCAAACAGCTCGTTGATGCGTTTGTAGAAGGTCGTACGCTGCCGGGCCCAGGCCCCCATCCCCAGCGTGACCGAGTGGGTGCCGTCGGCGTCTTCGATCGCGAGCCGCGGCTCGGCTCCGGCGAAGTCCAGCGTCACGCTGCGGATGCCGCGCGAGTTCTGCGCCGTCGCGTAGCGGCGGCCCGACACGTCGCTCGCGAGCGGCGACGTCATCTCGCCGGTCGGCACCGGCAGCGCAAGCCCCGTCAGACGATCGCGCAACGCCGCGAGCGCCGTCGGGTTCTCGGGTTGCGCGTCGCCGAGCACTGCGGGAAGCAGATTTTGCCACACCAGGTTCATGACACCGTTCGTGTCGGTGGTGCCGCTCGTGATGGCGAGCACGATATCCTGCTCGGGGAGCACGAAGCCAAACTGCCCGAGCGAGCCGTCGGCGCGATAACCGTGCTCGCTGCGCCAGAACTGGTAGCCGTAGCCGTAGTTCCAGTTGCCGTCGTCGTTGCCCGTCGACACCTGGCGCGCGGTCGCGTCGGCAGCCCACTGCTCCGGGAGCAAACGCTGGCCGTTCCACATGCCGCCCTGCAGATAGAGCTGGCCGAACTTCGCGAGGTCTTCCGTGCGCACCGAGAGGCCGCCGTCGCCGAGGTTCACGCCCTCGGCGCTCTGACCCCACAGCTCACCGCCGATGCCGAGCGGCGCGAACAGGCGCGGCTTCAGGTACTCGTCCACCGTGGTGCCAGCGACGCGCTGCACGAGCGCGCCCAGCATGTACGCGGCGCCCGAATTGTAGAGGAAATAGCTGCCGGGCGCGCGCTGCACGCTGCTCTCTAGGAAGGAGCGCGTCCATTGCCCGTCGCTGCGCTGGCGCATGGCATCGATCGAGTCGCCCTCGTGCCCCGTGGTCATCGTGAGCAGGTCGCGCACGCGCATCGCCGCCATCTCGGGATCCGGGGTCGCCGGCGCGAGGTCGGGGAAGTGCGAGACGATCGGGTCGTCGATCGAGAGCAGGCCCTCTGCAGCCGCGAAGCCCACCGCCGTCGCGTTGAAGCTCTTG
>Ga0247763_1000367_pt1 | contig 26652 bp, 21 predicted proteins | sample UWRJL141409B4_FD_179926 | JGI IMG/M metagenome (GOLD analysis project Ga0247763, IMG submission 179926) | Plant litter microbial communities from Arlington Agricultural Research Station in Wisconsin, United States - UWRJ-L141-409B-4 | ecosystem: Environmental > Terrestrial > Plant litter >...
GCTTAATGCTCGACGACAAGTCGACCTGCGACGCGCCGCCCACCCTCAATGGCACCGCCTCAGGTCTAGTCAACATCCTGCCTGCGTGGAAAGGCAAAGGAACACCCGAGGGAGGTTGTTGGCATCCGAGAACCTTCAAGCGCGCCGTGGTGGTGCTGATCGATGCCCTCCGATACGACTTCACCATCCCCATCGGCGATGGCGCCCTCTATCACGATGCCTTTCCCTTCCTGTACGAAACAGCGACGCGGTCGCCCTCCCATGCCTTCCTTCGGCCCTTCATCGCTGATCCACCGACATCGACGCTGCAGCGCCTCAAGGGCCTGACCACGGGTACTTTGCCCACTCTAGCGGACCTGGGTAGCAGCTTTGCCGGGACAGCCATCGAAGAAGATAATTTGCTGATGCAGCTGCGAGATTCTGGACGGCGGATGGTACACCTGGGTGATGATACGTGGGAGTCGTTGTTCCCTGGCTATTTCAACAAGAACGTGAGCCATCCTGAGGACAGTTTCAACGTCTGGGATCTGCACACTGTGGATAATACAGTCATGCAACACATCTTCCCCCTCATGGACAGAAAAGGCGAGTGGGATTTCCTAGTCGGTCACTGTCTGGGCGTAGACCATGCTGGCCACCGTTACGGACCTGATCACGCGGAGATGACTGCGAAACTACGCCAGATGGACATATTCATTCGGGATTTGACCGCCCAGATCGATGATGACACTCTCCTTGTCGTCATGGGGGACCATGGAATGGACGGGAAGGGGGACCACGGTGGCGAGAGTGATGATGAGATCGAATCTGCCTTATGGATGTATTCTTCAAGACCCATCTTCGGTCGGACCGAACCTGAATTCGTCACGCCTCCAGCCAATGCTAAGACCCGCCCCGTCAACCAGATTGATCTCGTTCCCACCCTCGCGCTGCTTCTCGGCATTCCTATCCCATTTAGTAACCTGGGTCGTCCGATTGAGGAGGCATTTGCCGGCCCGTCGGGAAACGCTTGGAACGTCCTGGCAGCTGCTGAGCAGACGAGCGCGGCAGGCGTCAAGCGCTACCAGGCATCCTACTCGGCTGCCCGGGGGGTTGAGCAGACCGTGACGCCAGGCTCTCCCGCAGAACTGTGGAGCAAGGCCGAAGCTCTTCTCATCATGACAGCCAGCCAGAAGAAAGGGAACTGGCAGCCCGTATACGCAGCCTTTGCTGACTACCAGCGAGAAACGCTGAAAAAGTGCAAGGGCCTTTGGGCCAAATTTGACCTAAAGAGCATGGCTACGGGTATTGTCGTCATGGCTGCCGGTGTGCTGGCCCTCCTCGTCTATGTTACAAAAGGGAATGACGACGAGGACTTGGCTGTCGACGACCCCGAGTTGGATCTCGCTGAATGGAAATTGCAGATGCAAGGTGTAAAGTCCAACATAGACACGTCGGCCGAGCTCCTAGAAAAAAATCTTGTCGCCGCCGGCATGTTTGGCGCTCTGCCTCTCCTCTGCGGAGGCGCGCTGCAGTCGTACATGGCTGGAACGGACGACTGGTATCGAGGCGCCGGTATCGCGGCGCTTACAAGTATTGCTTCTGTCCTGATAAGACTGTTTGAAGCCCAAGAAAGTCTGGTGAACCTCATTCCGCGGTCTATCTGGGCTTGGATGGCTGTCGTGTTTACTGTTAGTCAGTCCGTTGGCTTTGCTTCCAACTCTTATACGATATGGGAAGACTCTATCCTTTTATTCTTTCTCGCCACCTTCGGCCTGGTTTCGGCCTTATCCGCCCTCCGGCTACCTTCCCTGGTGGATCGGTACTTGATCATCTATCATTCGCTCGTCTTCGTCCTACTCGGGCGAGTGGCCTCTCTCTCTAAACTTTGCCGCGAGGAGCAGATGCCATACTGCACCTCGACATACTACGCCTCGGCAACTTCGTCTACTTCGGCGCCGTGGCAACTCGTGATTCCTTTCCTGGTCTTCCTCATTCTACCGTCCGTCATCAAGGCCTATCTCGCGCCCACGCGTGCTTATGCAGGCCTAGCTCCACCGTGGATCAACTATGCTTTTCGTGCCGGTCTTTTCTTCTCTGCCCTATACTGGACCTTGGATGCGGCTGACAACGGGAACTGGCTCTCGAGCCTTCCAGAAAAGTTGCTCAAGCATATCAACGTCTACCTTGCCCAGATGATTCTCGGCGTCGCTCTCGTGGCTGGCAGCACAGCGTTCATCTGGGCCCCGCCATCTGTCTCGGTCATCACCACCTCCCCTCAGGACCAACCGCACAAAGCACAGGTTGCCATCCTGGGTTACGGCAACGCCCACGGCGCACGCTACATCTTCCTTCCGCTCAATATCTTCGTTGCCTGCTTCCTGCTATCCAAGCCCATGGGTGGCGGTGTCCTCGGCCTCATGATGTGGCAGATTCTCTCCCTTGTCGAAATCATCGACCTAAACTCCCTTGGGAATTCCCCCATCGGCCCCGTCATTCTCGCCCTCCTCGGTACGTTTCACTTCTTCAAGACAGGCCACCAGGCCGCACTTGCCAGCATTCAGTGGGACAGTGCCTTCATTCCTATGTTCACTATCCGCTACCCGTGGTCGCCTCTTGCCGTCGCGTTCAACACCTTTGCCGGGCAGATTATCGCCGCTTCAGCCCTTCCTCTCCTGGTACTATGGAAAACAGACCCCAAGCGCAAGGGTCTGCTTGACGCTGTCAGTCGTGCCTTTGGCTATTTTGTCGCCTACTTCGCCGTGGAAGCGCTCGCCACCATGGCCTGGGCTGGCCATCTACGTCGTCATCTCATGCTGTACCGCGTTTTTTGCCCAAGGTTCATGCTCGCCGCCCTGGTGCTGCTGGCGGTGGACGTTGCGGGCATCCTCATCGCTCTGACGGGCACGAGGATGAACACGATTGCTATTGGCGATGTTTTTGGCTGGGCTGAGTAGTAAACCTCTTCTCTGTTTTTACTACGTCGTTCCTTGGAACTGGAAATAAACTGCCACATTGGCTGGAACAAAGGCTGGAGTGTTTTCTGGAATATATGATGAATTAGGTACTCATTACACATACCCGGCCTGTATATGTGAGGCAAACGTCAAGCATCCAAATGTCGAAATAAAGGGGGGGGGGTTGGATTGGACGCATTTACTGCTTCAAGCAGCTGTTTCCTTTTATGTTTAGTTGAGATGGGGGGCTCTGTAGAATCTACATGACCGTGGATCGTCATATTAACCTCAGAGACTGCCATCATCATAACTCCCCCAGATTTGATCGTTTCTGTCATGGTGATGTGGGCTTGCAATACAGTTAGGTTGCCTGCCCGCCCAACTTTACGCGAAGCTAAAAGGCTTGAGAAGCCTCATGGTATCACACAAATATCAGATTGAAACAAGGTGGAAAAGGAAGTGCCAAGTGACCGTTCATTTGACAGTCTCGTCCAAGACATAGTCTTGTCTATATCGACCAAGCCAGTTTCGTGGCATTTCTAGTCCCCGATCCCAATCCCAGGGCAGGACCACATTCAACTTGTTGAAACTGTGTCCCGTGGTAGTGCCATTTCATCCCAGAATCATCCCAAATATAACCCAAGCCAGAAAAGAACACCTTTTCGCGCACCAAATTCCCTCCAACGCCGAGTTGAGAATGGCGGCCCCTTATGCTATGCTGTTGAAAACAGATCCCGGATCCCCTACCTTGCCCGTCTAACGCCCTGTTGAGAATGGCGTCTCGAGGTATCATCGTCATCCCCGTTTTTGTGTAACCTGTTGAAAACCCAGACCCCTCAAATGCTGATGCTGTTGAAAAAACCCTGGACGAGCATATGGCATCATCATTTGATGCCTCTCCTATTACGATTAATGGCAATTAAGCCTGGTCCTTGTACTGCTCACGGAAGTACTTGGCAGCGTTGACCATGTGTGTGAGAGCGCCCTTGACCTCATCCCACTTGCGGGTTTTCAGGCCGCAGTCTACAAGTCATGTTAGCTGATGGTACGCAGTTGCATTTCGGGGAACATACCAGGGTTGATCCAGAGCTGATCGGGGCGCAGATACTGGAGCATTTCCGAGATGCGCTGCTTGAACTCGGCCTCGGCAGGAACGCGAGGGCTGTGAATGTCGTAGACACCGGGACCGATGTGGCGAGGGTAAGACTCATCGATGAAGACCTTGAGGAGCTTGGCATCCGACTTGGAGTTCTCAATCGAGAGCACGTCGGCATCCAGTGCAGCAATGGCTGTGGCCAGGTTAGTCACGAACGTGTATCACAGACGAGTCGCAGAAGATTCTCACCATGAAAGAAGTCCTGGAACTCAGAGTAACAGAAGTGGGAGTGAATCTGAGTAGAGTCCTCAACGCCAGCAGTGGCGAGCTTGAAGCTGTCAACAGCCCATTGGAGGTAGGCGTCACGCTCAGCACCCTTACGGAGAGGCAGGCCCTCCTGTCATACTGTCAGTAATCTTGCTGGTTTCTCGTCATAGAGAGGAATGCTTACACGAAGAGCCGGCTCATCAACCTGAATGACGAAGATGCCGTTCTTCTCGAGGTCGACAACCTCGTCGCGGAGAGCCAGGGCAAGCTGCTGGCACTGGACCGACTGATGGACGTCATCGCGAGGGAAAGACCACCGAAGGCAAGTGACGGGGCCGGTAAGCATGCCTTTCATGGGCTTCTTGGAGACCGAAGCGGCATACTTGGACTCCTTGACAGTCATGGGAGCAGGGCGCGAAATATCGCCCACAATGATGGGGGGACGCACGCAGCGGGAGCCATAAGACTGAACCCAGGCGTGTGTAGTAAAGACGTAACCCGTCAAACGCTCACCGAAGTATTGCACCATGTCGTTACGCTCAGGCTCACCATGGACATATACGTCCAGGTCGAGCTCATCCTGGATCTTAACGGCGAGGTCGATCTCCTTCTTGATGAACTCGTCGTATTGCTCCTCCGTGATTTCACCCTTGGTGAACTTGTTACGCTGGACACGGATCTCCTGAGTCTGGGGGAAAGAGCCGATGGTGGTGGTGGGGAACAGTGGAAGCTTGAGATGGGTCTTTTGCTGAGCATAACGAGCATCGAAGGGGGATTTGCGGTTGTGCATCTCGGGGGTAACCTCGGCTTGGCGCTCCTTGACCTTGGGGTCGTTGGTGCGCGAGGACTCGGAACGAGACTTCCATGACGCGGCATTAGCATCAAGCTCGGCGCGAACAGACTCGGGGTCAACGACGGCCTTGGCGAGGATGGCCACTTCCTTGACCTTCTCCACAGCGAAAGAGAACCACTCGTAGACCTCAGCGGGAAGCTTCTTCTCGCTTGTGAGAGTGTGGGGAGTGTGGAGAAGGGAGCTGGAAGTGGAGACGATGACGCGCTCTGGGCCGAGAGTCTTGATAGCGGTCTGGACGAGTTCAATCGACTTTTGGAAGTTGTTCTTCCAAATGTTCCTGCCGTCAACAACACCAGCAGAGAGAGTCTGGCCGGGGCCAAGCTGCTTGAGTACAGGTTCGAGCTGCTCGGGGTTGCGGACAAGGTCGACATGCAGACCCTTCAGGCCGGAGAAAGCAGGGATGATATCGAAGTTGTGAACAATGTCGCCGAAATAGGTGGCAATGATAATGGAAGGGATAGCATCACCAAGAGCGCTGATAGCCTCATATGCGGGCTTGAAAGCAGCCTTGATTTCAGGACGGAGGTCATAGACGAGGACGGGCTCATCAATCTGGACGCTATCAGCACCAGCGGCCTTGAGGGCCTTTAGGAGCTCAATGTAAACAGGAACGAGCTTGTCAAGCAGAGTGATAGGGTCAACAGAAGAACCTCTGTCAGCCTTGCCAAGGGCCAGGAAAGAGACGGGGCCGACGAGGACGGGCCTGGTGTGAACACCAGCCTTCTTGGCCTCAAGGAACTCGCGGACGGGCTTGGGATCCTTAGCAAGGGAGAAGGTCTGATTGTCTTGGAGGGTGGGCTTGACGTAGTGGTAGTTGGAGTCGAACCACTTGACCATCTCCAGAGCGGGCACGTCCACACCCCCCTTTTGGTGGCCACGACCCATTGCGAAGTACTCATCGATGGGATCGAGCTTCTGCGAGGTGTAACGCTCCGGGACAGCCTGTTGAGTGGAGTCAGTTGATTGTTCCCGTACAGACAGCGAGAAATTGGACGTCTTACGTTGAAGAGCTGGATGTGGTCCAGGACGTGGTCGTAGTGGGCGAAGTCATTGGAAGGAATGATGTCGACGCCAGCGTCCTTCTGGATCTTCCAGTGTGCGAGTCTCAGCCTCTTACCCTCAGCGAGGAGGTCGGCCTGGGAGAGCTTGTCGCCCCAGTAGGCCTCGTTGGCCTTTTTGAGGTCCCGGAGGACACCGATGCGGCTGTTAGGAGCAAGTAGTCAGTGCCCAATCGGATGGAACAAAAATTCCGTCCAACGAGGGCGGGGATCCAAAACTCACGGGAAACCCAACACGGACGATTGCACCATCTTGGATCCGAGGTGGGGCACTGATGAAGTGAGTCTGGTCTGGTGATGGCGGGCGATGGGAAAGAGAAAGCAAAAACCTCTGGCCCTTGGAATCTACAAGGTCAGAAAGAGGGGGGGGGGGAAGGACCGGGGACAGGAGAGGAAATATGAAGAAAAGAAGTAAGAAAGAAGTGGGTGGCGGAAGGTGCGGTGTAGAAAACTTGTAGCTGTGCCTGTCCGCTTTTTGGCCGCGATCGGTGGTGGGGCACAAAGGCACGTCAAGCTCCTTTGGTGGGGGAGGGGGCGTGAGAGCCGTGGACGTAGCAGCTAGAGTCGGAGTTTGCGATGCAAAGCTGGCTCGGCTGCACTGAGCTTAGCGGAGCTAGAACAAATTGGGTGCTCAATACGTTATTTCCCTCTCTAATAATGTGACGGTCTTCCCCATGCAAGCGGGAGCTTCTGACCCGGATTTTCAGATGCGAGAGGAGTCGCTCTCCGAAGGGGTGTTAGTCTATAAATTCTAGCTGCAGCAAAAAGAGGGGATCGCTCGTTTAGACAACGCAGACTCCCTGATTCGGTAATGTCCCGGATCATCCTGTGTCCGGTTGCTCCGACGGTCTCTGCGCGTCTGGTTTCGGTTAATCCCAGGCTAATCCTGTATCTGCGACAGTCCAGCCAAGTGTGAGATTGGCTGGCGCAGGCCACGGTCGAAAGTTGCGAACAGCCTCGCACGAGCTTCGTCGTCACCAGTCTACAGCGGGTGGCTGTTCTTCATTTTCACAGTCTTTTTCTTTCATATTTGCCCATCAGTTGCCCGGTACCCACTCCGTGGTCGCTAATATAGCACCAAAGCGCATCTGCCACGGGCCCGACGAATTCCGATTGCCTCGGTCTCCCCCCTTTTTTTTTTCGGTCTCCAACAGCTTGATCGAACCTTCCCGAGTCGATCACTTATACCGATTTCGACAACCATGTATTCCAACTCTAGCTCGTTTCTAGGCGGCGGTAGCAATATGCGTCCCGGTCAGCCGCAATATGGCAGTCCGTTCGGCGCCCCAGCGGGCCAGCAGCAACCGCAGCAACCGCAGCAACAGGCCAGTCCGTTCGCTCCTCAACCAACGGGCTTCAGCCAAGCTCCGCTCCAACAGCAGTATACCGGGTACCCGGGAATACAGGCGCCGCAGGGTTCTGCAGCCTCTCTGCAGCAGCAGTACACGGGCTTCGGTCAGCCTGTCCCCCAGCCTGGCTTCCCAACCGGTCCACCGGCGATGCCCTCGATCCCGCCTCAGTTTCGGCAGCAGCTTCAGCAGCAACGCCAACAACAGCCCAATCTTTTTGCATCGGCTCCTGCCCAGCCGCCTACTACCCAGACTCTGGCACCCCCCCCTCCGCCAATGAAGCCGCAGCCAACGGGCTTCAGCGAGATGGCGGCCTCGTTCCAGACGGGTGGTGCTGCGAAGCCGAAGGGTCGCAGACCGGACAAGGGCCCAGTGAAGATCCCGAATATTAGGCTGTCATTTATTTCAGCTCAGGATCAGGCAAAGTTCGAATCGGTCTTCAAGTCTGCCGTTGGTGATTCCGGACAGACAACCATGTCGGGAGAGAAAGCTCGAGATCTGCTCCTTCGATCTAGACTCGACGGTGACTCGCTGTCTCACATTTGGTAGGTTATGCCCGGACTGAAGAAAGGCCACGACGGTGAAATTTGCTAATTACGGTGGCTAGGACCCTCGCCGATACTACGAGAGCAGGCCAGCTTCACTTCCCCGAGTTTGCACTGGCAATGTATCTTTGCAATTTGAAATTGACGGGGAAGACAATCCCCTCCACTCTACCGGAGAACATCAAGAACGAGGTGTCCAGCATGGTGGATATCATCAATTTCAGCGTCGCTGAAGAGGCGGGTGGATCTTCTGGTCCCAGCAGCACTGCGCCGGATTTCGGCGTCAGGCAGAACACAGCCACTCCACCTACAATCCAGCATCCGCAGCCCCAGCCTTCCAACTCACAACTTCTGCAAACTCAGATGACTGGCTTCCAGGGTCAGCAGCCTGGGTTCCTAGGTCAAAACCAGGGTCTCCAAGCACAGGCCACGGGTATGCCGCAAGCTGGCGGGTACACTGGACCTCGGCCGCCGATGCCGCCGATGCCCACGGGTTTTAGCTCGGGCCTGTCGCCGAACAGCGGGCCTGGCGGGATGATTGCCCCACTGAACTCTCAACCTACAGGGATGCCGGGCCAGTGGGGGCTCGTCAACACTCCGGCTACCGGTCTTCCCAACATTGATGCTCTTCAGGCGCGTATGATGCCCCAGCAAGGCCGCGAGCAGGGCACCTACACCACGGCTGGCCTCCAGGGCAACGCTGTGATTCCCTGGGCCATCACAAAAGATGAAAAGAAGCGATATGACTCCCTCTTCCGTGCCTGGGATGGCCTCAACAAGGGCTACATCGGCGGTGATCAAGCGATTGAGATTTTTGGGCAGAGTGGACTTGAGAAGCCAGATCTTGAGCGAATCTGGACTCTTGCTGACCACGGTAACAAAGGCCGTCTGGACCTGGATGAGTTCGCCGTGTCAATGCACCTGATTTACCGTAAATTGAATGGCTACCCTATCCCGAACCAGTTACCCCCTGAGCTGGTTCCGCCTTCAGCTCGGAATATCAGCGAATCTATTGGGACGATTAAGAATATGTTGCACCAGGAATCTGAATTCCGAAAGAATTCTGGTGCTGCCCTGCTTCCTCAAAAGACAGGCGTGAGCTACTTGAAAGGCCACTCATTCAGGGGCAATGCAGGTGGCTTGGGTGGTGGCCGCAAAGATGCTACAGTCTTCAAGAATAATGATGATGAGGTTGGCTATCGGTCGAGCGCTCGCCGTCGCTTGGGTAACGGATCACCTCGCCCGGACTCTCCTTCATCTGTCACGTCTAATGATGACTTGACACTTGATCAACTCCGGAAGAAGATCAAAGAGAAGCAAGTCCTCCTCGATGCCATGGATTTCAAGGACGAGAGACATACCGAAGAAGATGACATCCTTGATCGACGTGACCGCCGCGAGGCTGAGGAGTTATATCGCCGCATCAGAAGAATTCAGGAGGACATCGATGCCCACCCTGAGGCAGCATTTGTGGGCGGTGATTCCGATGCTGAGAGGCGGGCATTGAAACGTCAGCTTCAGAACTTGACCGACAAGGTTCCCGAGTTAGCTTCACAAGTGAGAAAGACGGAGAAGGTTATCGCCGATGCAAGACTCGAGCTCTTCCGTCTGAGAGACGCGAAAGCTCATCCTGGCAATGCCGCTGCGATCATTGGTACCGGTCCCGGGGGCATGGTTACCGAGTCCGACAGACTGAAGGCTCGGGCCAAAGCTATGATGCAGCAGCGGACCGCGGCTCTTACAGGAAGGAAGGTGGACGTTGGTGCTGACGATCTTGATGCCCCGAAACGTCTCGAGGAAGAAAGCATCAAGGTCAGGACCGAGAAGGAAAACAACGAGCGTATGGTCCGGGACGTTGAGGACAGTGTTCGCGAGTTTGCCAGGGGGATCGAGGATACCCTTAAGGACGGTGCTCAGGACTCTACTTCGGAGCACGAGAAGCGTCGCTGGGAAGACGGCCTCGGGGTTGAGGACGAAGTTCGCGATTTCATTTATGACCTTCAACGTTCCGGCCGAGCCACTCGTGTCAGAAATCAAGACCGGCAAGGAGGACGTAAGCCGGCCATAGAAGCTGCCAGGGCAGATGTCTCTCTAGTAGTTCATGCCGAACCTTCACCATTAGTGTCTCGCACATCTACCCCTACTGGAGCGACTGTCGGCGGCTCCTACTCATCGCACAAAACGCCCGAAGAGCGGGCTGTGTTCATTAAACAACAAGCAGAGCAGCGTATGGCTGAACGGCTTGCGGCTCTTGGTCTCAAGACTCCGACTAAACCGGGAGAGACACCGGCTCAGAGGGCGGAGCGTGAGAGGGCAGAGCGAGCTGAGAAGCTCCGGCAAGCGGAGGAGGAAGATGCACGGAGGGAGGCTGAGAGGCAAGCCAGGCTTGTAGAAGAGCAAGGTGGACCGCCTGTTGCTGTCAACTCTCCGAAGGCTGAGACCAAGCGGCCTCCTCCACCCCCTACCAGGAAGGGACCGAAAGCGGACGACAAGCGTGCTGAGGATGATGCAGCAGCTAGGAGGGCAGAAGAAGAGCGTTTAGAGAGGGAGCGCACAGAACAAGAACGTGTGGCACAGGAACTAGAGTGAGGGCTCCTCCATATTACCCAACATCAGCACGGTGTGTGTCTAACTGATTTGATAGGGATCGCGCACATGCCCAAGAGGACGAGCTTGCCAAAGAGCGTGAGGCCGCTGATGCTCGCTTGAAGGCGCTCGAGGAGCAGGTCCGTCAAGGAAAGCTTAAGAAGGAAGAAGAGAAGCGGAAGAAGAAGGCCGCTCTCGCCGAGCAAAAGGACAAGGAGGCCAAACTAGCTCAGCGTCGTGCAGAGATTGAGGCAGCTCGCAAACGTGAAGAAGAACTCCGAAGACAGCTTGAATCCATTGACGACGATACCTCTTCTGACGATGACGAAGGTCCGCAGCAGATCACTCCACAGGCTTCTACTCCTACCCTTGGTGGCAGTCAGTTCGGAAGTCAAGAGTTGGAGCCCAAGGCGACACCGGTGGCCGCGCCTCATCCACCTCCAATCGTCACGTCGAGCCCTGCTGGCGAAACTGAGAGTCGCAACCCATATTTCAGAATGATGTCTCAGTCTTCTGAATCGTCGGTGACGCCTGTTTCCGCAGCACCTGTGGTGCCGCACGTGGCACCTCCTCCACAGCAGCAGCAGACGGAGTCGACCAATCCATTCCACCGTCTGCCTCAGACAACTCCATCAGCGGCGCCATCAAGGCAGCGGCCCGATGACGACGACTGGGGTTCTGACAAGGATGATTCCGATGATGACTCGGATGACGACAGGCCTGGTGGCAAGAGCGCTGCCGCACTAGCCTCCATTCTCTTTGGTACTATGGCGCCGCCTCGACCATTGTCGGCTGTGGGAGACAAGTCGACAGCATCTCCTCCTGTGACCTCTCCGACCTCGCCGCCCCCTCCCGAGCAGAGCGGCGCGCCCACGGGTGCACCACCGCCACCACCTCCCCCTCCGATGCCGACGGGTGCACCTGCTGCTCTCCATACGTCACTGCCGATGCCAACGGGAGCTCCTTCGGCGCCTCCCCCGCCTCCACCACTCCCTGGAATGGCACCTCCACCCCCTCCTCCTCCGCCGGTAATGGCAGACATGCCGGCACCACCAGCAGGTGGTCGGCCAGCAGGATTCCTCGGAGAGATTCAAGCAGGCAGAGCTCTCAAGAAGACGCAGACCAAGGATACAAGTGGAGCTGCGGTTGCGGGTCGGGTTCTGGATTAGTTCTTAATCTACTAGTTCATGCCGCGGCACGTCTACCTTGCGCCTGTGGCCAGTCAGGTGGGAGTTTGGCCGGGCGGGGATTGGATTGTGACAAGCAGTGGTAAGCGGCGGATGTGGGGGAGAGGAGGGGACGTACTATCGGAGCTGTGTTCTCAATGTTCGTAGCACAGCGACACGGCATGCAATAATTTCTCATCATCTTTCCACAACATTATTTGCCACTGGCTCAAATTTAACAATAGCGAGACATGCCTATTCCCTCACTTGTATCGGCCAATCTTTGCATCGAGCTCTGTAAACAACGGACAAGCTGACCTATGAGTAGCAAACAGGAAGTGGGTGACCACATATGCCGTGTTCCCATATGGTCATCGGGATCGAGGATTCCTCTTCGTCACCGAGATACATGCGCGCTGAAAGGGACGCTGGTTCGCTACTGCACCATGCGACAACCAAGGTATCAAGGCAGGGTTTCCCTGGGCAGTTCCGAGGCTGGATTAGAGGGGGTTGGGGTGAGGGACGAGGGACGAGGGACCATCCGTCACATCACGTCAAACGGTGCGGGGAAGTGTCATCTGGATGGATTTTGGTTTCCTTTTCCTCTTGCTCTGTCTCCCTCAGCTGACCTGACCGCGGCTACTACGCAGGATCATAGGCTAGACATAAGTTTTGTGCAGACAGGCAGGTAGGATGTATAAATCGGCTGTCGGAACCTTTTTTCCCTTCGTTCTTCGTATTGTACATACGCGGTTTGATCCAAGGTAGGTGGGCAGTGTCGTATGCATCCTGCAGCCGAATAGAACTCATCATGAAACACGCTTGCGCAGTGTTATCAAGGGAGAGGGAGGGCGTGCCTAAACGGAAAGAAGGGGGGCTGTGAGAGCAAGTAAGTCACCACACCGAGAATGGGGTTTAGCCAGGCACATGGTGGGAAGGTATCGGTTTGACTGTTTTCAGTGCGGATCACAGCGAGTCGGACTGATACCTTCCACCACGTACCAGAGCAGGCATCTGTCAGTTGCTATGGATGTACCGGGCCACACAGGCCTGGACTCGCCAGTTTGTTAGGCCTTCTGGTCCCAGTCGGGTTGGGTCGAGTTTCGAAGAAGTGGCTGCACATGCGGGTACTCTGTCACCTGAGTGTCATGAATAACAAGAGGAAAGGGAGAAAGAGACAAGAAAAAGAGTGCGGAGGCCATGTACCTGTGCGGGTGCAGTGTAGCGTTTGGAGCAGAGGTAGTATACTTCGAAATTTCACATCCGTCGGTACTTACACCCTCATGCCGGAATAGTGGGAAAGCCAGGGATTCGCGGTTGGGACGTGGGGATACACACCTCGTACTCTGTACAGTGGGCATTATCCCCAGACCGAGTCTGGCCCGCCAAGCAGTAATGAAGCGAAGCGAGTGAACGAAAATCCTGACAAAGAAAAACGCTACGGGGCTGGCCGTGATACCGAGAGCACCAACAAGAGCCGGACCGTGAGTCACAGTATGATGGGGTTTCCATCTTCGATTATTATTATAAGTAGGGGATGTTCTCCTATGGTTCCGCTTTCCTTACGCTGTTTGAGGTCGAATCCCGGTGCGCTTGGCAGCCGAAGAGGAGCGAAGTAACGCAGCTCGCCCTACTGCGATTCCAGTGATAACGGACCATGCGCCATCAATGCCGGGTGCAGATGGAGAATTTGAACCCGCTCCCAGCCAGAGGACACCAGAAACCGGCCAGACACCTTAAGTGGTGTTATTTGTGGGCCCTCGTCATCAGCTCTTCGCGGTCCCTCCGACCCTTGGAGCCAATGATGTCAGCTCGTCGATCTGCCTCAGACGGACAAGACTGGCCATCTGAGCGGGGTGCGAAGTGCCAAAGAGGTTGACGGGCCAAAGAAACTTTGAGATGAAGACGGCGGCGAGTCCGTGGCGTGCTGAATAGCTGCGTAAGGAGGGAAGGGTTGGTCTGGTTGCCACATTCCCCATAGGCTTCGTTCTGGGCCACCTCCGCTGGCACTGCCTTGAGTTGATCAAAGTCCTTTTTTCGAGGTCTTGATGTGGGCCGTCGATGTCGGAAGCCCCGCGAATAAATGGCTCAAAAAACGCTCTGATTGGCCAGTTTCAAAGGTGGGCGCGTGTCTTGGCGCGTCCAAGACGCGAAGACACGCGCCAGTCGAGCTGGACCCATAAACAAAAGGCGCGACGCCGCCCTTTCCCGTTGGACCGTCCCAGAAGCAGACCAGCGTCGCCAGATGACCGCCTTGCAGCCAACCAACGTCAACGGCCTGATTCTGCCACAAACGTGCTCTGCCCTCTCCGCACTGCCAACGTTCTCAGCAACCTTTTTTTCCCTTGGCTTTTTCTGAAACTGAAATTTCACTCGAGGTGCGTTTGCTCCTGACCGCTGCTCGGCCAGAATCCCGTCCGCACTTCGCTTGACCCGTTGCCGCCCCATTCATCCGGACTCGGCCACATCGCATCGCGCAGCAGCTTCCCCGCCCATCAAGAACCTTGTTCCGCTCGCTGCCGCATTGGCATTGTCCTCTTGGATGGAACCCATCGACATATCTTTGACGACATCGCCGAGAGCGACAGCCCACCAATCGGCCACTTAAATCGAAGAGAGGCCCTACCATACACCCTTGCGCCGCGTCTTCCCCTCCTCTCTTTCGTGCAACCCCCCCCCCGTCCCCACAGACCCTGTCCCTTGGTGGGCAGCCCGCGTCGACCTCAACCAATCCCTTTGCTTATACTCACTCTGGCTCGGCGCTGGGCCCACTTTGGCTGCACTCTTGGAACAAGCCGAGCAGGCAGTGTGTGAGCTGGCGGTGGACATCATTCATCCTTCGCACGCCGTCCACTCAGCCCTCTTCAGTCTGGAACTCCCATATCGCTTGCCGCCCGAGGCAGCATCTCCTCCCTCTCCCTCAACCATTTTCGCTCCCTTGACGGCAAGCCGCATCGACATTTTGCTTTCGAGAATTGCCCTTTGCAACCAGCTCTTTGTGTCCTCTTGCTCTTTGCCCTCAATTCGCGGAGTTTCCGACTCGACTAGCGAGGGCGGACCCAATCCACACGCCTCGTCACCCACACCTGTCATCCCATCCACCACTACACTGCGCAACGCTCAGCCCGCCAACGGCTTGAGGCCGCACTCTAACCATTCCTTGCCAGCACACCCCCCACATTTAATTAAACTCGCGCCATCGCTCAAGGTCAGTCCAACCCACTGAGACAGGAAGAACCTCAACGCTACCTATCCCTCCCCTCCACCGACAAGTCACAAAACCACTCCACCTTCGATAGAGGACACCACATCGCCTCACTCTCAGCTCGGGACTCGTACCTCACATCACCCTTAGGTATCGACACCAAAACTGACAGGAGTCCAGACGAGTCTAATCGCGGGTACCGCACCGCGCCTGTAAAACCATTTCGCGTCCAACTCGGCCAAAATGGCCCGGCAAGCGCGTTTCGGGGCTCCGGAGCCGCCACTCCAGATATTCCAGGATGAATTTCATTTTGATCTCACGACAGCTCCTTCAATCATCAGCCACGCAACGATGCCACCGGCGTCGAAGCCGCGACGACCACTCCACGCTGCCAACAGCAACGTCATCCTCAATCCTCCCAACGCCTCTTTTGTCAATCATTCACCATATAAGGGGAACCATAGATCAGCGGACGCGCCTCATACTCCATTGAAGGTAGCGCAAGGAAACAAGCTCAACATGGTACCAATGATGCCTCCGGCATGCCCGCCCAAGACGGGGTCAACAGATTCACTTGAGAAGAAACAACCGATGATGTCGAGGTTCAGGACTGGGGGTCAAAAACAGACTCAGCAACAGCACCAACTGCACCATAACATTCAGCCCCAACCACTACCCGAAATCAATATTCACCAGTTTGTGGGCAAGGAGAACTTGCATCCCATGATCTTTCCGGCTCCACCACCTCAACAATTCAACATCCCGCTCGAGAATTACTACCAGAAGCCATCCGGAAAACGTGTACTATTGGAAGCTGCCCCAATAAAGGAACTCCGACCAGCGAAAAAGCCAAAACTAGAGGATCCCCTTCCACCTCACGATTCATTTCCTCCGATTGCTGATGACGGAACGAAACCAAACCACAGCTATGCCACTCTTATCGGAATGGCCATTCTCCGGTCACCGCAAAGGAGGCTTACATTGGCTCAGATTTACAAGTGGATCTCTGACACGTATTCCTTCTACGGCCCTAACGATGCTGGCTGGCAGAATAGCATTCGACATAACCTGAGTCTCAACAAGAACTTCGTTAAGCAGGAGCGGCCAAAAGACGATCCAGGTAAAGGACATTACTGGTCCATTGAGCCTGGAACGGAACACCTGTTCATGAAAGAGAAGCCATCACGCAAGTCTGCTCCGACCGCCGAGAACCTCCCCGTCATGTCGACGCGACTCGAGCCCTCGCAGCCTCAGATGCCGCTTATGCACGAGCCAGTGCTTCCGCCACAGCCTCAGATGAGCCAGGCTTCCCTGCCGCCCATGTCCATCTCTTCTCAGATTGCCCCTACACCAGCACCTATTCCCGAGATTTCTTCCGATGCTACAATCCCCGCTTCGGATCTGGCTGTTCTAGAAGAGGTACACGAGTCGATTACTGAGAATGACGTCTTGCGCGACACCAACCTTTACTCGCCTTTACCAGCTGCCATGCATTCATCTCCACCGATCCCCAAGCATCTGGAATCCCGCCATGGTAAAACGCCACCACCTCAGCAGCATTCGCATGGGTCATCGGTCACAAAATCCCGTAACGGGCGGCGAATTACCCAGATGGACGATAGTGGCTACATTTCCTCTCTCGAGTCTTCAGTAATGCGTCCGAATCAACAGGCTAAGCTGCTCACATCTGAGGCAGACCGTCCGCGCATTAAAAGGGGACGCGCTGAGGAGGAGATTGCTCGCCTTCGTGCTTCATCCTATGATAGTCCCTCAAAAGCCCGTTTTCACGGGTACCCGCCAGTTTCTTCATCTCCCCTCCGCCACACTTCAAGTGGTACCGGTCAGATGCTTCCACCGCTGACTCCTGCCATGAAACTGAAGGCACCCCCGAAGCCTCCACCGTCTGTCTCGCCCAGTACAAATCTGCGTCTGCATCGGCAGACCGTCCAATCAATGGTCGATTCTCCTTACAGGCGCGTCGCTGCCTTGCTTCCAGAGGGCGACACCATCCTCACGCCGGGCTTCAACCTGGACGAAGCCTTCTTTGGTTTGGACAGAAAGATTGAGGAAGATGCAGTTGACTTCGATATCTTCCAAGATAATCCATTCAGTTCCATCTTCTCGCTTTCTCCTCTGCCTGCCCATAACGGCTCGCCGATAAAACGATCGGTCAGGCGCCAGAAGATGGATCGATCATTGTCAACAAGCGCTCTCGAAGATCTTACGCACTCATCTCATAACGCTGCCAACTCTTTCCTCAAGATCCCGGGTCAAGCCTCTGCGTTAATGCTAGAGACGCCCAGCAAGGTTTTTGACGGCCTTCCGTCCTCCCCGAGCAAGCTCTTCATCCAATCCCCGAGTAAGATGCCAGCAATGAACGATGAGAACATGGCTCCTTGGATTTCTATGGACGATCTATGCACACCAGATTTCTACGAAGATAATGACTTTTCCGGAATTGACATGCTTGCGGGATTCGAGAAGATTGGCTCCAACTCGGGCAACCAGACGTCAAGAGCAACGACAAAATCCTCAGAAAAGGGGGCCCTTAGTCGTTGCTACTCGACCGCCTTCTAGGATAGTCGATTTGCATTGTCTGATTTCATTGCTTTGCCACGTCCAATCTACTTCATGACCAGGCGAGCTCACGACTGTTACGACTCATGACGAACCTTTGTCACACACAACCTCTTTCTCTTTCTCGCCACGGACAAATATTATGTGGTCAACCAGCAGCCCAATTCCATGAGAGGTCTGGTACGATATCATCTGAATAGATGTATACACGGGCCATGCATTTCGACATATGCCCAGTGATATTTTTGCGCCAGGCTTCATTTATCTTCTTGTTACGATAATGATGGGATGTCACGAACGGGGGCACATAACAGAGCAACCTAGCATATCAGGATGGAGTCATATTGTGTATCAGGGCTTTTGCTTGGTTTTCTTGGTTTTCAGTTTTCTGTTATTCCGCTCTCCTTTTGTGCCCATAGGGGAGGCAGGGAACCTCAAACTGTCGGCGCAATGCATGCGGGGTCTTTCCGTTTTCCTATAGTGATGGATCTTGGTTCTTTGCACATATGGGTCTGGTCTGCTTGGCTTATGGGCAATAACGCCGTGGATCTGGTGGAATTTCGCAGTTTCGGGAAATGCAATACAAACATTTCACATGACAGACGATCAGAATAAAAATGTGACTGGTGGAGTGGGTGAGATAACTCTTGCCTCTGGTATGACAGCTCTTTGCGCACCTGACTTGAAAGAAATGATGTCTATGGGTATCGCTAGGGAAGGGAAAAGATGGCGCCACAAACCACTCACCAGTAGCTGAACCCCCTCTCATATGTCCTAACCTTGATCCTAGCCATTCCCTATCCCAAGTCTATAACTCCCCTCCATTCCCCACTAAACGCCAGTCCCCTCACCATATATACCAAGTGCGTCTGTAACAAAGACCGGCCCTTCATACAAATAGCCGTTGAATATTGTGTTCTGTGATCACCACTTTCTTCGCCGCTCCGGAATCTTGTCTGGCTAGACTGCCCTTTTAATCAGTTTGACCTTGCGGTTTTGGCTCGAAGATACGCCCGGGTGAGGAAGGCCAGTGGGCAGAACGACCTCACCGCAATGCCTCTTGGGGGCACATGTTCTCCTAATAGATGCCAATTCTGGTTGCCCAACCCACCCCATCACTCAACTTTTGCGGGTTAATGTTGATATGAAATGGAAAGGGGTTGTGCTCCGACGTTGTGATGGGTGGTATGTGATCCTTATGCGTGTTAACCAGAGTAATGATTTTCATGGCGGTATTCTGCAGCGTCGTCTCGGCTGCTTTGCGAACCTTAGCACGCTCTTCGCCCAGTCAGTTTCTGAATTTGATGATGCACAGAACAAGAGAAGCAGTGCAAACACTAACCGCTTTCAGTCCGGGGCTCTGCTACCGTAACCTTAACTGTCCAGATCTCCCAGCACACCTCGTCGTCGCCGCGGCTATACCATGCCCTCTTCCGGCGCTTCTCGAAAAACTGGACCGCCACCTGGCCTCTCCCGCTACCGCCCATGTTACTGGGACCCGGGTGGGTGTTGGCATGTGTACGCTCATCCTCAAGCTGTCGGGCTAGAGACGTCACCCGCTGCTCGATCAACGTCTCGATCTCGGCCTCGGGAATAAAAGGGAGGTCGAGGCCGAGGACGTCGCGTGTCTGTGGAATGATGTTTGGGAAATATCGGTGGAAGAAGATCATGTGCAGAACCCCTGCAAACGGTGAAGATCTAGTTAGCTTTGACATTATCTCAATGGATCACTACGCTGTTAAAAGGAGGTGGCAGGGCTGCTGGCTGGTGGGGGAGGGGAGAGGGCATTACCTCTGACAACGTCTCGCACCGAACTCGGGTCGGCAAAGGCCTCGAGAATAAACTCGAGGGGACCGCGCTGGTCCATGACGAGAGGCTTCAGATGGGCAGGTGCACTGGGAGGATACTAGTGTTGTGGTGTTGGAGCAGACGTTGCGCGGTGGTGGAATTGTGTGTTGTGGAGGGGTAACAATCCGATGGATTGAGGGGCCGCTGAAGCACGAGCAGCAGCACGGAGCAATAGTGATGTGACGTTAACAATTGGAAAGCTTTGCCGCTGCTTCAGTGGGGCAGCTAAGGCTAACCAAAGGGTTAGGGTTATGCCTGCCGCCTCAGCCCTATTGCGCTGCGAGAGCCGAGGTCCAGTTCCCAGCTGTAGGAGGCTGGGCAGCTCCCAGTTTGAACCAAGGCGAGGCGGACCGCACCACATCGACGCATCGACGAAGGGGGCCCGCTGAGCAGGATTTAGGACGAAAACACAACGAACGAAGACCGATAACCGCCAGTGCAGTTGCACCGTAAACCGCCATGTTCAGCGCCACAAGGCGCTGGTTTCGCCGTAATCGTACACCTATCGGGATTGGAGTGGGCATCATCGGAGCAGGCTACGTCGTCACACAATATGTCCTGAGCAAGATCAACGATGCGCGCGAGCGTATGAGCAGCGATCGCATCGCGAAGGAGAAGTAGGTCGTCCGGTCGGTCTGCAGTCGGTTTCGCGGTGGTTCTGACACCAGGTACCTCCAGCTTGCGACGTCGCTTCGAGCAGAACCAAGAAGACTGCACCTTCACGGTGCTCGCGCTGCTGCCCACGGCCACTACCAACATCCTCGAGGCTATGAATACAGAGAAGATCACCTTTGATATTCAACAGTTCAAGGGCTCTGCCGCCGCCCACGCGCGAAGTGTCGGCTCTCTCAGCCCACCCACCGTTTCGGAGGCGGCCGTAACTGATGATGACGGGCGCAGCACCGTCAGCGTTAGTGTTCACAGCGAGTCCGGCGTCCATACAAGTCAGATCTCTGTGCCTGCGCCCATGACGCCAGCCGAAAGTACAACTGGCTCGGAAGCTCCTCAGACTCCACAGAAGCCCCGGAAGACGAAGAGACAACTTTGGGACGACCTGACCATCAGCTGTAAGTCGACCTCGCAGGGTTGTAAGTCGGGGACCAAGGCTGACATACTGGCCCGAAAGCTATCACCAGAGCATACACGCTGATTTATACACTGGGCCTTCTCACAATGCTCACTCGCATCCAGCTCAACCTCCTCGGGCGCAGAAGTTATCTATCCAGCGTCGTCTCCCTCGCCACTGGCGGGGCACATGCAACCATCAGCCTCGAGAACAACGACGATGATGGTGCCCCTGAGCACGCCTACGGTAGCGACTTTGATGTGAACCGGAAATACTTGACCTTCAGCTGGTGGCTGCTCAACCGCGGCTGGGTTGATGTCATGCAGCGCGTCGAGACCTCGGTGCGCCAGGTCTTCGGCCATCTCAGCCCCCGCGATACAGTGACTTTGGATGCTTTCTCCAAGCTCACGCAACAAACACGACGTCTAGTAGAGGGCAGCGCGCCGGCCAACGGGGTTGGGACTGCATGGCTCCCGTTTCTTCTTCCACGCTCCGACATGGAGGAATTTGTCCTCCGTGAATCAGGCATCCTCGGCGAGGCAACCCAGCTCCCTACCTCGTCCTCTTACCCTCCCTCACCTTCCTCGGCCGCATCGCTTCGCCGCCTTCTCGATGAAACGGCCGACCTCGTGGAGTCACCTGCGTTCGCGGGTGTCTTTACCCTACTCCTCGACTCCGCCTTCGACGTGCTCCTCACTCAGAAGCTTGCCGCTGGAGCATTCGAGACCCCTTCCACCGCAGTTTCTGAACTCCGCGACCCTGTGTTATCCAGCACCATCAGTGTTAGCCGCGCTGTGCTTCTCCCAAAGGTGCTCAGCGTGCTAACGCGCCAAGCGCACGCCATCGGAAATGGGATGCCCAATGAGTATCTCCAGGCCATGGAGAGCGTACGTGATCTTGAGGGTTTCGCTGCCGTGGTGTACTCCAGCAACTGGCAAGTCGAGATTGCGAGGGATTATGAAGGCGGCGTGTCTGCACGAGATATGTCAGGCCCAGCTGCAGAGAGCAGTAGCCTGAAGCAAAGCCAAGTGTCTGGCACAACGGTAGCAGAAGGAGAGTTGAGCATGGTAATGGTAGAGTCCCATGCCAGTTTTGATACAGCCTGGGAGCGGGCGGTGGGGCAGAAGTAAGACTTGGTCTTCTGGGTGGTCGGCTACACTGAGCATTTTGTTGGGGTGGGTGGACAGGATACACATTGAATGGAGTCTTGGTTTGAATGATACTTGGATACAAATTCTGTTCAGAATACCGGCCATGGCATACTAGGGCTACACGATCGGGCGGGCACGGTTGGAAGCGTAGAGTGTAGGAATATAACCCGCCGGTAGATTGAGATCCAAAATATCGAAAGATTAAGCGTCTTGAATTCTTGGCTATATTTGCCATTCGTTGTCCATGCTGTTCATGTGTTGTGCAAATACCCAGAGGTGCGGGGCCTCATGACCCTCTTGTTTCCCCACACGTGTCGTTGAGACCCTCAGATACGGTGGAAGTATTTTTATCAGGTTCAAAATAGGATAGGAGGCATGTCTTCTCGCGCTCATTGCACGCGGAAACGTAGGCCGTGACCAGTGGGGCATCTCTGGGCATCTACCACTTTATGGGATCCATATACTGGAGACCAAATCGGCCTTCCCAAGTGTCCCTCCGAAGAGTCTTAAGCCGCCATGCCAGACACAACACGATTGACTGGAGTTGAGATTTGCATGCGGGAAGTGGCGGGCATGCATTCTGCGTGCAACTTAGGGCAGCCTGCCGCAAGCATCCGGTTCACATCGTCCAGTCTGACCACCAACCATCCCGTCACATGTCCTTCAGACTTAATTGAGCCCTCGAATGAACTGGTCCAGTCCTAGCTCAAACAGTTCGTTCCTCACTCCGACACCTCCCTTATGCTCAACAGGCGAAAGGGGATTCTTGACCACTGCCAGAGCTATTAGCACCAGTCACCTCATTCAGGCCTTGTGAGAGGGACACAACAACTTACCATACTCTACCCACAGGTTTATAAATATCTGATGTAACACATTCCGCATACTCGGCGATGCCGTATCCGTCAGCATCACAAACCGCAGATTGCTCGCTGTCTCGTAGTAGTGAAGTTTGTATTGACTTGTGCGGTAGCTGATGAAGGCGTCGTCGTCGCCACCGAGCTTGCGCACCATGTTGCGCAGTGAGAATACCGTGCCGAATATCAGCTTGGCGTCGTCTGAAGCCTTAGCCGCACTGGACCGTGGTCGCCGGCTGGAACCCGGCGCGGAGGGAGGAGCGGTGATCCCCGCCGCTGCGGCGGCATCGGAAGGGGGAAGCCAGGATTTGTTATAGATGCATTCCGCTGAAGAAGAAGCGGGCATTAGCCGGGCTAGTAGGCTGGGAAGAACGCCGGAGGGGGGAAACTTACTGTGCCGATCAAAGATGTAAAACGAATAGATGACCATGGCAACGGGAGAAGCGCGCTCGCCCACAGCGGGGTGGGCGACGGACAAAAACAAGAGAGACGGAGAGCTACTACTGAGCTACAGGGTCCCGTTGTTTACATTGAAGGTCGAATTGGTGAAGATGCCAGTGCGCAGACAGTGTCGTCATTGCCGTCGTCAAATCGGTTGGCGCTGGCGTGCTGCTTGCCAGTGGGGATGTTGATTGCACAGACAGCAGTGCGGGCGCCAAGCCTGAAACTTCACCAAACCTCACACTTCGCTAAATACGCAACCATGCCTATCAGGCTAGCAAACAAGCGGTCGCGCAACAACAGATATTAAAGTAACAAGAATTCGATTTGCCACACCATGTATGCACGGAGTCCCTTGAAATATTCTCAATTTACCAGGTTTTGATTAGCTACGAAGATCAAGCTGCGGAGACTTAGGGTAGGGTATTCGTGTGACCCATGTTACTTCTTACATTTGCGGCTCTCATTTACCTCAAGCGGGGGGTGGGGTTCAAACACCTGGAGCTCGGAAAAGGAAGGAGGGGCATGAAGAATTGAGGGGTTCTCCAGCTCCCACCCAAACAACTCGTTCTGCAACAATCCTGCCTGGCCGCCCGCCGTTTTGCCTAGATGGTCCCAGGGATGCCCCGTAGGGCAGCCAACAACAACCCCCACCACACAGCATTATCTGCGTGACGCAAAAGTAGACTCCAGACACAGCCTCGATCCAACAATGCTTTACCGAGTGCCACCAAGCAACCCTTTTTATTGCACAAAGAGCTCTTTTTGTTTATCGTCCTGGGCCGCTGCGCGCCGGATCAGCCGATGCCGACAAGGCTTGGACAAGCCACAGAATAAACAGTTGGAGCCTTGGACTAAGAAACGTTCCGCTAGCGCTGTAAGCTGGTAGGACGGGAATGCATAGGAGTCTCAGCTAGCCGCCCCCTAGGCCTTAGCGTGCTGCGATATTGTCCCAGGACACAAAGTCAACTGCTTATTTTTATACTGTCTTGCGACCCGGCCACGGGGCAAGCGAAACCCGGTCCTCTCCTCGTTAAGGGAACATAGCGGGACGGAGAAAATGGCCAACCCTGTCTCCCCACCGGTTCAACCGCCAACATTTGCTTTGCCCTTCCGCCCTCGAACCGGCGAACGAGACAATGCTATGCCACCGGACAGTAGCTCTGCAGTGGCCACTGGCCTGCTCTCGCCCGACTTCTCGCTTGGGTTCCGTGACGACAGGCAGCCCAGTCCTTCACTCTCGCCGCCTCGGTAAGGCCCAGAGGCCCTTCATGTCCCGTGGCTGCGATTATCTTGACGTTCTAACCCGCTTTGCTATAGCTCAGCACCGCCAGACATGCAGCACTTCCAGAGCCCCATCAGGCATCACAGGCGGACGCCATCGGCACATCGTGAGGTTAAGGTGGGACATACCCCGCAGTGTCGCGGCTGGTAGCTGTAGCGGGGGCTTACAGAGAATAGGAAACACTCAATGCGCGCTCTGAGTACTCAAATGATGACTCCGACGGGCGCTGGCACCATCGGATTAATCAGTACATCATCAAAGAAGAAATTGGCCGCGGCTCTTACGGTGCCGTCCACCTGGCGACAGATCAGTTTGGAAATGAATATGTGTGTAGCCCGCTCCCACGCATGCTATCTGAGTGGGTCTCCGGAACTGCGCTGACCTAATTGCGCCTCGTAGGCTGTCAAGGAGTTCTCCAAGGCCCGGCTCAGAAAGCGGGCGCAGTCGAGCCTCCTCCGCCACGGCCCCGGCCGGTTCCGATTTCCGCCCCGCGTAGGCACCGACTTCGCCGATACGCCGCACGCGAGAATCTCGAGCCACAAGGCTGCCGAAGCCGAGGACGCCCTGTTCTTGATTCGCGAGGAAATTGCCATTATGAAGAAACTGAACCATCCCAACCTGGTGCAGCTAATCGAGGTATTGGATGACCCGGAAGAAGATTCGTTGTATATGGTCTTGGAGATGTGCAAAAAGGGTGTGGTTATGAAGGTTGGCCTCCACGAACCCGCGAAGCCTTATCCTCAGGAGAACTGCAGATACTGGTTCCGGGATCTGATTCTAGGCATTGAATACTGTAAGTATCGCAACTTGACCCAACGGAACTTGCTTCTCACACTCATCTACCGCAGTGCATTCCCAGGGGGTTGTGCACCGTGACATTAAGCCCGACAACCTTTTGCTGACCGGCGATGACGTCCTCAAGGTGTCTGACTTTGGTGTTTCTGAAATGTTTGAAAAGTCAGTCGAGATGAGGACGGCGAAGTCAGCCGGTTCGCCTGCCTTCCTACCACCGGAGTTGTGCATGGCGAAGCACGGCGATGTCTCGGGCAAAGCAGCCGATCTGTGGTCCATGGGAGTATCGCTGTATTGCCTCCGTTATGGCAGGATCCCTTTTGAGCGTGATAGCGTGTTGGACATGTACGAGGCTATCAAGACTGAGACGCCACAATTCCCCTTCAACGAAAACGAGCAGTTTGTAGATGTGATTTCAAAGCTCATGGAGAAGGATCCAGAAAAGAGGATCACTATGGCCGAACTGAGGGTGAGTTCTGCAAAGCTGTAATGCCTGGGCGCGCCTGCTGAACAATGCTAGGAGCACCCTTGGGTGACAAAAGGGGGGGAAGACCCACTACTCAGTTCAGAAGAAAACTGTACCGAGCCCGTGGACTTACCAAACGCCCTAGAGGTCAACCATGCATTTACGCGGAGAATGAGCCACCTTCTCTGTGTCGTATGTCTTTCCGCTGGGCCCTCGCAATGTCAATCTTGCTGATGAAATCGATAGATGAAAGCAATCCGCAAGTTCAAGGGTCTCCTGGCCCCAAAGGACGGTGCGGCTCCGCTCCAAGCAGCTAACTCATGGGGTGAGAGCGACGAAGGTGATACGCCAAGGGCTTCTTCGTCTTTAGCTGAAGGGGAGAACAAGGCGCAAGTTGCTGTTGAATCGACCGAAGATCACATTGCCAAAATTTTGAAGGAGCGCGAACAGTTCCGGAAGGCAACGGGCGGGAGGAAGGGCGGGGTTGTCGTTGCTGTGACCGATGCGGAAGAAAGCACGGAGGCCCGAAGCAGTGGTACCTTGCTTCTTGGTATCGGGACTGGCGGTATTGATGATTTTGGAGCTGACCAAACAGCCCCTGATGACGTTGTGTCTGACTCACCGACCGCGGTCGACTTCAGCATCTATGACTGCGCCTTCAAGGAAGAGGTTGACCGCATCAAGAGATCGTCAAGCCGGAAGAGGGGTCCCGTCGGAGCTGTTTATCTCACACGATTCAATGAGAGAAGTCAGAGCGGCGTTCACGAGAATCTGGGCTTGTCGGATAGTGATACAACGCCAAGGAACTCTGTGGCCATGTTCCCTACCCAACCAAGAAGCGGCCGGTTTGCTGACTTTGTGGCCAAGACGATGAAAGACGCCAAGGCGCAGGCGCAGTAAGAGAGTCATCAGAATCTGTCGAGACATGGGCCGTGTTGACAAACTGCGATTGGGATGGCCAGAGAGATGTTGTTTATCTCTGAGATGTTGTTTATCTCTGAGATGTTGTTTATCTCTGAGATGTTGTTTATCTCTGAGATGTTGTTTATCTCTGAGATGTTGTTTATCTCTGAGATGTTGTTTATCTCTGAGATGTTGTTTATCTCTG
>Ga0247763_1000368_pt1 | contig 26649 bp, 19 predicted proteins | sample UWRJL141409B4_FD_179926 | JGI IMG/M metagenome (GOLD analysis project Ga0247763, IMG submission 179926) | Plant litter microbial communities from Arlington Agricultural Research Station in Wisconsin, United States - UWRJ-L141-409B-4 | ecosystem: Environmental > Terrestrial > Plant litter >...
GCGGCCCTGGTCCTGACGGAGGCGTCGCTCGTGGATGACGAGCTCTGGACGCTCGCTCGCCAGCACGGGGTGACGTCGCTGGCGCTGGTGCCGACGCAGTTCGAGCTGCTCGAGAAGATCAGATTCTCCGAGCAACACTTGCCCACGCTCCGCTACATCACCCAGGCCGGAGGCAAGCTCGACGCGCGGCTCGCGACCGACTTCGCCCGGCGTGCCCGCGCCGGCGGCTGGCAGTTCTTCATCATGTATGGGCAGACGGAGGCGGGCCCGCGCATGTCCTACGTGCCGCCCGAGGACGTGGAGCGCTGGTACCACAGCATCGGGCGCCCCGTCGACGGCGGCAAGTTCCACCTCATCGACGCAGCAGGGCGCGAGATCGAGGGTTGTGGCGAGCCAGGCGAGCTGGTCTACGAAGGCCCCAATGTCATGCTCGGGTACGCGCTCGCTCGGGCCGACCTCGCGTTGCCCGCGGGGCCGTCGCGGCTGCAGACGGGCGACATCGCCGAGCGTCTCGAGAACGGCTACTTCCGCATCACCGGCCGCACGAGCCGCTTCATCAAGCTCTTTGGGCTCCGCATCAGCCTCGATGAGGTGGAGGGACGGCTGCGCGCTCGAGGGCACCGCGCCTATGCATCCGGCTCCGACGAGAAGCTCGTGGTCTTCCACGCGGGCGACGTCGAGCCCGGGGCGCTCCGCTCGCAGATCGCGAGCGACTACCAGTGGCCCGAACGTGTCGTGCAAGTGGTGCGCCTCGAGGCGGTGCCCCTGCTCGCTTCTGGCAAGGTCGACTACGCCGAGCTCGCGCGGCGCGCGGCGCGCGTGGCGATCGAACCGACCGACGCTGCGTCGACCCTGTCTCAGCTCTTCCCGTCGGTACTGCGCGACCCCGCGCCAGACCCCGACAAGAGCTTCGTCGAACTCGGAGGCGACAGCCTCGCGTACCTCGAGGTGCAACTCTGCCTGTCGCGCCGCCTCGGTCAGGCTCCCGAGGGCTGGGAGCGCCTGCCGCTGCGGCAGCTCTATGCGCTCGAAGAGGCCAGCCTACCCCACCCATCCGGCTGGCAGCGCGTACCCGCCGATCTGATCGGGCGCGTCGTCGCCATCGTGGCGGTGATCGCCTTGCACAGCACCAACTGGGGCACCGGTGGCGGCTCGGTGCTGCTCATCATCCTCGTCGGCTACTCCCTCGCGCGCTTCCAGAGCGGGGTGCTGTTCCGGGGCCAGGTCACCAAGACGATCCGCTCGATGTTGCTGCCGATCGTCGCCATCTATTACGTCATCGTCGCGGTGGCGGCCCTGCGTTTCTCCACGATCGACCTCGGGTGGCTCTTCCTAGTCGAGAACTTCCACGCAGAGATGGCCCCGGCCGTCCTGTTGCCGTACTGGTTCGTCAGCACGTACGCTCAGATCGTGGCCCTCGCCTCCCTGCCCTTCGCCGTGCCACGCGTGCGCGAGATCGTGAAGCGGGCCCCGTTCGAGTCCGGCGTCGCGGCGCTCACATCCGTCGGACTGCTCGTTCAGCTGACGGCCGTCAACGACATCCTCTATAACGTCCGGCACCGCAACCCGATCGTCGCGCTCGAGCTCTTGCTCACCGGCTGGTGCATGTTCTTCGCCACCACGGTCCGAAAGCGACTGGTCGCCACCGCAGCGATCCTGATCGTGTGGCTGCAGAACTACGGCCTCGTCGAGGCCAACATCGCAGCCCTGCTCGTCGGCGGCTCGCTGTGCACGCTGTGGGGGCTGCACGTCTCACTCCCCCAGCCGGCGGCCCGCGCCCTGCTCTTCTTCGGCAGCCTCTCGATGTTCGTGTATCTGGCGCACGTGCCGGCCCTTTACAAGCTGAGCTCACTGGTCAACTCGGGGGCGCCGCTCTTCATCACGGGCCTGGGCCTCAGCATCGTGCTCGCGCTCGCGCTCAAGAAGACAAACGACTGGGTGGTGCAGCGCCTCGTGCGCTGGGGCCGGCGCCCAGCGGCGCCCACCGCATCGCGCTCGCTCAATCCGGGCGGGTGAGCTGCGCGCAAGGCGCCGGGCAATCGCGCTGGACAATCGCGCTGGGCAATCGCGCCGGGCAATCGCGCTGTACAAAGGGCGCCGCCGTGCTCGCTGGCCCGACGGGCGACAGGCATGAGCGCACGCGACGTCGGCGTTGCGTCGCCGCGCTAGCCCTGTTATGCGACGAGTGCCGCTCGATGCGTCACGGCGCGAGCGGATGCATCTTCAGATCAGAGCAGGCGTTGGTCGAGTTGCGTAGCGGGATCGTCAAGAGAAAGCCTCGCGCGGACCGCACGACGTCGCGCAGGCGGCATGGCCTCGAAGAGAGGGTCCGCGAAGGAGAGGGCGCGTGAAACGGGTGATCGCTCGGCTGGAAGAGTTGGCGAAGGCGTTCTCGGAGCTCACGTACATCCGACTGCTCGAGCAGCCGGGAACGCGATCCGATGTCGAGATCATGGGCAAAGGGCTCGCCTTCTTCGTGATGAGCTTTCAAGACATGCTGCGCCTCAACGCGGCATGCATGAAAGACCCGACCCTGGCTCAGATCGCCACGGGGCAGCGTCACGACGACGCCGGGCATGACGTCTGGTTTGCGAACGATCTGTCGCAACTGCAGATCGTCCCCGACATGCGCTGGTTGTTCGGAACTGAGCACCAGCAGACGCGCGACACCTCCTACCAGATCATGGCGGAGATTCTCCGAGCCGAGAGCGATCACGCGCGACTCGCGGTGGGCCTGGCGCTGGAGGCGACGGGCGGGGTGTACTTCAGCAGGGTCCACAAATTCATCACCGATCTCGGCCTCGACGCGGGGCTCTCGTTCTTCTCGAAACACCACTGGGACGTCGAGCAGTCGCACGAGGTGTTCGGCGACGAAACGCAGCGGCAGCTCGAGGCGATCGCCTTATCACCCCCGGAGCGCGTTCGGGCGATCGAGGCTGCCGAGCGCACGTTTCGAGCGGTGACCCACATGTGCGAAGAGCTATCGCGCAAGATGCTGAGCGCGAGGGAGCGCCAAGGGTTCAAACCAACCGCCAACGACCCGCGCTAGCCATTTGCGCCGAACTTCGCGACGATCCGCGAAGATTTGCGAACGAAACCGCGACGAATCGCGACGTCCCACGCTGGCGCGAGCCCATTCGACGGTTCACGCATCGGGTTTTCATGGGTTAAGCAGTTCGAGCGGCGCGCCCATGTGGTGCTCCATGGTGCACCGCCAGTGCTATATTCATCGTTGCTCTAGTGATGAACGACGGAAACCTGGCCACGGCGGATGTAGCGCGTCCTGTGCTGTTCGGCGCGACTGGCGTCAAGATTTTCCGCCGCGACTTTGCGTCGTCCTATGGCTGGTGGGGGAACATCGCGATCGTGGTCGGGCGCCAGCCGCCCGAAGCCGCGCACGTGGTGAATTACCGCGCCTGCGTGGTCGAGCTCCACAAGCAGTTTCCGCAGGGCGTCGGCCTCATCACCATCGTGAATGACACGTCCACGCCCAGCAGCAGCGGCCGCGAAGCCATGATCCAGATGTTCAAGGAGATCTGGCCGCTGATGACGGCGGCCCTCTTCGTGCCCAACGCTACGGGCTTCAAAGCGGCCGTCATGCGCAGCGTGATGGGCTGTTTCATCCTCGCGACGGGTCAGCGCGATCGCGTGCGCGTCGAGCCGACCGTGAACGACGGCCTGCCCTGGATGCTCAACAAGGTGCTCGGCGTGCCGGAAGCTCGGCGCCAGCTGCAGCGGCTCGAGGGCGGCATCGCGCGCTTCTGGGAGATCGAGAGCGCCTCCCCGCCGCCCAACCCCTGAGCTCGAGCCGAGTCAGCCCTGCGCCGGTGACGCAGCCCGAGCGCGGGTCGACGTCGTCGCAAACGGCGAGCGTGGCACCCGTGACGGTCGCCGCGGCTCGTGCGTGGTTCAGAGGTTGCTGCGGAAGTCGGAGGCGTTGGGGCCTTCCTCGAGCAGGAACTCGAGGAAGCGCTCGTCACCGTCGAGGAATACCTTCTGCCAGGACAGCGCGTAGCGGCCCACGGCCCCTCCGTTGGTGCGGGGGGTTCCCCAAACGAAATGGCCTGCGCCCTGGACCTCGAACAGCATCTTCGGGACATCGTCGCCGATGACCTCGAACACCTGCTGCGACTGGTTGCCTCCGCCGAGGGTGGACGGGTCTGCCGAGCCCGCGAACATGAGGGTGGGCACGCTCGACCCTCTGGCGACGGCCGCTGCACCGCCCGCCGTCCGGTGATGGCCCGCGAGCGTCAGCACCGACTTCAGCGCGGGGGTCGATCGCCCGGCGAGCCACGACCCACCGCCGCCCATGGACCAACCCGATACACCCATGCGGTCCAGATCGAGAGCCCCGGCGAGAGGGCTCCCTCTCCGCGAGTTCTCTGCCCTCAGGTCATCGAGCGCCGCGAGCAACTGGTCGTCACGCGCGTTTACCGGATCCCGCGTCGATGAGGTATCGATGGTCATGATCACGATGCCGTGTGACGCGAAGAACGGACCCCAGTCTCGAATCGAGCTCTGACGCGCCGTGAAGCCGGGGCACATGACGAACGACGAGAATGGCGCCTGCGCGTCGGTGGGAAAAAACACGGTTCCTCCGCCGTAGTCGCGCCCGCCGTCGATCTGGAATGTATCGACATCGAACGGCCCGTTCCTGGTCGCCGTAGCTTCGTTCACGACGTCCTCGTGGCACAAGCAATCGCGATCGTCGCAGCACTCTCCCGCCTCGAGAGGAGACTCTCTCGCGCCGATCGGGTCACCTTCGCCGGTGGTCGCGGCGGGTTCTCCGCAGCCCATTCCAATCAAAGACCAAGCGCCGACCAGGAGGGCCGATATTCGTCCTAGCGCGTGAATGAGCATCATTGGCGGTAACCTGCTTCCTTTCTTCCGGAGCGAGATGTCCGGCGAGGCGTGACGAGCCTCGTCGACGTTGGGGCATCGTTTGCGAACAGCAAACGACGGGATGGTCTCTCGATCGACCACCTCCACGTCATGAGTGGCGCGCTCCCCGACGCGGGTTGCAGCCAAAGCAGCTCACGCCGACGTTTGTTGCGCGACCTCTGGCACGAAACCAGCCAGTTCCGTGCTTCCGTAAAAGTATGGCCCCATCAACATCGACGTCATCGTGTTCCCCGGATGCAACACGGTGCCGTCGGCTCTTCGACGGGGTCATCGTCAGCTCCAGGCGCGATGCAGCAGTCGTCATCCGTGGGTCGATGTCGCGCCTCACTCCGCGCGTCGCCGTGCCCCGTCCGCTCATCGTCGAACGCTGGGGCGTCGACGGAGGGATGCATGTCCCTCGCCGGCTACGGCCGCGGCGCGTGGGATGAGCCCACAAACCGTGCGTCGAGGCCGCCGCCTCTGCGCGCGCGCGCCACCGTCGTTTCCGACGAAACGAGCCGCCTCTTCACGAGCCGCCCTCTTCGAATGTGGTAGCGTCCCCGGCAAGAGTCGAACTTGCGACCCACGCGTTAGGAATGCGTTGCTCTATCCAACTGAGCTACGGGGACTGGTTCCCGGCACGCCGGGTGCGTTGGCCATAGCACAGGTGGCGAGGGAGGTGGCTCGAGAACGTGAAGCCTGGGCCATGGAACCGGCGCGGCGCGACGTCGGCGCGTGCTCGCGGTACAGGTGGCCAGCGAGGCGCCGGCGAGCGACGCCGGTGTTCACCACACCCGCTCGTTTGGCAATGAGACCCTGGCCGCAAGGCCAGCGCTCGTCGATCCGAGACGCCGATCGGCCCCGCGTGTTTCAGCCGCGGCGGTGCTCGGGAAGGCGCGTGTTATACGCGCTGCATGTCTTCGCACCGCGCGCTCGAAGGGCACTTTGTCAGAGCCCTATGACGCCGTGGTGGTGGGGTCGGGGCCCAACGGGCTGACTGCGGCAGCCGTGCTGGCTCGGGCGGGCCTCGGAGTGCTGGTGCTGGAGGCGCACGCGGAGCTGGGGGGCGGGCTCAGAACGGCTGCGCTGACGCTCCCGGGGTTTCGCCACGACGTCTGTTCGGCGGTGCACACGATGGGATGCCTCTCGCCGGCGTTCGAGCTGCTCGGGCTGGAACAGCGGGGGCTCGAGTGGGTGCATCCACCCGCCTCGGTGGCGCATCCGCTCGACGACGGGCCCGCGGTGTTGCTGGAGCCGTCGCTGGAGGCGACCGCTCGCGCGCTGGGAGTCGACGGGCGAGCGTACCGGGCGCTGGTGGAGCCGTTCCTCGGAGAGCCGCGGAGGCTGTTTGCGGACCTGTTGGCGCCGCTCGGGGTGCCGCGGCAGCCGCTGGTGCTGGCCCGCTTCGGCTGGCTCGGGCTGCGCTCGGCGCGCGCGCTCGCGCTGGGGCGCTTCGACGACGAGGCGGCGCGCGCGCTGCTGGCGGGCTGCGCCGCCCATTCGGTGCAGCCGCTGTCGCACGCGGTGACGGCGGCCTTTGGGTTGACGTTTGCCATCGCGGGCCACGTGAAGGCCTGGCCGGTGGCGCGGGGCGGCTCGCAGTCGATCGCTGCTGCGCTGGTGGAGGCGTGCCGCACGAGCGGAGCGAAGTTCGAGACGGGGCGGCACGTGCGTTCGCTGCGCGAGCTGCCCGAGGCTCGCGCGGTGCTGTTCGATGTCGCGCCCCGACAGCTCGACGCGATCGCCGGCGAGGTGCTGCCGGATAGCTTTCGGCACGAGCTCACCGCCTATCGAATGGGGCCCGGTTGTTTCAAGCTCGACTGGGCGCTCGATGGCCCCATCCCCTGGCGCGACGCGCGCTGCGCGCTCGCGTCGACCGTGCATGTGGGGGGCAGCCTCGACGAGATCGCGGCAGCGGAGCAGGCGATGTGGGACGGCGACCATCCGGAGAGGCCGTTCGTGCTGCTGACGCAGCAGAGTCATTTCGACGACACGCGGGCGCCCGAGGGGCGGCACACGGGCTACGCCTACTGTCACGTGCCGTCGGGCTCGACGCGAGACATGACGGCAGCGATCGAGGCGCAGGTCGAGCGCTTCGCTCCGGGATTTCGGGATCGCATTCTGGCGCGCCACGCGCTGTTCCCCGCGGATTTCGAGGCGATGAACCCGAGCCATCTGGGCGGGGCGGTGACGGGCGGCGTGGCAGACTGGCGTCAGCTCTTCACGCGGCCGAGCCTGCGACTGAACCCGTACTCGACGCCGCATCCGCGGCTGTTCCTCTGCTCGCAGTCGACGCCGCCGGGAGGCGGCGTGCACGGGATGTGCGGCTTCCACGCCGCGCGAACGGTGCTGCGCACCGTGTTCGGCAAGTCGATCGAGCTCCCGATCGACGCTCGCGACCAGCGCGCGGCGAGCTGAGCCTGCTCGGCGGCGTCGAGAGCGCGCTCACCCGGGAGGCTACGCGCCGGGGGCCTCACCCCCCCTCCGCTGGTGTCCGGCGCCTGGAACCAAATGGGAAGGCCGTGCGCCCCCGCGCTTCCGATCAGCCCTGGGCCACGAGGCGCCCGACGAGCTCGACGTAGGCCTGCTTCGCGGCGTCTTTAGTGGTGCCTTGCCGCCCCGCCCAGGCGTCGTATTTCGCGCGGCCCTTGAAGTCGAGCATGCCGGGACGAGAGCCCTGCACGTCGCCTTCGGTGGCTTGTTTGTAGAGCGAATAGAGCTCGAGCAAACGCTCGGGTGGTGGGGTTTGGGCCAGCTGTTTGACCCGGCTTTGAGCCGCCTGAAAGTCTTCTTCGAGGGACACGATGCCGACATGTTACTCTGATGGATTCGGCAGTGGAACCAGGGAAGTTTGCATTAGGCTGCAATGTTTCTGGGCTGCGATTCTCTGGGCTGCGTGTTCCCAGGCAGCCTGTTTCTGATGGGGGGGTCCCGAGAGCGCGGGGGCTTACGCGCACGCGCGCCCCAGCCCGTGCCAGAGATTGCGCAGGGGGGCGGCGCCCCTACGGAGGGCCCTGGCGTCGGCAACAATACCCAACCGCGCGAGGCCGTCGCGGGTTTTGAGCTCTGAGGGGCCGCGACCAGCGATGCGGCGGCGGGTCTAGACTGGAAAGGTTTCCCGAATCGCCTAAAGGGGAAGCGTCGACATGGATAAACAGCGCATGGAGGGGCCCACCTGGCGGCGATCGCTGACGCCCGGGCATGACAGCGGCCCGACGAGAAAGAGCCGGCTGGGGCTGGCCGTGCTGCTGGACTCGGTGCCGGGGGCCTGGTTCTTCACTCGGCGCGACGGTTCGTTCGCGTATGTGAGCCTCGGCGCGTGCGAGGCGCTCGGTCACTCGCGTGACGAGCTGCTCGGGGCGCGAGTCTTCGACATCGATCCCACGATGAACCCCGAGCGCTGGGAACAGCACTGGGACAGCATGCTGCCGGGGCAGTCACGCACGCTGAAGACGGTGCACCGCCGGCGCGACGGCACGGAGTATCCGATCGAGATCCGATCGCATCAGCTCGAGCTCGACGGGGAGCTGCTGTCTGCCTCGTATTCGGTGGATCTCACGGCCAGCGAGCAGACGCGCGCCGCCCTCGTGAAAACGGAGTCGCAGCTCCAGCGTCTGCTCGATAATCTGCCCGATTTGGTGTTCCGTCTGCGCCTCGAGCCGCGGCCGACGCTGGAGTTCGTGAGCCCGAGCTCAAAGGCGCTGCTCGGATACTGGCCCTCCGATCTGGTCGGTGACGAGCGTGCTATCGCGCGCATCGTGCACGCGGACGACCGCGAGCAGTTCTTGCGCTTGCACGAGCTGCCGCCGCGCACGGGGCGCAAGCTCCGGTTCCTGGATCGCGACGGGCAGCTGGTATGGATGGAGCTGCGGCTCGCGCCAGTGACGACGACCGACGGCGCGCCGCCGGTCGTCGAGGGCGTGGCGCGCGACGTGACGCAGAGCCACCACGCCGAGCTGCAGAGCCGTCGCCTGCTGGCCGCGATCGAGCAGGCCGCCGAGGCCGTGGTGGTGACAGACGGCACGGGGATCGTCGAATACGTGAACCCGGCATACCGGCACACCAGCGGTATCGCCGAGAGCGACGCGCTCGGCAGGCCGTGGCGTGAGCTCGAGGTGCGGAAAGACAAGGCCTTCCTGCGCCGGCTGTCGGCGGCGCTCGGAAAGGGTGAGGTGTGGCAGGGTCGCATCCAGAGCGAACGCACGAGCGGGATGCGCTACGATGAAGACGCGACGCTCGCGCCGATCCGCGATGAGGTGGGGCAGCAGGTGGGCTGCGTCGCCGTGAAGCGCGACGTGACGGAGCAGCTCGCGCTCGAGGAGCAGCTGCACCAGGCGCAGAAGCTGGAGGCGGTGGGCCAGCTCGCCGGAGGCATCGCGCACGACTTCAACAACTTGCTGCACGTGATCCAGGGCCACACGCACATGATGCAGGCGCTCGACCTCGACGGCTTCGTGCACGAGCGCGACCTGATGGAGATGCTGGGTGAGGTCGACAAAGCGGCCGAGCGCGCCGCCACGCTGGTGCGCCAGCTGCTCGCCTTCAGCCGCAAGGGCGGCGCCGAGTTCTCGGAGATCCGGCTCGATGAGCTGGTCGCCTCGCTGCACGGGATGTTGCACCGCATCCTCGGGCCTCACATCCAGTTGATGCTCGACTGCAAGGCGGGGCGGGTGGTGATCCTGGGCAACGCCGCGCAGCTGGAGCAGATGATCACGAACCTCTGCATCAACGCGCGCGACGCCATGCGGCCCGGCGGCTACCTGCACATCACGCTGGAGCCCGCCGAGCACAACGAGCAACCCACGCTGTTCCGCAGCCGCTCGGACGAGGCTTACGTGCGGCTGACGGTGCGCGACGACGGAGCCGGCATGTCGAGCGACGTGCAGCGTCGCCTCTACGAGCCGTTCTTTACGACCAAGCAGCCCGGCGAAGGCGTGGGCCTCGGGCTCGCGACGGTGTACGCGATCGTGCAGAGCCACCAGGGCTTCATCGACTCGTCGTCGGCCCGCGGAAAGGGTACCACCTTCAACGTGTACCTGCCGCGCCTCGACGCCGGCTGGCGCGTGGGGCCGCGCCCGCAGAGCCGGCCGCGGGTGGAGGGGCGAGGGCGGCTGGTGCTCGTCGCGGAAGACGAGCCTGCGGTGCTGCAGCTCACCTCGTGTTACCTGCGCCAGGTGGGCTTCGAGGTGATGCAGGCGAGCAACGGGCCCGAGGCAGAGCGCCTGCTCGACGAGCGCGGCAGCGAGATCGCGCTCGCCGTGCTCGACGCCGTGATGCCCGGCTTCGGCGGCCAGGGCGTGCACCAGGCCATGAAAGATCGCAACCTGGGCGCGCCCGTGATCTTCGTGACGGGCTACGACTACCAGACGCTGGCGGGAGCCATCGGCGAGAAAGGCGTGGCGATGCTGCAGAAGCCGTTCGGTCAGAGCGAGCTGTTGAATCAGGTGGGGCGCTTGCTGGAGGAGCCAGCATGACCTCACCCGAGGACTCTACTGGTGCGCGGGCGCCCCAACCCGCTCATTCCTCCGACGCGCGGGCGCCCCAACCCGCTCATTCCTCCGACGCGCGGGCGCCCCAACCCGCTCATTCCTCCGACGCGCGGGCGCCCGTGGGGCCCGCCCTGCAAGATCGGTTCGCGCCAGACAATGCGTGCTTCGGCTGCGGTCCGCAAAATGCCAAGGGCCTGCGGCTGAAGAGCCATGTGGCCGCAGACGGCGCGGTGGTGGCGACGTTCCGCCCCGAGCCGCACCACGAGGCGTTTCCGGGTGTGTTGAACGGCGGAATCATCGGCGCCCTGCTCGATTGCCACAGCAACTGGACGGCGGCGCACGCGCTGATGCTCGCGCGCGGCGAGCAGAGCCCGCCCTGCACGGTGACGGCCGAGTTCCACGTGAAGCTGCGCCACCCGACCCCGACCGACGTGCCCGTGTCGCTCGTGGCGCGAGCCGTGCACTGGTCTGGAAAGGGGCCTGGAAAGGGCTCTGGAGAAGCGTCGGGAAAGGCGTCGGGAGACGCACCCCTGCCCGACCGCTGCACCGTGGATGCAGAGCTTTCATGCGGCGGCAAGGTCACGGCTACCTGCCACGGGCTCTTCGTTGCTGTCAGCGAGGGGCATCCGGCGTATCATCGCTGGTAAACGCGCGGCGGCATCGCTGGGAGGGGGGAAGACCCGCTCGACCCCCCCCGGACAACCCTCAGGAATGCTTCGCGCCCAGCGCAGAAAGATCGAACCGCTCATGCTCTTCCCGACCACGCTCGTGGGCAGCTACCCGCAGCCCGATTGGCTCATCGATCGCAAGAAGCTCGCCGGACGTTTCCCGCCGCGCGTGCGGGCGCGCGAGCTATGGCGCATCGCCGAACCCTGGCTGGAAGAGGCGCAGAACGACGCGACCGTGCTCGCCATCCGCGCACAGGAGGCCGCCGGCCTCGACGTCGTCAGCGACGGGGAAATCCGCCGTGAGAGCTACAGCAACCGCTTCGCCACGGCGCTCGAGGGCGTCGATCTCGACAATCCCGGCACAGCGCTCGACCGCTCGGGCCACCCGAACCCCGTGCCGCGCATCGTCGGCAAAATCCGCCGCAAGCACGCCGTCGAGGTGGGCGACCTGCAGTTTCTCAAGCGCCACACCGACCGCAAGGTAAAGATCACCGTGCCCGGGCCCTTCACGATGGCCGAGCAGGCGCAGAACGACTTCTACCCGAGCGTCGAGGCGGCAGCGCTAGACTACGCGGTGGCGGTGAACGCCGAGATCCGCGACCTGTTCGCTGCCGGCGCCGACATCGTGCAGATCGACGAACCGTACATGCAGGCGCGCCCCCAGAAAGCCCGAGAATACGGCCTGCGTGTCGTCAACCGCGCGCTCGAGGGCATCACGCAGACGACGGCCCTGCACATCTGCTTCGGCTACGCTGCCATCATCCACGAGCGCCCCTCGGGCTACTCGTTCTTGCCGGAGCTCGCGGGCTGCAGCTGTCGCCAGGTGTCGATCGAGACGGCGCAATCGAAGCTCGATTGCTCCGTGCTGGCAGAGCTCGGCACGAAGCAGATCATGGTGGGTTGCATCGATCTGTCCGACATGCAGGTGGAGACGCCCGAGGTGGTGGTGGAGCGCATCGAGCGCGCGCTCGAGTTCGTCAAGCCGGAGAACGTCATCCTCGCGCCCGACTGCGGGATGAAGTACCTGCCGCGCGACGTCGCGTTCGGGAAGCTGCAGGCCATGGTCGAGGCTGCGCGGCGGCTGCGCGCGAAATACACCCCGGGCCGCGACGAAGGCCCGCCCGCCTGAACCCGGCGACCGCGCGCTGGATCGGGTGCTCGACGCGGGCTCCCGGCCCCGAGAACGCCATTGCGAGCGCGCGCCGGCACCGGTATTTCTCGAGCGATGTCGGAAGAAATCGTCGACCTGTTCAGCGACACGGCAACTCAGCCCACGCGCGCGATGCGAGAGGAGATGCTGGCGGCGCCGCTCGGTGACGAGCAGCGCCGGTCCGATCCCACGGTGCGGGCGCTCGAGGAGCGCGTGGCTCAGCTGCTCGGCAAGGCCAAGGCCATGCTGGTGCCTTCCGCGACGCTGGCAAACCAGATCGGGGTTGCCCTGCATTGCGCCCCCGGCGACGAGGTCATCTGTGATCGCACCGCGCATGTGATCAACAGCGAGGGCGGGGGTCTGGCAGCGAACTCCGGGGTGCAGGTGATGCCCCTGCCCGGCGAGCGAGGCATCTTCGATGCCGACGCCGTGCGAAACGCTTTGCGGCGTCATGACGATCCGCACCAACCGGCGAGCCGCGCCGTGGTCGTCGAGAACACGAGCAACGGCGGGGGTGGCAGTGTCTGGCCCGACCCAGCGTTCTTCGGTGTCGTCGGCGTCTGCCAGGAACGTGGGCTCGCGCTGCACATCGACGGCGCGCGGCTGTTCAATGCGGCCGTGAAGCGCGGGGTCACGCCCGATCACTGGGCGCGGCATGCTCGCACGGTCCAGGTGTGCTTCTCGAAGGGTCTCGGCTGCGCCTTCGGAGCGGTGCTGGCCATGGATGAAGATCTCGAGCACCGCGCGCGGCGGCTGAAGCAACGCATGGGCGGCGCGCTCCGTCAGGCGGGCATCATGGCGGCGGGCATGCTCTACGCGCTCGACCACCACGTCGAGCGGCTCGCCGACGACCACCGCCGAGCCGCGCGGCTCGCGGAAGCCCTGGCGCGCTTCGACCACGCGCTCGAGCTCACCCCGGTGGAGACCAACATCGTCTACTTCCGCCACCGCCTCGGCAAAGGGCCGGAGCTGGCGGAGAAGCTGCGGCAGCGCGGCGTGATCGTCTCTCAGATGGGGGCCGAGCGGCTGCGCGCCTGCACCCACCTCGGCGTCAATGACGCCGCCATCGAGCGCGCGATCCGCGTTTTCTCCGAGGTTCTGAGCTCATAGCGCCGCAGAGCGCAAACCGGCCACGCGTCCGCTGGCGGCCTGCTTTCCACTAGATCCGCTTTGTTTATATGCGGGTTGTTCGAAAATGCGGTACGCGGTAACCTGCCGCCCCACCCCGAGGAGACACAGCTGAATGGCTCGCGTAACCGTCGAAGACTGTCTTGAACAGGAAGAGAATCGCTTTGCTTTGGTGCTGCTCGCGGCGAACCGCACGCGCCAGCTGATGAAGGGCGGCCAGCCCCTCGTCCGCGGGAACAACAAGAGCGCGGTGATGAGCCTGCGCGAGATCGCCGACGGCAAGGTGCGCTTCCACCGCGAGAGCATCGAAGTCGTGCGCGAGTGGCTGGACGAGCGCGGCGTCGAAATGCGCTGAGGGTCGCCAAGAACGACTTAGCGGCGCGAACAGCGCGACCTACTCCGACGCCGCTGGTGGCGTGAGGAAAACAAAAGCACGGCAGGCAAGACCCGCCGTGCTTTTGCGCGTCCATCGACGGGTCGCGCCGTCATCTTCCCATCCGCCGCACGCAGGCGCTCGGTTCCTCTCGAGTCTGGCCGCCCCGACCCGCGCGCGGTGCGACGGATCGGGAACGCTCGGTGCAGCTCGACGCCGACCCGTGACCTGCTCACCAGTCGACGCGGAAGCGGACACCGGCCGTGCGCGGCGGGTTGTAAAAGCGCAGGTTGAGGGTCGGAGTGGTGATGATGCTCGTCGAGTACGCCAGGTTGGTGACGTTGTTCACGAAGGCGTTGATCGAGATGCGCCCGTCGGGGTGCTTCCAGCCCGCGCCGATGTCGAGACGGGTGTAGGTGGGCACCACGTCGGTGAAGCGCTGCTGCGCTTGCTCGTTCATGAGCAGGCTATTCAACAGACCGGGCATCTGCGGCATCTCGCCCTCCGCAGGCACCTCGATGTTGCCCTCGCCGTTGTAGACGCTCATGTAGTGCTTGCCGCGCGTCTGCGCCTGGAGCACCCAGTCAAAGGAGCCGACAGACGTGAAGATGAGCTGCGAGAGCGTGTAGTTGATGGTGTAGGGCGACACGCGGGGAAGCCAGTTGCCTCCGAGGTCCACCTTCCAGTTGAAGGCGGGGTTGTCTGACGGATACGTGTAGGTCGTGATGGTGCCGTCGGCGAACTTGGCGTCCATCAAGAGCACGTGGATCTCTGCCTCGAGGCCGAGCGGGAGCCGATACGTGAAGTCGACATCGAGCCCGTAGATCGGCGTGGTGGTCGCGGCGTTCTGGCGCACGGCGGAGTTGGGCGCCGCCTGGTTCATGTTCTCGGCGTCGCCGCCGCCGTCAGCGCCCGAGTCGACGCCGACGATGGTCTGAAACACCATGTCGTCATAGCGGTACATGAACGCCGAGGCGTTGATCCGCAGCGCGCGATCGAGCAGCACGTTCTTGCTGCCGAGCTCGAAGGCGAGCACGCTCTCCGGGCCGTACTCGGAGTTGTAGAGCACGTCTTGCGCCACGCCCGGGGCGGTGTCGTTGAAGCCGCCCGCTTTGTGGCCCGTGGTGGTGGTGAAATAGACGAGGTTGTCCTTGGTGATGTCGTATTCGACACCGGCGCGCCAGTCGAAGAACTTGTTGCTGACGTCGTTGTTCTGCGGGACCGTGTTGAAGATGCTGCTGTTGAGGCCGCTGCGCACGCCCGCCGTGCAGCGCATGCCGATGCCATCGGGGTTCGGTTCGACGCGCGGTTGCTGCGGCTGACCCGCAGCGGCCGTGGGCGGGTCGTTGCAGAGGGCGACAGGCAACGTGTCGCGGGCACCGAAGCTGTCGATACCGTTCAGGAAGAAGTTGACGCGGTTCTCGACGGAGTCATTCGGAGTGCCGTCGGGTCCGACCGGCAGCGCGTATTGCGAGCGGTTCAGGCCCTCGAACTTGAAGCCTTCCGTGCCGTAGCGCACGCCACCGCCCGGGAAGCCTTGATTGAGCGCCCAGAGGCCGCCCGTGCGCGACTTGTCTTCGTAGGTGCCACGGATACCGCCGAGCACGCGGAACGACTCGGTGACGTCGAAGGTCGCGTCGAGGTAACCCGCGAAGGAGCCGCCCTTGACGCTCGGCATGTTGAACTCGCCGCCGCCGAAGCCGAACACGGGGTCCGACACCTGGCCCAGGAACACCTGCTGGTCTTCGTCGAAGAAGAAGCCACCTGCCGTCCAGCGCAGCCGGGCGTCGTCCGGGGCGAAAGCGCGCAGCTCGCCGATGAACGACTGCGAGCGACTGTCCCAGAAACCGTTGGTGAAGGCGTCGGGGGTGACGTCGGCAAAACCGTAACCCTCCGTCACCGCGCCAGCGTTGGCACCTGTGACCTGGGTGTATTTCAGGTCGCGATAGCTCGCGAGAGCCTGAAACACCACGGGCCCCGCGTCGAACGTGATCTCACCCCGGATGCCCTGGTGCGTCAGATCCGTATCGGGGTGCATGCCGCGGTAGTAGACGCGCCGTGGGTTGTCGACGTCGTTGACGTCGAACGGGATGGTGCCCTGGTTGCTGGGGCTCGACGGCATACCGTTGGGCCCGGGATACGCGCCGCTGGTGTCGACCGCCGTGAGCGGCCCCTGGAAGTTCGCGCCCAGGTAACCGGTGCCGCCCTCCTTCGTCAGATCATAGCCGACGAGGACGGAGAACGCGGGGGCGGGCTGGAACAGCGCCTGCGCGCGCAGCGCATAGGCGTCAGAGTTCTCGGCCGGCGTGATGTCGTAGACCGGGCCGGCGTTGACCCAGTACGAGTCGCGCACCTCGGAGAAGCCCGCGAAGCGGAACGCGAGCACGTCGCCCACGGGGATGTTGACCATGCCCTGGTAGCGTCGCTGCGCGAACGTGCCGAAGGTGGCCTCCGCGTTGGCGCCGAACTCGCTGAGCTTGGGGCGCGCCGAGACGATGTTGACGGCGCCGCCCATCGCGTTGCGGCCGCGCAGCGTTCCCTGCGGGCCGCTGTTCACCTCGATGCGCTCGATGTCGAAGAACATGGACCCGACGCCGCGCGGGCGCGGGATGTACACGCCGTCGATGTGGAGCGCGACGGCCGGATCACCGAGCTCGGTGTTGTTGTCGGAGCCGACGCCGCGGATGTAGACCTCGGTGTTTCCTTCCTGGACGCCGATCTGCAGGCCCGGCACCATCGCCGACATCTCCCGTGCGTTGGTGATGCCGACGCTCGCGAGCTTGCTCTCGGAGAACGAGGCGGCGACGCCGGAGTAGTCTTGCAGGTCTTTCTTGCGCCGGTCGACCGTGACGACGACCTCGTCGAGATCGCCCTCGGCGGCGGGCCCGCCGATGTCGACGTCCCCCACCTCCATGTCGCCGACCTCGAGCGATGCGTCGTCACCGACCGCCTCTTCGGCGCCCGGCTCGGCAGGAGCGGCCTCGGCCGGCCCAGGCTCGGCGGGAGCGGCTTCAGCCGGCGCCGCCTCCGGGTCTTCCGGGGCAGGCTCGGGATCTTGAGCGAAGGCGCTCGACGACACCAGCAACGAGCCGAGCGCACCGAGGATGAGGCCGCAGGATACCGAGCTGCGCAGCGCTGCGCCTCGACGCACCGCGCGTGCGCTCGAAGAGCGGTGCCGAGCGCGCGTGTTCAGAGCCCGTGCGTCGAGGGTTCCGCTCGAAACGCCCACAATCATTGCAGCCATCTAGTGTCCTGCCTCGGTGATGTCCGTTGAGTGTCTCGGGCGCGCCGTTTGTCGCGCCCATTCTGGATGTAAGGGTCGATTCAGAACGACTCGTCTCGAACCGCCGCCGGTGAGCTGCGTCGGGAATCGGGTTGCCGGAGTGAGCGCCGGGGAGGGGCGCCCGACGCCCACACGCCATCGAGAGGCACCTCGAATCGCTCCAAAATGCGGGGTGGTTCGAATGCGTCGTTTCGCTCGGCGATCCAAAGCCTGCTTTATGGCGACTCGATTGGTACCGGGGCGGCTCTCCTCCGTCAAGCGTCCATGCCGCGCGTCAAAGGCGAGATGCGGCTCGGAGTGTTTCGCTCGGAGAACGATTCGCCAGAGCGCTGCAGCGTCGTCTGAGTTCGCGTGATGGCGACTGCTCGCGAGCTGCGATCTCGCGCATGCAGATGCGGATGACGGACGCACGCACCGCTGCCTGTCGCATCGCGGCATCCACCGCGGCGACAGTCGGCGCCGAACGCTCGCGCATCGAGCTGGGTTGCACATGCGCCTACATGACGAATACCGGGAAACAATGCGACGTCACGGCACTCAGGCAACACACGACCCGCCCGCACGCTGCGAACGAGCCGGGAAAATGGCCGCTTCGAGCGCTGTTCGACCCAATCGCACTTGACGAAAGGCAGCCCTTCTGAGCGTGCTCGCCCGTAGCCGGAGGCACCCATGAGAGTCCTGTACATCGGCGGTACCGGGGAAATTTCCTACGCCTGCGTGCTCGAGAGCCTCGAGCTCGGCCACGAGGTGACGGTGCTCAACCGCAGCCAAACCGAGCAGCCGCTGCCCGCGAGCGTGCGCCAATCGAGCGGCGATCTGCAGAGCGACGCCACCTACGCGAGCCTCGGTAGCGAGACGTTCGACTGCGTGTGTCAGTTCTTTGCGTTCGAGCCCGACCGCGTCGCTCGAGACATCGCAGCGTTCTCGGGCCGCACCGCGCAGTACGTGTTCATCTCCACGGCCTCGATCTACCACAAGCCGATCGATCGCTTCGAGCGCATCACGGAGCGTACCCCGCTCACCAACCCGTTCTGGGAGTACAGCCAGAAGAAGGCGCGCATGGAAGCGAGCCTGTTCGAAGCCCACGCGCGCGGCGCGTTGCCCGTGACGGTGGTGCGCCCGAGCCACACCTACCGGCGGCGCCTGCCGAGCGCGCTCGGCGGGGGCGACTGGACGGCGCGACGCATGCTCGCGGGGCAGAAGGTGATCGTACACGGGGACGGCACGAGCCTCTGGACGCTCACTCACGCCAGCGACTTCGCGCGGCCGTTCGCGCGCTTGCTCGGCAACCCCCGCGCGCTCGGTGAGGCGTTCCACATCACGGGTGACAACGTGCACACCTGGGACGAGATCTTCACCGAGATGGCGCGAGCCCTCGGCGTCGAGCCGCGCTTGGAGCACGTGGCGAGCGACACATTGGTGCGCTACGAGCCGGCGTGGAAGGGTCCGCTGCACGGCGACAAGGCGCCATCGACGGTCTTCGACAACTCGAAGGTGCGCGCGGTGGCGGGCCCCTTCCCCACCACCGTGGCGCCGCGAGAGGGCTTCGCGGCCGCCGCGCCCGACGTGCGGCGCCGGCTGGAACGGGGCCTCGGCGTCGATGCCGCGCTGGACGCCAAGGTGGACCGCATCCTGAGCGACCTTCGAAACTAGCGACCTTCGAAACTAGCGACCTTCGAAACTGAAACCCAGCGACCTCGACGCCCGGTCGGGTGACGGCGGCGCGCCGCCGCGGCCAGTGCTACTCTCCCGGTTGGCCCCGTGGCAGACACAAGCCTTTTTGACCAGCTCGGTGGCGAGCCTGTTCTTCGCAGCATCGTCGGCCGTTTCGTCGATCGGATGTTCGCTGACCCCATGATCGGGTTCTTCTTCCGCAAGGCCAGCCGCGAGCGTGTGAAGGACAAGGAGTACGAGCTCGCCGCACAGCACCTCGGCGCCGAGGTCGAATACACGGGTCGACCCATCCAGCAGGCGCACGCCGCGCACCCCATCATGGGCGGCCAGTTCGCCCGGCGCCTCGAAATCCTGAGGCAGACACTGGTCGAGGCGGGAGCACCCGAGCCGGTAATCGCCCACTGGGTGGCGCACACCGAGAGCCTGCGCGGCCTGGTCACGCGCGATCCGAGCGGCGAGTGCATCGGTCCGATGAAGCTCGATCGCGGGCGGGGGCCGGTGTGAGGGAGGTCGCGGCTGCCATCGTCTGTGTCACGGCGTGCGGCACGGCCGGCACCACCTGGGTCGCCGGGCCCTCGAACGGGTCAGACAGCTCGAGCGACCCGCGCTCGTTTCATCCGCCCGAAGCACCGGCCGCGGCGGTCCAGCCCCGCCCCGTCACACGGATTGTCGCGGCCGAGCCGGACGAACGCGAGCGCCTGCGCGAGCCGGGCGCCGCCCCCGAGCCGCCTGCCGGCGAAAATCCGGACGGCACCGAGCTCGGGATGTTCCGCAACACCTACTACAACTTCCCGCACCAGCTCGACTATCGCGGGCCGAGCGTATCGCTGTTCGATACCCAGTGCCGCCCGCTGGCGGCCGTGCCGCGCGCCTTCCACGACACGCTCTGCGTGCAGGGCAGCGGCTCGTTGGCGAGCGGCCGCACGGTGAGCTTCGCTCGCCGCGACTGCGAATGCGCGCGCCTCTGTCCGCGCAGCGGCCAGAAGATCTGCTTCGCCGAGCTCGACCCGAACGCCTTCCCCTGGGGTCGCGGCGCGGCAGGCACCGCGATCGAGCCGCTGCGCTCGGTCGCGGTGGACATCCGGGTCATCCCGCTCGGCACGGCGCTCTTCATCCCGGAGTTCGTCGGACTCCCGCTCGACGCGCAGGGCACGGGCTCACACGACGGCTGCTTCATCGCGGAAGATCGCGGCATCAAGGTGGTCGGCCAGCACGTGGACGTGTTCACGGGGCGCGTGGCGCTGACCAAGGTGTGGGACGCCCGGGTGCCGACCAACCAGGGCGTCACGGTGTTCGTCGAGAGCCCGCGCTGCCCGCGCGACGAGTGAGCAGCGTTCAGCTGCCGGCGGCGGCGGCGAAGAGCCAGCGCCCCTTCACGCTCTTCACGGTGTGCCGCTCGCGGCGCTTCTGGCCGTCATCGGACGCGAACGCCACGTCGACCTGCGCCGTGTCGCCCTGCTTCTTGCACTCGATGAGCTCGAACGACGTGGGCGGCTCCTCGTCGGCGGCACCCGCGGCCTGGGCCGCCTCGGGGTGGAGCGACTTGACCAGGAAGCGCGACTCGCCGACGAGCGGCGCGACGAAGCGGGCCCGCACCAGCGCCTCTGGGCTCGAAGCCCCCGAATCGAAGACGGTGCGGCAGCACTTCTTGAACTTGCTGCCGCTGCCGCACAGGCACGCATCGTTGCGGCCGACCCTCACGCGCGGACCGACGACGGGCGCGGGGTGGAGCTCTTGCCCGTCCAGGAACAGCCAGTTGCCGTTGTGACGCTTGAACATCGCGCGCTCGTGATGGCGCTGCGGTTCACCTTGCATCGAATATTTGGCGACGAACTCGACCTCGCCCGTCTCGTCCTTGTCGCCACCCCCGGTGGTGCCGAGGACCTCGAGACCGTGCCAGTCAGCGTTCTGTGCCCACGCCTTGGTGCTCTCGCGATCTACGCCGCTCGAACCGTCGGGGTGCAGCGAGCCCAGCAAGAAGTCTACCTCGACCTTGGTGTACGCGGTGTACCGGGCGCGCATGAGCGCTTCCGGAGTTCCGGGCTTCTCGGCACCCGAGATGATCGGCCCGCAACAGCTCGCGTACTCTTTCCCACTTCCACACGGACAGCTCACCGCAGTTCTTCCTTCGGCTCAGGGTCTACGAGAGCGCAGACACTTCGAGCACGATGGCTTGCCACGACTCTTCGCGGAAGGTAAGTGATTTTGATGGCGACGCCGGCCGAGCAGGCCGCTCAGCGGGCGCCCGTGCTCCTTGGTTCTGCGCTCAGCGCCGACAGGAGTTTCGAGTAGATGCCGCCAAACGTGCCGTTCGACAGGACGGCGACCACGTCTCCCGCGCGTGTGCGGCGCGCCAGCTCCTCGACGATCGCGTCGACCGAGTCGAAGTGTCGGGCATCCCTGCCCCGGCGCTCCAGCTCGGCCGCGACCTGGGCGACGTCGAGGCGCTCGTCGGCGGGCAGATCACGCGCCACGCGCGCGAGCAGCACCGCGTCGGCGGCCGCGAAGCTGTCGGGGTAGACGTCCTGATGAAATTTTCGAGAGGCCGTGGCGCTGCGGGGCTCGAACACCGCGAACAGCCGCGAGCCGGGGTGCCGCGTGCGCAGCGCGAGCAGGGTCTCGCGCACGGCCGTGGGGTGATGCGCGAAGTCGTCGTAGACGAAGACGCCACCAGGCGTGCCGAGCAGATCCTGTCGGCGCGCGACGCCGTGCAACCCGGCCAGCGTGGTGCGCAAGCTCGACGGTTCCACGCCGAAGCCATGCACGCTGGCCGCCAGCGCTGCCGCCACGTTCGCCAGGTTGTGCCTGCCCATGAGCGGCGTCACCCAGCGCCCCGCCGACACGCCCCCGAGGAAAAGGTCGAAGCTCTGACCCGTGGCGTCGGCGGCGCTCGGAGCCACCAGCCAGTGCGGCGCCACTCCGAAGGTGTCTTGCCCTTCGATCGCGTACCAGTACACGGGCACCTGAGCCCGCTCGCGCACCACGCGCACCACCTGCTCGTCGGCGGCGTTGGCCACGATCAGTCCCCGCGCCGGCAGGCGCGACACGAGCTCGCGGAACGGCCACAGATATGAATCCAGCGTCGGATAGATGTCGATGTGGTCGTGCTCGATCGAGGTGAGCACCACCACCTCCGCCGAGTAATGCAGGAACTTGGCCGTCTTCTCGAAGAACGCCGTGTCGTACTCGTCACCCTCGATCACGAAAGGTGGCGGCGTGTCGCGCAGCAGGTTGCGCGCGCGAGGAGGCGCGCGAAAGCTGCGCTCGAGCCCGCGCGGAACACCGCCGATCAAGTAACCCGGCGCGAGCCCCGCGGCATCGAGCAAGCCCGCCGTGAGCGCCGAGGTGGTCGTCTTCCCGTGCGTGCCAGCGATGATCACGGGGCGTGTTCCGGGCAAGACGAAGCGCTGGAGCGCTCCGCCGATGTGCGTGTAGTTGAGCCCCTGATCGATCGCGAAACGGGCTTCGGGGTTGTTCGCTCGACACGAATTTCCGACGACAACCAGGTCTGGCCCATAGGCCAAATTATTGGCATCGAAGCCCGGAACGCAGCGAATTCCCCATTCCACGAGCTTCGGCCCGATGGGGGGATCAAACGCCACGTCGCTGCCGGACACCTCATGACCCATCGCCGCCAGCAAACCCGCCAGCGGGCCCATGCCCGTTCCCGATACCGCTACGACGTGAATGCGCATGAATAAGCATTACCGCTTCCCATCGAAGACGGACAAGCACATCCCCCTCCCGACGGCGTCGCGAGTAACATGATGACGCATGGGGGCGGCGAAACGAGCCGATCGGTCGTATGCTCTCGAGAGGGGCGCGACCTAAACCATCATGGCGATTGAAGACCGGATCACGCGAGTGCTGGAGCAGGCGGAAGCCGACGGCGAGCTCGGAGCCGAGCTCCGGCAGCGTATCCAGGTCGCGGTGGGGCAGGCCTTTGCCATCGAGCGAACGCGGCTTCGTTCCGAAAAGGTCGTCGCCATGTCCGAGGAGGATGCGGTGCGCTATCGCATCATCTCGGAGCTCGCGACCGACTGGGTTTACGCGACGCGACGCGAAGACGAGCACGGCAAGGTGAAGTTCGAATGGGCCACCGAGGCCTTCGAGCGCATCAGCGGCTACTCCGTCGATCAGCTGAATGACAAGGGCGGTCTGCGCTCGCTGATCGCCCCGGAAGACCTGGAGGAGTTCGATCTCGCCGAAAAGGCACACGCCGACGGCCCGAGCGTGCTCGAATATCGCATCCGCACTCGCTCTGGCGAGGTGTGCTGGCTGCGCGACTATCGCCGCCCGGAGCTCGACGTCGCCGGCACTCGTGTGGTGCGCGTCTTCGGCGCAGTGAAAGACGTCACCGAGCAGAAGAGGGCCGAAGAGGCCCTGCGTGATGCCATGATCGAGCTCGAGCAGCGCGTCGGCATGGAGGTCGCTCGCTTTCGCGCGGTGCTCGATCAAGCCGGCGAGACGATCCTGGTGCTCGATCCCCGCACCAACGGTCTCGTCGACGTGAACGACACCGCCTGCCGCACGCTGGGGTATACGCGCCAGGAGCTGCTCGAGAAGAGCATCGCCGACATCCAGGTCGGCAGCGCGCCCTGGCAAGATCGCGCGCTGTCCGATCTGAGCGAGAGCCCGCTCGCGGCCGAGCAGCTCTACCGCACGAAGGACAACAACACGTTCCCGGTGGAGGTCACCGCGTCGCTGCGGCGCTTCATGGGCCAGAACTACCTCGTGGTCGTCGCGCGCGAGATCACCGAGCGCAAGCAGCTCGAGGCGCAGCTCGCCCAGTCTGACCGCCTCGCCAGCGTGGGCGTGCTCGCCGCCGGTGTCGCGCACGAGATCAACAACCCGCTCGTCTACATCATGAACAACCTGTCGTACGTGCTGACGCACATGCCAGACGGGTTGGACGAGCTCGCGAGCGCGCTGCGCGAGGCTCGCAGCGGCGCCGAGCGCGTGCGCGACATCGTCAAAGACCTGAAGACGTTCTCGCGCTCCGACAGCGAGAAGATGGAGCCGATGGATGTGCGCTCCATCCTCGACTCGGCGATCAAGGTGGCGCACAACGAGATCCGACATCGGGCCCAGCTGATTCGCCACTACGACGACATCCCGCCGGTGGACGCCAACACCCGGCTCGGCCAGGTGTTCTTGAATCTGATCCTCAACGCCGCGCACGCCATCGGCGAGGGCGACGTGAGCAACAATCAGATCACCGTCGAGGTGGCGCGCAGCGACGCGCAAAGCCAGGTGCTGGTCAGCATCAAGGATACGGGGATCGGCATCCCTACCGATCGTCTGTCCAAGATCTTCGACCCGTTCTTCACCACCAAACCGGTGGGCGTCGGCACCGGGCTCGGGCTGTCGATCTGTCGCAACATCACCGAGGCGCTCGGCGGGCACATCGACGTGTCGAGCGAGGTGGGTGTGGGCTCGACCTTCACCGTGAGCCTGCCCTACAGCGTGCAGCGCAGCACCGGCCAGATGCAGCCGAGCTCGCGCCCCCCGGCGCCGACCACGCGCTCGCTGCGCGTGCTGGTGGTCGACGACGACGTGTTCGTGGCGCGCTCGATCCGGCGCTTGTTGCGGCCGCAGCACGACGTGACCCTGGCGCTGAGCGGGCGCCAGGCGCTCGGGCTCATCCGCAACTCGGACTATGACGTGATCTTCTGCGACGTGATGATGCCCGAGATGACGGGGATGGAGCTGCACGCCGCCGTGAGCAAGCAGAACAACAAGCTCTCCGAGCGCTTCGTGTTCATCACGGGCGGCCCGTTTACCCCCGAGGCGCGCCAGCTGTTCGACACCGTCACCAACCCTTGCATCCAGAAGCCGTTCACGCCGAACGATCTCGCCAACGTGATCGAGTCGGCCATTCACTCCATCCCGGGCGTGCGCGCACGCGATCGCTCGGCGTGAGCTGAGCGCCGAGCTACGAGGCTCCGGAAACGAGCACGAGCGGCGCCGGGCGATCCCTGATGCACCTGTTCGACCTCTGCGAATCGACTCCCGGGGGCGCGACGAGCGGCCCATCGCCGGGCGTTCCCGGGTGGGTGCTCGGTTGCTTTCGCCGCCGCTCGATCACGTTCTTCACGGGCGCGGAAGACGCCTCCACCGAGGTCATCTGGTTGCAGTCGCGCGGCCTCACCGCCGACTTTCGGCGTTCGCCGCCGGGCGTGCGCGCGGCGAGCCGTGCGGCGCTGCGCGAGCTCGCTCCAGCGGAGCTGGCGGCGCTGGCTCGTGTCGAAGGCGGGCTCGCGCGCACGCGCTGGGATGGGCAGCTCATGCACTGGAGCGACTGGGTCGCCTTCCAGACGCACGCCAAATGGCCCGAGCCCGGGCGGCTCACGCGCGTGGGCGGTTGCATGGTCGAGCTGGCCCCGAGCGGAGCTTATGTGGAAGACTGGCGCTACCAGCCCTCCCGGGGTGGGCCGCTGATCGGGCTCGAGCTGCTCGACGAGCGCGACGCGCGCGACGGAACGCTGTTGCACCGCGGCGGCGGGCTCGTCATCTGCGGCGAGCACGCTGGGTTCGTGCGCGGGCGGCCCGAGCCGCTCTCGCAGGGGCGCCTGGAAGACTACGTGCTCGCCCATGCGCGCGATGACGCCGGCCTCGCCCGCGCCTTCGCCTGCGATGCCGCCTACGGAACCGCGGCCGCTCTGCGCGGCGAGTTCAGCGTCAGCCTCGCCACGCTGCCCTGGCGCGAGGGTCAGCCGCTGCTCTCGCTCGAGGGTTTCGCTGAGCCGCGCGACGGCGTGCTCGTGCAGCGCGTGCAGGAGGAGGGGCGCTGGCTCGAGCGGCGCTTCCTCGTCGACACGCTGGAGCGCAGCCTCGACGTGGCGCTCGAGACCGCAGTGGCTCCAGCGACGGTCGAGTGGTTCGATAGAGAGGTCGGCGCAGGGCTGGTGCCCCTCGCTGAATGACTCTCGCTCGGAACCCTCGCCCGATATCCGTACCACATTCACCCACCCTGCACTGCCGCCCGAGAACCGCTCGCCTTCGCGCCGTGTCATCGGGTATGGTCCGCCCCGGACGCCGCGACGGTATGACTTCTTCAGGAGCCGAGCCAGCGCTCGGCGAACGACCCGCCGGCGACCTTACCTGTCTGCCAGCAGGCGATCAGGACGCCGGTGGCGCCGCCGCTCGCCTCGGAAAGGCGTCGTCAAAGCGCGCGCACCTCGGCCCCGCGCGCTGGGGTCGCGGCGCGCTCGAGGTGGCGGTGTCGCTGGCGGCGGCCGGCGCGCTCGCAGCGAGCGGAAACGGCATCCGCGTCGATCCGCTCGATCGACACGGCCAGGTCAGTGCGCTCGCCGGCATCGGGTTCCGGTACGTGCTCGCGGGGCTCGCGTGCGTGGCGCTCCTCCACCTGGCGTCGCGCTGGCGGCGCGGCGCCAGCTTCGACATGGCGTTCCGTCTCGCCTGCGCCGCGCTGGCGGGGTTGACCACGGGCTTCGTGTCCGCGGGCGTCGTGGTCGCGCTGCACGGCACGCCTTGGTGCTTGAACGGTAACCTCGGTGACACCGGGCGCCTGGCGGAGTGGGCGCGCGCGGTTCAGCGGAACGAACCCTATCCGTTCTATCCACCGCTGCCCGTGAACACCATCGCGCTCTACGCGAGCGCGTTCGAGCTGCCGCCGGCGTTCGCGATCAAGCACCTGCAGATCGTGGGGACGGCGCTGGTCGGTCCGCTCGCATACGCGAGCTGGCGGCTCTCGTTCGGCCCGCTCTGGGCACTCGGCATCGGCGTCGTGTCGGCGCTCTCGCTGGTCGATCCCTACAAGCCGTACGCCAACATGGTGCTGATCGCCCTCGTGCCGGCGATCGTCCTGTTCTTCGGGAGGATGCGGCGCGCCGGCGAGCTCGATCTCGGGCGGCTCTTGCTCTCGGGCGCGGCGTCAGGCGCGGGCTTTGGCCTGCTGTGCCTCTGGTACTTCGGGTGGTTCAAGTGGTCGGCGCCGGGCACGCTCGTCGCGGCCGCCGCGCTCTTTCCTTGGAAAGACC
>Ga0247763_1000369_pt1 | contig 26622 bp, 35 predicted proteins | sample UWRJL141409B4_FD_179926 | JGI IMG/M metagenome (GOLD analysis project Ga0247763, IMG submission 179926) | Plant litter microbial communities from Arlington Agricultural Research Station in Wisconsin, United States - UWRJ-L141-409B-4 | ecosystem: Environmental > Terrestrial > Plant litter >...
AGCTCCAGTCCGCACCTGCAAATGCATCAAATGAAAAAAAAGGTAAAGAAAGGATTTAAAAGTCTCACCGCTTTCTGCAGCCCCTTTCCGCTCCCGATCGATGCAAACCCGCCAATAAAACGACCTGACGGCCGCGGCAGATGGCGGTGTGTGAATATTTGAAAAAACATTGCAGGTGGAGAATTTTGGCTGTGGCTATGGTAGGTAGATTCATCGGCTGGCTTGCCGTGCTGCCCGTGCTGCCATGCAACAAACATTACGGCTAACTTACTCAGCGACCCCCTAGTCAAAAATGCTTGACCGGTTCGAGAAGCTTGTGCATGATGTCATTTGCTGGTTCGGAGGTTACACAAAACGCCCCCAAACGTGGGAGTTTCATTGCGTCACGGCGTGTCGTGTCGTATCGTGTCGAGTCGTGTCGAGTCGTGTCATGTCATATCATATCATATCGTATCGTATCGCGTCACGTCGTGTCTTGTCTTATCTTATCTTGCCATGGTGAGAACGTGGGAATGGGCTGGGGGGGAAACTTCGTCGAATCACTGGTGCCGACGGAGACAGATGATGATGGCGAAGATGATAGTTTTCTTCAAGTTACGACTACTATCGTCGCTGCTGTGTTACGGTTGGCTTGTGAGATTAGGTACGGTAGGTACACGGTGAAAAGTCGGGTAAACGAGCTTTGGCATTTTAAAGTGCATGTGCTCGATATGAGAAAAATGGTCGGGTATTAAGATGTTGGCGGGAAAAGCTTGCAACCGACAACCCTGATTTTATATTCGCGAACGATATTAAAATACCAATAGGTCTGGTAGGTTCCTCAAATACAGGTTGGCTGGCGACTTTTAATGTAGGTAATCTAACAGCTGCATCGAAATGCCAGACAAAATCACTAACGCCTGCATTAAAGGACTCGAGAGGTTAGTACAGCTCAAGGAGGAACTCAAGGAAGACCTCTAGGCCGAGAGAGCCGCCATGGAGGCTATTACCAATGCAATGGAGAAAGACCAGACCGGAATTCTCATTCCCTCGTCGACCAAGACCACGATTATAGCCCAGGAAAATAACTATTAAGCGACTCAAGGAACAGTCACAAAGGTTGAGGAAGAAGCCAGAGGCTCGAGGAGTTAATGGAATCCGAGGCTCTACAGCGTTCACCCAAATAAGTCTAGGTGTCTAGAACATAAAGCGAGAATGCCCCGGGTGCTAATGGAAATCACTTATATTTTGATCTGGACCTAGCCCCGAGACTTGGCTTGAATAATTCCGACTCCAACTAGGTACGCTATCCCTGCGATGAGAATCGCTGCTACCCCTACAGTGACTTTCGGGAACTCATAGACCCAATTTATGAAGGTTTTAGTGATGCTGGATAGTGTCGCCGAGTCTTTTTTGTGCTGGCTGACCGATGTGTCCATGCGGTTTCCGTCCTGCTGCTGCACAAGGGCCGCCCTGTAAGCCCTCTTCGTGGCGATTATAGCTTGCCGGGCCGGATCTTGCATAAACCGTCGAATTCTGGCCTTCAACTCTTCCGGGCCCTCGCCGGGATGTTTTTTCAAGAAGATAAACCGGTGGGCGAACCAGTCCATATCGGTCCAGTTTTCAAGCGCGTTGGCGACAAGGAAGCCGCCGTTGGGTTTGGCTTTGGACCATTCGTCGGCAAGCAATGGTTCCCCAAACCTTTGGACTTCCCGGGTTCGGACAATGTCCAACAAAGAGGTCAAACTTTTTGAGATACCTCTGGTAGAAAACTTCATAGGCGAGGTAGTGGGTGGCCATGACGGAAAGCCAAATCGGAGGGATGAAGAACTGTCGAGGGACGACTCGACTCCACTCCCAATCGAGGACCGAGAGAATGGACATGTTTTGATCGACAATTAGATTGAACGCCTGGAAATCTCCATGCACCAGACAAAAAGGGCCTTGATCGAGGGTCGGATCTTTCTATTCTTGGGCAAACTCACGGAAGAGGTCAAGATGGTACAGTAGTCGCCGCCCATGTCCTCTTCAACGACGCTTGCCTGGCCTTTGGCAAAAACATCGGCGGAAATGTCCAGAAGCTTGTCGATATACTTGTTGGCTGACACAAGGCAATCGTCGGGGCCATAATACCATGTCTGGATTTCGGAGGGTTGCAAACCCTCGAGTTCCTGTGTGTTCACGTCGAGGATACCGTCTTGCTGGCCACCTCGATACCATTCAGCCCGAAGCCCAGACGTCCAATGGACGGAAACTCGAGCCGCCGGAGCTGTATGTAAATATCGGCCTGCGACGTGTACAGATTTTTCAACTTGTCCGAGTCCTCGGGTAGCGCTTTCACTTCCTTGAGATCGAGCTTTTGGCCTTCAATAAATTCGAGGATGAGGTATGACGAGAGAGGCTCGGGCCTGTCGCCCAAGGCATAGGCGATCAACTTGGGGATTGGGATGGTGGTCTTTGTCAAGACAAGTCTGGGGGTTGCAGTTAGCGTGGGATTCCATCTAAGGATGCTTGAAAGAGTGGAGAGAGCCTACTGCATTGTGGCGATTTCACTCTCGAGTTTATTCTTCCCTCTAGACGCCAAGCAAGGCTTCAGAGGTACGCGAACCACCCATTTCAATCCGTCGGAGAATTCCACAAAGTAGCAGATATTGTAGTTCCCGCGCTTGGGCTCTGCGAAGAAATGACAGGGCGTCGAGTCGTGGTGTGTCGATGCAAGAGCCAAGACCTGGTCCTTTGGGATCGAAGCGATAAAACGGTCGCGCTCGCGGTGGACTCGAGATTGTACAACCTGGTCCTTCAGTTGCTGCGGTCCTGGAGCTTCGGATGCCATCGTTAACAACCTGAGTGCGGTGGAGTTTTTGAATGGATTGGGCAGCCTCGGACGAAATGTGCCAAGAGAAAAATGACCCCCTTCCGCAGTCTCTCACGACCTCTTAGATAAACAGGCACCGGCAAGTTCCAATTGTACCACCACACCCGTGAGGATACTGCGTGTTGACCGGAAGCAGTTCTAGGAAAACGCAAGGAGGGGATCGAAGGGGTATAAGGAGGGGTGTTGGAACTCGATCTCGCTCGAGCTGACTTTGCAACAGACAGACTTGGACCTAGACCGTCCAAAAGCTCAAGCCCACAAGTCGCCCCTTCCGCATGAGATCGAATGCGCCAGAAATCAATCAATCTTTGCAAACGTGTCTCACACATTGACTGTGGAGTGAGCCTGCTCTGAACGTGCCCCATTCTTGGTGTAATACATGACATGGATTTTCAGTCTCATTGTTCACGGCGAGCTTTCAAAGCATTTTCCACGTAAACCAACATGAACACAACCCCAATGCAAACCCCCAGGTCCCCAGATTGCCTCCTATCCCTCAAACACGAAAGAAGCCAATGCATAAATCCCTAGAATTCCCACCAACCATGCCCCGCCCCGACCCCCAAACACCCAAGAAAGCCAATGAGAAAATCGGCCAACCAATCATGCCCCTCTGCCTTTTCCTATGTTGAACTCAACATGTCCTGCCTGCCCCCGCCATCTTCTCATCCGCCCTCCCTTCTCGACCCCCCAGAGCTGCTCGACGACTCCGTCCCCTCCACCTCAGGCATATCCGCCGAGATATCATCCAAAATCTCCAGCAGATGAAAAGGATGCACCCAGACAAAACCAATATGCGCCACCAACCCCGCCCCGAGGACCAGAGGAAGAGTCTGCGAAGTGGTCGTCACCCAGTTGACATCGACCAAACTGTTCCACTGGATGGTGAGCTCGATGGCGACGACGACAGAGCTGAGCACCGCGAGGTCGAGCATGGTTTTAATGAATTGGAGGGAGCCTTTCCATGCATATCTGTAGCCAAGAGTGTCAGTATTCTGTAGGTTGCGTCTGGGAAAGTTCCAGGGATTGATGAGAGAAAAAGAAAAAAAAAGACTCACTCTTCCTCCCGTTGATCTAGCCGCTTCATAACTTTCTCGAACCGTTTCTCTTGCTTTGCAATCCAACGCGGTCGTTTCGCCACGCCCAGATCGACAGAAAAGACAATGACAAAACATATAAGCAAGAAAATCGTAAAGACAATGTTTGCTGCCACAAACAACGCCGAGTGTAGCGGCGCTTTGGTAAAGAAGAACCCCCATGTCTCGCATGTAGGATCCTCCTCGCCGCGGGGAAGGGTGTTGATACCGGATGCCCAGAACCTTTTTCTTATGTCAGCATACATACAATCTACGCCTGATTCTCGCGGAACAAACCAGCCTTGGAAGGCTAGAAGATTTGAAGCTAGGAAGGTAAGGCGAAATAGAAGACCACATACCACATCTGGAAACAAGTAATTGCAATTCCCAAAAGCAACAACAGCCTCCCATAAATCACCGTTTCCCTTACCCTCGGCCACCTCGATGGGTCCCAAAACGGATTACACGCAATGAGCAACCTCCACAGATACACCGGCACATAGGTATAAAACGGCCCATAAGCCAACAGCAACCCGATATACACATCGATCGGCCTTATCGAGTCTGTTGAGGTCCGTATCACCAGCGCGAGAAAGCCCCCCGCGGAGAACAAGGCTGCAACAAATCGCAGAACAGGGACTTCGCTGCGCACAACCCACGATGCGGCAATGTGACCAAACCAGAGGAGATAAAAGGCGACGCGGATGCCAAGCCCGTAGAGGTCGGGCGCGCCGCGGTAGGCGCAGGACATCCTTTTTCCGCCGAGCTCGACTTTGGGCTACAGTTAGCCAAGTCAGGATGGAATATGAGAAGGATGCGGATGTGTCAGATCAAAGAGGGACACCAAGTAATCAGGCACAGTGATGATGAAGCCATCGATAAAACTCAAGTAAGGGGGATCGTATCGATGAGGTGAGATGGTGAAGTGAGGTGATCGATGCATCAGGCAGAACTTGGGACACCCCTTCCCCTCCCGCTACCCGTTTCCATCCATTTTGGGTGCCTGCGTCCAACTGAGGTTGGGCGGGTATGGAGGGTAAGTGGCTGGGTAGGACCGTTATTTGCGGTATTATATCCCCTCCATCCCGCACTTATCCGCGCCTCCCATTGGAGGGAATCTTATCAGCCAAGAGCATCGCAGGCACAGCGGAGATCCTCCTGAACTGGAGGGTTACCACCAATTCCACGAGGGTAAAGCGTGAACGGAAAATCAATGGCGCGACTCCACTCATTGGCGAATCAAGTGCTGACTGATACTTTGGAGTGTTTCTTGCCTTAGTGCATCATAGAGTCGCGCTGCGAAAATTGACGCACCCAAGACCTACGCTGTAGACCGTTGTCAGTGGGGATGTCAGCAGCACCTACCAGGAAGATGGAACACCTTAGACTTGGTGGCCGGTTGCCTAGAGTTCTTGTTTTCCATGGTAGCTCACTTTATGTTGGTCCCGTTTAGGGCGATTTGGTGGTGAACGATCTTAAATTGTACTAGGTATATCCTCCTCAATTGACCTACCGGCAGCTCAGCTGGGCTGAAAGTGCGATAGTCGTACACATGACACCTTAAAAAGAAGAAATGGTATCCAAATTCGCGAAGCGGAACGGCCGATCAAGAGGCGGTGATGCCCTCCTTAACGGGGGCCTTCTCCGGGGGAGTGGCGTCACCAGGCGATGTCTTGTCTGCCGCAGCCTGGGCATGAATCGTCTTGGGGTGGGTCTTGCCAGTGATATCGCTAAAGACAAACTTGCACGTCTTGACCAAGGTCTCACGGCCCTCCCAGATGGGGAACAGGCCAACGCCAATGAAGGAGCAGAAGATCCAGATGATACCAACCGTGACCCAACCGGTGAAGAAGGGCTTGCTGAAGATGTAGCCCGAGCCGTACATGGGCATGGGCCAGAGCACGAGCAGGAAGATGGTCTGGATTTGGTCAGCGGGGCTCATATACATATAGGTTGTGCCAATGAGTCGAATGGGTTAAGCTTACCATCACAACAGTGGTTGTCTTGCTAATCTTGCCAGCACGCTCAAGCTTAGTCTGCTCCTCCTCGAACTCAAGCTGGGTCTCATCATGACCGCCGGGAATCTGGTCAAGGTCCAAGCCAACTTCCTCGGCAAGCTCGTGATCGTCGCCCTTGCGGATGTCCAACATCGACTTCCAGTCATACTTATCGACACCGAAGATGAGAGTGAGGATGGGGATGAAGATACAAGGCGACAGGAGGGCAACGACATTACCAGCCAACATGGGGTTGTTAGAGCCGGTGCAGGCGACGCCCAAGTCGCCGCACTCCTTCTTGGCAGTGACCAGCCAGGCAATGAGCGCGCAGGCGAGACCAAGGATGGGGGAGAGCGATGCTGCCCACTTGTTCTGACCCTTCCAGAGGAGGGTGAGGGTGGCGGGAAGCACGGCTGAGGAGATGATAACACCCATCATGACGTAAAGGTAGCCGAGCGAGATACCAGCATACCACAGACCGACAGAGAAAGTTGAGATGAAGACGGCATAAGCAATGACAAGAACGTGGCTCATGTAGATCAGGCGCTTGCCGCTAGCCTCGGGATTGAAGTAGGTACGGTAAAGATCGTAGGTAAATATGGAGCTCGTGGCGATCAGTTCAGCCGAAGTGGCGCTGGTGACGGCCATGAAGACGATCAAGAGCGTGGCTACGGCACCGCCCTTTCCGAGAAGCGCGACAGCCGCATAGGGAAGCACGAGACCGGCGCTGACGTCGGCATCAGGCATGCGCTCCGGATAGGTGGGGAAGGCCGGGTTGCTCTCGAGGGCAAGACCTGCCAAACCCATGGTGGTGGCGGTAAGCCAGGGGATAGCAAACCAGCTGAGGCCACCAAGGATGTAGCCGGGGAGAGCATGGACGGGGGAGGCGGCGATGGCCTTGTTGTAGTAGCCGTTGTCGAGGAAGACGGTGCCGAAGTTGCCGACGATGTTGATGACGAAGAAGATGGCACCCTCGCGGGATTGCATGGTCAAATAGCTGCCATCCTTGTTGCCCTCAACTGGGTGCCTGGCGGCAGCTTCAACCAGGGCATCATAGACAGCCGATGGTGAGCCGAGGATGTCCGAGGTCGCATAGGTAGTGAGTGAGAACAAGATGATGATGATGAGCAAGATGAAGGTGTGGACATAGTCGGTCAAGATGGTTGCCTTCAGGCCACCGAACACAGTGTACGCGACGACGCCAACGGGGAGAAGGTAGACTTGGGGTTGTCAGTGATTGCCAGAGGGAATTTTCGGCGGTACTCACTCGCAGCGATGGTATGCATGCCTGTCAGGGCAGAGACGGTAGCCGAGCCGCCGACGATAAGCATGAGCGACACAAGGATGTTGGTCACCAGGCCAAAGACCATGAAGACAATGTGCGTGAATGTACCATAGCGGGCCTTGATGACCTCAAGGAAGGTATGGGCATTGGGAGCGCGTCGCTTGAGCTCAATGGCCAAGGTTGCAAAGAGCAAGATCTGAACCGTCGCGCCAGAAGCATACCAGAAGGGGCCGGATACACCGTAGCGGTAGCAGACACCAGAACTCTGGAGAAGAGTGGCAGCCCAGGTCCACGAAGACACGACAGCGGAACCGACGAGACCCGACTTGACAGTACGGCCAGCCGTGTTGAACATCTCAGATGTTTGCAGTTCTTGGTTGTATCGTCTCAGGATGAAGGTCACGAGGATCATACCTGACACAATAGAGTTAGCCAGGCCACGGTGGACGAGACAGGAACTGGTATCGCTCACCCAGCGCGAATAAGGCGCCCAAGCCCAGGACAATGCCATAGCCGACGCCCTGGTTTAGAGCTGGCTCCGCCATGATTTTGGATTACGGTGCTCGCCGCTTGCAAGAGGTCGGTAGGTGGTGCGGGAAAGTTGGGCAAGCGGTGGTCGCGCCGAACTCTGGGAGACAGGCGCCGCGACCTGTTATCGCGGGGCCACGGCCATGTAGATATAGGCCAGAGGTCGAGGAGCTCGAGGAGCAACAACAGAGGCAAAGAGCTACCCTTGCATCTGATATGCACGTCTCGCCGCCCGTCTCTGCCCACCCCGGCTGTCCCAGATGCAGAGGCCCAAGGAAATTCGGATTACGGTTGGGGCCTTGTCTCTGCTCCCCCACCCAGCAAGTCCCGCATCTTGATGCAGGGTAGGTGAACTGGGTGACATATCACGGCCGTCACACGGGGGGTGGAGATAGGACATGGTGCCAAAGAGTGGCACAACAGCGACCCGAGTGCAGGTCGCCGTGGTATTTCTGTTGTAGGGTTAGGCGACCCATCTCAAACCCAGGGCGCGGCACTCTCGTGCCATGGCGAGACATCTGGGGATGTCGAGTCGCGATGTCGAGGTTACGGACACCCCTGTCGTAGGTTCTTGGCTTGAAACCTACTACCGGCGCCACGCGGATTGCCCTGCAGGCCAGAGATAAGGCGATTTGATCAGTCATAGGTTTTGTCGCAAAGGCTCCCCTGCCGCCTGCCACCCGCCCACCAATAGAATGCGCTGTAGAAATGGAGGGGCTGAGATTGCTTTTTTTATTGTGAGCTTTGGGCTGGCTGCCAACTCTTGTCCTTGACGCTCCGCTTTCGCCCAGCGCTCTTGGTGAGCTTGATTAAAGCCCAAGAAGCTCCAAGTGTTTCTTGTTTTCTGGCCAAGGTGCCGATCAACGCTCTTGGACGATCGCTAAGCGTGCCCTCCAGCGGTCCAGACCGCCAAAGACCCTGACCGAAAGTGCTGTTGTTATCGGCAGCAATTCCAGCTAAAAATGGTCACAATAAACGCTGAACGAAGTCGAAGCTGCGTCGCCCAACCACAAATGTTTCCCACCACTGTTCCGCTGCAAAGCTCTTAGCTTACTCGAAAGAATTGGCGAATGGCTCAAGCCTCGACGTTGCAGAAGGCTGGAGATAAGAAAGGCTCATGCTGGGCCGGATGCGTAAAGGCAGCCGCCAGAGGGAAGAGCTTGGGCTGGGAGATTGTGATAAGATTGGGATGCAGGGAGGGAGCTTGGGCCAATTGGGGGTGACAGTTCGGTGTGGGATGGCATACCCTAGGGTGTTTCCCTGAGATTTATCGTGTCCAAACCTGGGTAGACCGCGTCGACTCTCTTTGTGCCGCTGGCGATACCGTGGGGATATATGCCGTAAATTGGTCGACTGTTGCTTTAGTCGCCTTGGGCCCGCCGCTGACAAGTACCGGTGACGAGCACTTTTATTTGCGACCGCGGGGCAGCGGGGTTGATGGCGGGGTTCACTCGCAGGCTCGCGGGGTCTTGAGTGCCGCCTCTCATTCGCGAAGACAACCCATTTCTTTTCGCCATGACCAAACCGGGATCAAAGATTGGGGCGGAAACGCTTAGGTTACTGATAAAGCCGGAACCTGGTCGCAGGGGAACGACGGTTCTGTCCTAGGCGCTCATTGGTTTGTTGGATCCCCAGATAAGAGTCCCCTTTGGAGAAAGGTGAGCACCGAGCCGTCGACATGACTTGGCTCTACAACTAGCTGATGTCTGTGGCTGTTCATTTCTTGTCTTGATATGGAGTTTTATCCAAGTTGGGAAGATTCGCTGGCGCCTGGTGTTGTACCTGGGAAGCAACTTCGAGTCAGTGTCGTGTGACGGGATTCTGGTTGAGCCTAGGAAGGATGGTCGCGCCGCCTGCCGTCCAGCAATTCCAGCCGCACTCGATTTGGTGAGACCTCCACGCCAAGCTTTGAGGCACCCCACATGCTCACGGAACAGAGTGCTACAGATGGACAATGTCGCATCCCAGGGAAGGCAGGAACGATGCACAGGATAACTGGCGCGGTGGATACCCACACGGGTAGCTCAGACTAATGTTAGTGCAGTGCTGGAAAGACGAGGTTGCCCAATGTGTGAAGTTTAGTGGGAATGGTCCAGACCGCATCGTCCACTGCGCTTGGTTGAGCCAGACGAGCATTTGGAGTGGGATGGACCTTATCTCCGTCGTGAGAAATGTTGATGATGCGGGTCAGCAAAGAGCTTCCACTCGATTCTGTCAAAAAAATGCTGGCCCCCACGTAACAGTCTGCAAGCAGAAGCCATCCATGCCGGTGGTGTCGAGATGGACATAAGCTCAAGAGCTCATTGGGCGCCTAGTATCTCATCCACGTTCTAGAAGCCGACAGAGAACATCGAGACACCTTGATATAACGGCTTGCAATTGGGCCGTGTTCCAGCTACTGGGGGACGTGTCATTACTCTTTGTCGGCAACCCGCGTGCTGATGCTCGAGTCCAAGGTCATTGGCTGATGTGATTCAAGTGCAACATTGAAAGTCCATCTAAGAGGTTGAATGCAAGAGAACCCAAGGGTTCACCCCTTTAGTTGGGTAAGCCAGGTGTAGTTGAGAAGCCCACTGGGATACAGACGCGGCCCAAACCACGACGAGTGAGTGAGAAATCGAGATTAGTGAAGGCTCTGCAGATGAGAGACTTTGAACTGCGTCCCGACAAATGCGGTTGACCGGAGTCATCAAAACACCGCGAATTAGGAAGAGTATTCCGATGTCGGTAGAGGTGGGACGAAACATAGATAGATTGCAATGTTGGTGATGTCTGGGATGGTGGTGAGATTCAGCGACAAGGAAACACCCCTGTCGCCGGAGAAGTGCGGGAAGAGTGGATCAAGTGACGGAATCTTCCGAGACGCGGAGCTTGGGCCAGCGACCATCAACCGCCAAGAGAAGCATCCACTCTGGCCTCGTGCGCTGACGAGCGGGTCAGCTGTGTTTCACGATCCTGAGCCTCAGTCTCCATCAGCGCTCGTCTCGAGCTTCTTCTTGTTGGTGCGTTTTGCACTTGTTTTGTTTTGTCGCTTCTGCATTTCTGCGAGTAAGGTGCAACGTCTGCGTGCCAACTGGCCCGACAGCACGAGCCACGTCAACAAACTGCCGACGTCGGCCGAGTCTGCCTCGATCGCCCCCTCGATGCCGGCACCTGCCACACTCGTTAACCCGGTATCTCAGCCATCTGAGAGACAACCAAGATCATGATCCGCGATGCGAGCAAAGAGGGCCTTTTGAAAGGCCACGGTGACGGCGACGGATATCGACGTTCGTTCGATGATGATGATGGACGCGATTCCTCGGACCTCGACGCGGCCGAGTTTCTCGATCAAGACGCCCTGGCCTTCGACAAGAAGCTGTCAGGTCGCCAGCTGCGATGGTCGATCTGGCGACCCTTCTCGGGATGCGGCAGGTGTTGCATTATGGTCCTCACCGTCATCGTCATCGTCTGGGTCGTCCTCGCTGCTGGAAGCGCCTTCATCTACAAGAAATTTCAAGACGAGCCACCATACGGCCAGTCTCCTCCGTGGTATCCCACCCCGCTGGGAGGCATTGCTGGGACATGGGCCGAGAGCTACAAGAAGGCTGCAGCGCTGGTGACGAGGATGACACTGGCAGAGAAGGTCAATATTACAACTGGCACTGGATGGCAGATGGGGCTCGCTGTTGGCACCAATGCCCCTGCTGTCTATGTCGGCTTCCCGCAGTTGCAGCTACAGGACGGACCACTAGGTATCCGCTTCGCCGATAATATCACAGCCTTTCCGGCGGGTATTACTGTCGGCGCTACATGGAACCGCCAGCTGATGTTTGCCCGCGGAAAGGCGCACGCCATTGAGGCCCGAGGGAAGGGGGTCAACGTCTTGCTGGGCCCTTGTGTTGGCCCTCTAGGCCGCATGCCTGCCGGTGGGCGAAACTGGGAGGGCTTTGGAGCGGATCCGTACCTCCAGGGAATCGCTGGTGCCGAAACCGTTAAGGGTATCCAAAGCGAAGGCATCATGGCCACCATCAAGCATTTCGTTGCCAACGAGCAAGAGCATTACCGACAGCCCTGGGAATGGGGTCTTCCTCACGCAATAAGTTCTAATATTGACGACCGTACTCTTCACGAGCTCTATGCCTGGCCCTTCGGTGACGCTGTCAAGGCCGGTGTAGCGTCCGTCATGTGCTCGTACAATCAGGTCAACAATTCGTACTCGTGCGGCAACAGCAAGCTCCTCAACGGTATCCTCAAAGATGAGCTCGGCTTCCAGGGCTTTGTCATGAGCGATTGGCTGGCCCAACGATCCGGTGTCGGCACGGCACTCGCGGGCCTCGACATGACCATGCCTGGCGATGGCCTCAAGTGGGCCAACGGAGACTCGCTGTGGGGACCGCAACTGACCAAGGCAGTACTCAACGGCAGCATCCCACTGGAGCGACTAAACGATATGGTGACTCGTATTGTCGCTGCGTGGTACCAGCTAGGACAAGACGACGAGACCAAGTTCCCCCACCAGCCACCCAACTTCTCGTCATGGACGAACGAACGCCTTGGTCTGCCTTCCGAAGGCAGCCCCAGTCCGCAAGAAAAGGTGGAGGTGAACAAGTTCATCAACGTCCAAGCTAACCACTCCATTATCGCTCGTGAGGTGGCTGCGGAAGGCACCGTCTTGCTCAAGAATGAGAACCTGCTTCCCATCAGCCGCAAGGGATTGGAGGGCGACAAGCTGATCACGCGGCGCAACAACATCTACCGGGCAACAGGGAAGCGCATCGAGGGTAAGTTCAAAGTTGGCATCTTCGGCGACGATGCTGGCGAGGGAAGTGGGCCCAACTTTTGCAAGGACCGCGGCTGCAACCAGGGCACATTGGGGTCCGGTTGGGGCTCAGGCGCTGTTGAGTTTCCTCACTTGATCACACCCTTCGATGCGCTGCGTCGCCAGTTCGACTCATCCAAGGTGGAGCTCCATGTGCACCTATCCGACGAACCGCCAACCCGACTCTCAAGTGGAGCCAAGGTCGAAGACCTAGAGCTCTGTATCGTCTTTGTCAACGCGGACTCGGGCGAAGGCTTCACTAAGTGGCGCGATGTGAGTGGGGACCGCCCCGACCTCAAGCTTCAAAAGAACGGTGATTCCCTTATTGGCCATGTGGCGTCCAAGTGCGGATCGGGCGACGGAGACGTCATCGTCGTCATCCACTCAGTTGGGCCTGTGCTGGTTGAGAAGTGGATCGACCTGCCCAACGTCAAGGCTGTCCTCTTGGCCAATCTGCCAGGCCAGGAATCGGGCCACGCCCTAGCTGATGTACTGTTCGGGGACATCAACCCATCGGGTCATCTTCCTTTTACCATTGGCAAATCGCTCGAGGATTATGGCCCAGGCGCCAAGGTCTTGTACACACCCAACGGTGTGATTCCGCAGCAGGACTTCTCCGAGGGGCTTTACATTGACTACCGATACTTTGACAAGAAGGGCATTGAGCCGCGCTTCGAGTTCGGCTTCGGTCTGAGCTACACGACGTTCGAGTACAGCAACATCAAGGTGACAACAAAGAAGAGCAAGTCAGCCCTTCCAGCTCCCCGGCCCCAAGATGCGGCAAAGCCTCCGACGTACTCGGCCGAGATTCCGCCCATCAGCGAGGGGCTGTTCCCAGCTGGGTTCCGGACACTCAAGAAGTACATCTACCCGTACATTGACTCGGCAAACGATATCGGGTCAGGACGATACCCCTATCCTGATGGGTATACGACGGCCCAACCTCTGAGCGGGGCTGGTGGCGATGAAGGAGGCAACCCGGACCTGTGGGAGGTGTATGTGACGGTTACCGTTGAAATCAAGAATGCGGGAACTCGTGCCGGCGCAGTCGTTCCGCAGCTGTACCTAGCATACCCCGGCAAGGAGGGAGTCGACTTCCCTGTCAATGTCCTGCGTGGCTTTGACAAGATATATCTGAAGGTGGGAGAGAAGCGGGAAGTGAAGTTCAACCTGACAAGGAGAGACCTGAGCTACTGGGATGTGGTGCAGCAAAACTGGGTTATGGTGACGGAGGGGCAATACACGTTTAGCGTTGGCGAGAGCTCGAGGGAGCTCAAGCTTGTTGGGAAGTGGTGAGATCATATGGATACTATCAGGGTCGGGTATGGGGTTTTGCATGGGAGGAGTTCGTTTCTTGGTCACTTGGTAATAGGATGAGAGAATTCTTTGCATTAAGTCAGTCGTATCATGGTATCAAGGCCAGTCGCATGCAAACGCCATCCATCCTTGATACATCTGTCCCCGTTCCTGTCCATCGCTCCTGTCCAGTCAACCCAGTCCAGTTCCTCCCTGCCCGTATGACCCCGACCAGTATGTTCCCCACCTGTATACCTCCGTCCCATGGGCCCATCGCAAAACCCAACCCTTATACCCACTCGAAGACGCCAAATCCCATTCCAGTCCACGCGCCCCTTGCTATCCGTGCTGATACCCCGCTCCCATTCCTAATCGTGACCGCAAGATCGACCCAAAGCTCTGTTCAAACCTCTTGGAACACCTGTAGCCTCCCATTGTAGAATCCGTCCCAGTATCACCGTGTCCTCCTCGGGTATTCTGCCACCCATCCATATTCACCATCTCATTTCATTTCATTTCGTGTCGTGTCGTTCCGTTCATGTTTCGTTCCGTCTTCCCAGTGATTTTTATTCTGCCCAGTCTTCCCAGTATAGTGCAGTCTTGCCTGTTCAATCTCCCTGGTTCAATCTCCCTAGTCTGTCTCTCTAGTACGTTTGCCAGTCGATATGATGCAATCTAATTTGCTAGGAATTGAAACTCCCTTGACATGTGTAAAGGCAGACTACTCCCCCCGCTTCTCCTCATGCTCCTCCAATCTGCGGCGCGCCGCTCACGCTCAAGGCATGTCCGACGGCTGGCCCGGTATTCTTGCCCGCAAGGGGAGTCGTCTCTGCCCCGGCCGACGCGCAGGGATCATCGGACACAATGGTTGAGTTGAGATGGCGCCCATGTCCCGTGCCATGGAGACGCTTGGCCTCGCGCTTCTCAATGTCGTTCCAGTCTTGGCCCGGGTTACACTCTTTCCAGCGCAGGTACTTGAGGAGGGAGTAGAAGGCCGACGCAACAAGGGCGCCGAGCAGCGGGCCGATCCAGTAGATCCAGTGGTAGGATGGGAAGCTGGAGTGAACGACGGCGGGGCCGAGGGAACGCGCAGGGTTGAGGGAGCCACCGGTGAAGTTGACGCCTACACCTCAATTCCATTAGACATTTCTCTGTCCCTCTACCTTGGTATTTAGGACGCTGAGGGGAATCATACCAACCAACTGCGTAAGAAAAAACGCCAGTCCAATCGCCACAGGCGCCATGTATGTGCCCTTGTGCTTTTCGGCCGCGACCATGATGATGACAAACACCAGTTCCGCCGTCAGGAACATTTCAATAAACAAGCCCTGGACGGGCGTCGTGCCGTTTCCCAGCGTGGTTTCGACCACCATCGGTCCGGGGAACAGGCTGGTGACGACCGCGGCGGCGGCGATGCCCCCCAGGAGCTGGGAGATGATGACAAGCACACTACGGAAGAAGGGGAGACCGCCAACGAGGAAGAGCGCGAGAGTGACCTGCATGTATACAACAAACATCCTATTAGCAAGCCCGAGCTACTTCTTCTAGACAGAGATGAAGACGACTGGACCTACCGCAGGGTTGAATGCGCCGCCCGTAACACGGTAAAAAGCCCACACATTCGCCGTCAAGCTTCCCCCAAAAGCCAAGGCAATGAAGATCAGCGCGGCCAGGTTGGGCAGCGTCTTGTTCGTCGGTTCGATAACATCGTCCGGGGAGGGGGTATTGGCGATCTGGGTCCCAGCGAAGGCGAAGAACAGAAACAGGAATGTGCCGACGAACTCGCCCAGTACGGCTACGGCGTTGTTGCGGAACGTGGTGGGGAGGGTGAGCATAGGGAGGGCCGGCGAAGGTTTCTCGTGGCCGCCACTAATTGGGGGGAAGCCTGTGGCAAAGGAGAGGAAGCGCGGGCGGGATTCCATGGTGAAAGCGTGGTTGACGATGCTAGCGACGCTGGAGGTAGAGCTGGTATTGGGAATCTGAGAAGAGATTTGATCAGACTACATGCAGGTGTAGTCAAATTCAGGAAGAAACTCGAAAGATATTTCAAAGATTTGAAGCTGAGAAGGGGTTCTCAACTGCACCTATTGGAAAAAGGAGATGCTCAGAACTAATGTGGAGAAGAATCTAAAGGAAGCAAAAGATGGGTCCAGGGCAGCAACACCGGACGCTAGAGCACATTCACCGCTCCTGTTCATAGACGAACCAGCCAACAAGATGAGATGAATTTAGTCCACAAACCCTTTCAAATATCAGAAATCATCCCAACTTTTTAAAATCCTTTTCTCGACCACACATACACACACACACACTTGGAGCCTAGCCTGGCCTGACTAACCTGATCCTTGGCCCATGGCATGACCGACATCGCCGGTTGCGCCGAGCGCTGACGGTTAGACCAGGAAAAACCGTAACACGAATCGGCATCTCGGATGAGGTCTGGTGGACAAGCAGATCGATCCGTCAGAAGCCAACAAACGCAGCAAACCAACAAATCACACAGTTGACCAAAAAAACGGGAGTGAGACGGTCCTACCAAGCCACCAGTGGGAATTCAAAACAGGACCACAAAAAAGAGACCCAGTTTCACCGCCGACATGCCCGGTCCGGTCCGCTGCGGCGCGGTGGGTGGTTTTCGTTGCAGTCATGTTTGATATTTTCAGCTCTCAAGAACTGAACAGCAACTTGAAAATGAAAAAAAATGGAGCGCCTGACGGGTTTGACGTTACACCCCGGATGTCTTCCGAAATGTTGTGTATGTTTGTGTGTTCGCCGTGACTTGCATCGTCAATTGCATATGTTGTGCGGGCGAGTGTGGCTTGACGCAAGGAGTATGTTACGTAGGTTGGGACTGAATGTCTCGGTCTCAGTAGCTCAGCATCTCACAGCTCGGCAGGGAGTTGGGGGGTTGAGGTGTGGGTGTAGGTATCCAGGTCAAGGTATGAAAGTGAGGATGGCATGTGAGATGAAGGTCTGAGGTTCTACGTGACTACCTTTGGACAGTTGCCACCAAACCGTAAGTGCCGTATCACTTTCACTTTTGAGCTTTTGAGTTTTCGCCTGACCTCATTCACTCATGATCCCAACTCACCCGGCTCCAAGCGGCACACGTCCCTCGCATATATCACCACTGACGTAAACGTCACCCAAACACCGAAGCACCACCTGAAAAGTCACATGTTGGCAATCTCTCGTTGCACAACAGATCATGTCTCAAATCTGGGGATCGCGGTCCCGGTCATGTTGTCCACGCACTGCTAATTTCGAATTGAGTCGAAGCGCCTGAACAACACACCCCCCCCCCCCCCCCCCCCCCCCCCCCCAAAAAAAAGTCTCGGAACTCAAACTACACGGAAGCGCCACGAAATGATTTCATCTCTCACCGCCTCGGGCAGACCGAGGACTGAACAACGACAAGACGGACAAAAAGATGGACTGTACGATGAGATCAAACGATAGAAAATGACCTACGATTGATGAGAACGCAAAGGCCAGATCTTGGATGAGAATTCATGACGCAAATATTTTCCGTTTGTTTCTTTTGTCTTCGCTCTCTTTCCTCCGTCTTCTATCCTCTGTCCTTCTTAGCAAACCTGATTCCATCCTTGAACCCAACGCAGCCCGTACCCCTACGTACCACACCACCACCATCCCGGTACCACCAGTGCAGATCGACCGACCGCGTCCTCACGATGCATCCAGTCCCGTGATCATGCTCCCCTCCAAGGACAAGTCACACCGCTGACCCTCCAGTCTTTAACTCCTCCACCAACCTATCCTGGTTCCCTTCATCCTCGGCCAGTTCGCTTGGTTCCTCTCTCTTTCTCCTCGCAAAATACCCCTCCCTTACCCCCTATGTGGGCTGCCCCTTTCCCTAGTGCCGCCTAACCAGTGTATCCAACGCTTCGTCCAGATCTGCTTTGGCAAGCATAACCACCAGAGCTTTGATCTCTTCAATACTGGTAAGTTCGGCACCAGGTCAGGCGGATCTTGCGAGAGCACCGCGGGAGGCGCCGCGTGCTTGCAGGATTACCCTTTGCCAGAGACGGACAAAGCGGTGCGCGGAGCCGGTGATGAGGATTCGTGCTTTTCTTCTTCTTCTTCTTCTTTTCTCGGGGTTTCCTTTCACGGTGTTCGCAATGGGGTGGGAGTTGATCTTCGGACTGCTGACCCTCCATGTTTGTGAGCTGCTGGTCGGCAAGATATATATATATGTATATTTGGTGATGTGTGGTGATGTGATATCTAATACATGTAGGTAGGTACCTAGGTATGGTGATCCCCCCTTTTATAGCCATGGATTCCCATGCTTTCCACACCATGCATTACTAGTCGGTCAGTTAAGTACGTAGCCTAGCCTAGTGGGGGGTATCGCTATGCGGGCACGTAGCATTCAGGCCGGTTCGTTCAGGCCCATGACGTTGGTGGATAGACCGGGTGGAATATCGCCGGGCAGCGGGTGGAGTTAGTTAGGGGTAACCTTGGCGTTAACCCCCTTACTTACAACACAACACATGGAGAGAGAAAAGGCAGGACTCGCAACAAAACGGCAAGTAAATCCAGCATATATTCTCCAACATGGCCATGTTGAACCGGGGGCGCCAATGTACCGCTACCAAGACAAGTAACGCCTCTTGCCCCTTTCCCTCCTCCTATGTAATTCTCCCTCGAGTCCCTCTTTCCCGGCGTCACCCCCTCCCGCCATTGTAATCCGCACCGCCGGCCTTGCGCAGCCGGGACACAATCTCCTTCTCATCCAGATCCCTCCTCTCCCCCGCATCAACCTGTATACTATGGTGGCTCAACACCTTTTTCACCGCGCCGCTCTCAATGCCCGCACGAGCCTTGCGCATGACCTTGGTATTCGGACCGATCCACACCACTAGCGCAAACTTGATGCGTTTGCTCTCGGCATCGTTGGCATACTCGACGCGCACGTAGGCGTATTGGACCTGGGTGTCGTCCAGCTCGTCCGCCAGCTCGGCTAGGCCGCCTTTCCCCGTCTTGGAGAGGGTAAGCTGGCTGCCGGTCGCGGCCGCGTACGAGATTAACAGCCAATTGGTGTCGTCCTTGTCGGATCGGACGGCCTCGTACGCGGCGAGAATCTCGGGGGCGTCCGCGCCGGACATGGTCTTTGGGAAGGACTCGGATTGGAGGGCGGGCGAGGGGTGGGATCGGATTGAGGGGGAATTCGATGCAATGCGGGGTCAAGCGACCGATTGAACTTTTGTTGAGGTGAGGCAGTAGCGATATTTGGTTGAGTCGACAGGTAGAAATGATTGAAGGATCGCTTGAACAGTCGGGTCTCGAGCAATCCCAGCGATAGCGTACTGCGCGAGGTCGGGAGACAAAAAGTCGTCGCTGTCGCGGGCATTCAAGACAAGAAGATTGTCGGCCCCGTTTCAGGGGCCGGTCTAGATCCCGACGGACAATGCCGGCTTGGCATTCAGGGTCCAGAACGGCCGACCCTAACCCTGCTCAGAGCCAACCTGAGAAGTGGAGAATGGTGTCCTGAACAACAGGGGAATTCTCGATTAATAATCGCTCCGTGGTGTTTTCTAGGTTGGGAATTCAGGAGTGCTCCTCGAGGGTTGCGAGACGTGAAAGCGTGCAGCAAATTTGGAGCAGAATTGCACGCAGTCGTGTGCCAAGTCTCGCCAAGCCTAAACCTGGGAATGCCTTCATCTGATAGGCTTGCTGCCTGAAGCTGCCTGGCGCCCGACAGCACCTTTTGCTTCGTTGGGAGCGACAAGCCCTGGATCACCGACGTAAGATGGGCCATTATCCTGCCGTTTCGAGTGCCGGATGAAGTTATAAATGTGAAGGGAGAATGCCTCTTCATCGTTTCTCATCATCACCATCATCAAACATTTGACACCAAGTCACCAGACACATACCCAACCACAATGCCCAAGTTCGCCATGCTCGTCCGCGCTACCGCGGTCTCCGAGTCAGGGACTTTCCCCCCCGACATGACCAAGCTCCTCGAGGACATGGCAGCATACAATGCCACTCTCGTCGACGCCGGAGTCCTAGTCGCCGGTGACGGCTTTCTCCCTTCATCCAAGGGTGCTCGCGTGCACTTCTCGTCGACAATTGCGCCCACCGTTACGCACGGCCCATTTGAGCCGTCGTCTCTCATATCGGGTTACTGGATCATCAAGGCAGCCGATCTTGACGAGGCTATTTCCTGGGCGAAGAAGGTCCCTTTCAAGACAGATGAGTCAGTTGTGGAAGTGAGACAGGTTGCGGGGGAAGAAGATTTTGGAGATAGCATGACGGATGAGCTCAAGGAAAAGGACGCGGCGATGAGGAAGAAGCTTGGAAACGAGTAAATTGATGTTCCTAAGAAACAGAAATCGTTTGGCAGTTTTGCTCGCGCGTTGGTCCTGTGTGCGAGGGTGTGACTGTGACTGATGCTGGGCTGAAAAGATGTAAAGGGTAACATGGAAATAAAAGTGATCTATCTTCTGTGTTGGGCAGGCACGACTGAGTCGGACTGACGGACAGGTGAACGGGGCTACTCGTTGCGCGCCCTGATCAATTTCTGTTTTGTGCACTGCAGAACCGTCGACAGCTGCTCTTGATTTCTCGGCACCGATCAAATCCATTTGCCCACCGCTTCCCATCTTGTTTTATGTGATCGGTCCATTTCCTATCTATTACTTTTGCCATATCCTTTCCGTTGTCGGGCGATATTCAAACGTCGTCATGCTTGAAATCGTTTGTTCCCTCGCCGCTGCAGTCTGTTTAGCCCCTACAGAACGAAAACATCACAGGCCAATTCGCCTCGTCGTGAGGGACTACCTACTTTCACCTCTCAATATTAGTCGCTCACCGCTGAAAGTAATATCTAGCAAAGATCCTTGGAATCAGCAGTGCAACCCCGATAAGTCCAGCATCCGAAACAGGCCAGCCAATCAAGCAAGCGAGCCAAACATGACTCGACAATAACATGCAGTGTCCGGTGCCCAAGACATAGTACCCCTGGTAGCCAATCACGCTCCAACTACAAGATCGGTGGGACAGTGGCGATGGGTGCAGACAACCCCGCAACCGCGCTGGGCAGTGGTTGGGCAGATATCATTGCTAAAGACAATTCTTCTGTGTGCTGACACGGCTGGAAACCAGTGGCCCGCCACATCCGCCGTTAGCTCAAGTTCCGGACTTCGGAGTTGGGGAACTCGCGTGACGCTGCCTGAGTCGCCGGCTCGGGTCAACCCCTCTTCCTCTCTCACTCAACAAGAATCGGCGGAACGACGCAAGGGAATACAAAATTATGTCCGCTACTTCTGGCAACGCGGCAGTGGTCGGCGCTGGCATAGCGGGTCTCAGCGCCGCCATTGCCCTCCGCCGGGCCGGGTGGCGTGTCACCGTGTTCGAACGGAGCCACTTCAAGAATGAGGTTGGAGCCGCTATCACGGTTCCTCCCAACGCCACGCGCGTGCTGGATCACTGGGGTTTTGATGTTGCCGCCGCCGGCGCTGTTCCCAACCAGGCGTCCGTCTTCAGCAACGCCAGCGACTTAAAGGTCTTCCTCTATGAGGAGTACCCCGACATCGCGGAGAAAATGGGTCACGTCAGCTGGAGTTTCCACCGCGTTGACCTACACCGTGGACTGCGTAAACTGGCCGTCATGGAGACAGAGGAGGGCGAGCCCGTTGAGATACGGCTGGGATGCGACGTCAAGAGTGTGGACTGCGATAAAGGTGTGTTAGCGCTGGCAGATGGCTCGACAGTGGAGAATGATCTGGTCATCATTGCTGATGGCGCTCATGTGGGTATTTCCCTCCCTTCGTGACATGCCGTCGCTGATTTTGTAGAGCCGGTTGATCCAGGACTTCACTGGAAAACCATCCGAAGTTTACCGTACGGGAAGATCTATCTACCGTTGGCTCGTCTCGATGGATGATGTATTGGCAGACGATGACTTGAACCCAATCTTTGCCAACACGCTGCCGGGCTTCAAGTCGTGGCGGGATCCCATCAAGGAGATACTGTGGGTGAGCTACACCTGCCGAGGCGACAAGGTGCTCAACAACGCCGTGGTACATACGACACAAACCGGTGAGGGCGAAGACGACCTGTGGCACTCGGAGGTGACCAAGGACAAAGTCTTAGCCATGCTCGAGAACTACCACCCGACACCCAAGAAGATTGTCCAACTCGCCAACGAAGACGGCATCAAAGTACACCACTTGTTCAAACGCCCGGCGCTAACTAGCTTTGTCAATGGGCGTGCCGTGGTTGTGGGTGATGCTGCCCATGTGATGTTGCCAACCCACGCAGCCGGGGGCGCCATCTCGATAGAGTCGGCGGCGGCGCTCGAGGTTTTGCTCAAAGGAGTATCTGGCCGCGACTTTGCAACGCTCTCGAAACGTCTAGAATTATTCGATAGAGTGCGAATCCCGCGATGCAACCTCGCTATGCTGGCATCCAACGCTGGCCCAGCGTGGCTCGCCGTCCCCGGTGTTGAGGAAGAGGTGCGCAAGTTCTACCAGGGCCCGCTGCCCCCGGCCGGGTCGCTGCCATGGGGTCACCAATTCCGTGATGTGTTATTCAACCACGATGCCTACCGGGCTGCCAAGGAAGCGCTAGCTCAGCCTCCGTCTGGGAGGGGCGGTTAATCTGCCCTTCTCTGGCTCCCGACGAGGGGCGAGGGGACGAGAATTTGGGGTAGATAGAGACATTATATCATTAAGCCGACCCCATTCATACTGCTACCATTAACCCGACGTCCTTATAGTGTGGGGTCATCAATGCTGAATGTTGGCAGCTTGCGTATTTCCTGGCATCATCTCGGTGCTGTAGGAACGGGTAGCTCGGCTGTGGTAATATCTGGGAGAGAGTTGGCATGGGTCCTAGTCCAGGGAGCAGATTCTTCTTCTTGTTCGTCGCAACATGACTGACACGAAGGTCATGTTTAGGTTTTTCCACTCCGCCTTTTCGGGAGAAGGTTCTAGAAGTACAATGACGCTGGCGACGCCAAAGAGCTGGGCCGCCAGTGCAGAGCCGAGCCCGGTGGTGCCGCGGCGGCAGGTTAGCTGGGGGCGTCGGACCCATTCGTGATGCTGTCGCCATGACACCGACGCCCTCGTACCGAAGAGCTACTTTTAGTGCCGAGCAGACGTTAATGTGCGGAGCTTTCTCGGGTTACCGCCAAGGCGGTTTGCCGGACGGTGGCACGGGATGACTCCCGCCGTTCCTGCAGCGGTTTGCACCTGGTCGGTAAAATCGGCAGCCGGTTGATTTAGCCATGGAGTCAACATTGCTCCGGATAGTGGCTGATGTTGCCCTTTCTGGCTGTTCGACGCCGGGGCGACGCAATGCAATCCAACACGATGGGATTATGGCGCCCTCTACAGCCGCCAGCCGGTTCTTGGACGCAGGCCAAGATGTTGGTGATCAGAGAAGATATCATGACGGAGGTGCCCGCGCCCCAGGGACCTGCATCGCCAGTCCCGCCCCCATCCGCTTCCCCTGGCTCATGACTGCAGAGACGACGAGGACACAATGAGGTGCACGTACATTGGGCTGGCTGCTGCCCTCTGCTGGACCGGCGTGTCTGGCTCGCTCCTGGACAAGGTGCACATTGGCGGTCACCGCATCCTGGCCGACGTGGGAAACCACCGCAAGAATGCTAGCAGCGTGTCGTTGAGCAAGGCGAGGGGCGGCTCGTCGTACGCTGCCCTCGAGCTGCGCCAGGCTGCTGGACGATGCGGTCAGCAGGGCGGACGCTGTCCCGGCGACCAGTGCTGCTCCGACTACGGCTTCTGCGGAGACACAGTCGACCACTGCGCGCCCCTTTTTGGCTGCCAACCGCAATACGGCGTGTGCGGATGGCCGCGAACTGCCCCGCAGCCTCCGACCACATCGGCTCCTCCGCCGCCGCCGCCGACTACCACAACCTCTGCGCCGCCCCCTCCGCCCACGACCACATCTGCACCTCCGCCCCCCCCCACGACAACCTCAGCTCCCCCGCCCCCGCCCACCACCACGGCGCTGCCGCCGTCCACGGTCGCCACATCAACCGGTCCATCTCCCACGGGTCTGCGCGTCACTACCAACGGCCAGTGCGGCAATGGCACCATCTGTATCGGCAGCACCCAGTACGGCCCTTGCTGCTCGCAGTTCTTCTGGTGCGGCTCAAGCATGGACTTTTGCGGTGCTGGCTGCAAGTCGGAATTCGGTGCTTGCTTCGGCGCCGTTGCTCCCCCTGCTCCTCCGGCCTCCAATGTCACTTCGGTTGCTCCTCCTACCACGGCTGCCCCGCCTACCAGTGCTCCACCCGTCATCAGCACCACGGTTGTTCAGCTCACGTCGACCACGGCTGCTCCCCCAACAACGTCAGCTCCGCCTCCGCCGCCATCAACCACTTCGGTAGCTCAGCCGACCACCACGGCAGTTCAGCTCCCTCCCGGCCAGCGATCCAGCACCGATGGCAAGTGTGGCAGCGGTGTCTCTTGTCTCGGGTCGACTTTTGGCCGCTGCTGCAGCCAGTTTGGCTACTGCGGTGATGGTGACCAGTTCTGCCCGCCCATTGTTGGCTGCCAGCCTGAATTCGGCTACTGCGATCCTGGGAGGCCGTAACTTTGGTCAGGGTAAGCAGTTTTTGAGAAGCACGCGGCGAGATATAGTCAAGTTGCTCCATAAGCTTAATTACATGCTGAATTTCCATGTCTTGTATGTTTTGGCTTCTGACGGCATTGTGACGTCAAGGTGATTTTCACATCCCAGTTACATCCCAATTGACCTTTCAGAGATGTCACCAAACCGGAAAGAGCACCAAGTCGAGGAATTGGCCATCCGGAACCTGCATGGTGAAAGCGACAAGCTGATCAAGCTCTCCCCTGACCCATCCAATCTCAACCGGTCAGGGCATTGGCGCGGAGTCCACCACGGGGAAAGGGGAGGGGTGAGAAATTGGGGTAAGGCACAAAAGAAAAAAAAATATATTGACCAAGACTCACAAAAAGCTTGGCTGGTCCCTCAATCGACAGACACACCCCCATTCGTTCGTTCTCCAAGTCCCGCTGACCATGTCATGCCATGTGCCATTCATTAAAAAAAAAAAACAGCCGTTCCCCGCACCCGCACCCCGCCTTTTTTTTTTCTCCTAGATGATTAGATCCCAGGCCCATGTACTTGATAGATTGATAGATAGCCGCTGGACATTAGCGAACTCGGTACTTTTTTGTCTTGTCGCTTAGGGGAGTGGGGAGTGGGGAGGGTACCTTTTGGTGGCGAGGACTGTACCGGATATTGCCATGCTGGATCTGTGCCCATACATGCCCTCCTATCTGACCAGGACATTCCAGCCAACAAGTCTTGGGTAGGTAGGTATCTGGAATTCTAGGCGGTCCACTCATCTGATAGAGAGGCTAGCTTGTTCAGACCAAGAGCGGCTATCGCATATAGGTAGGTACCTAGACAGAACGATAGATTGGATCGAGGGATACCAGTGCATGGCCAGATCCAACGTGTGTTTTCCCGATCTCTGGACTTCCCGGGGGATTTGGGTTTCTCGGTTTTGGTGGACAGGTGCCCTGACGGGATTCAACATTTACAGTTTACGTATCCATCTCTAGACAGACAGACAGACAGACACAGACAACGCATCTACATACACATACACATACTTGTATACATACCAACGTACAGGAAATCCAAAAGGGAAATCCACCCCGCCGCATCACACCACACTCCATAGGTAGGTAGGTACTATACTGTATTGTACAGACTCCAACCCCGCGAAGTTGAGAAGGCTCTATTTATCCGCCAGACCCGCCAAGAGAGACTACCTACCTACCTAGGTAGATACAAAGACAAGACACACACATGCAATGATGCAAGTCAATATTTGAGATTGCCCGCGTTACACACACACACACACACACACACACACACACACGATGGTGCCTTTGGCGAGTCCGTTTCGTCAATTGGTGCGGTAGTAGGCGGGTACATGTACATTTACAAGCTGTCGGATACATGTACAGATCGGATCGGATCGGATCGGGTGTGGATCGGCAGGTACTTTTTTTTCTTCTTCTTTTCTCTCTATTGATGAGATCGTCACTCTTTTTAGCTGTCCGTGTCCTCGGACGCTTACGCTCGCTCGTTCTTAGTCATGACTGGGCCTTTGACAAATTCAATCTACCTACCTACCTACCTACCTGGAATACAAACTCACTCATCTTTGGAATTGCGAGACACACACACACCTGCTGTACTTGGTGTGCTGTACTGTACCGTACTGCACTGCACTGCACTGTCGCTGAGCTGCGGATACGATTATTCTAAATAGCGGGCTTCAATGAAACTTGATTCGTGATGAAAGAGAAAAGAAGAAAAAAACGTCGCGAGCGCCCCCCCTAATACTGTAAAATGGGGGGAGATATAGAGGGTGGGACGCTGGTGTTTACACCAAAGATGCCTATCGCCATCGCCATCGCAACTGCGTCGTACGATAGGTTTTAGCTCATATACGGAAGCCCAAGGCATTCGACCACCCGTTACATAATCAATCGTTAGCTATCTTCAAGGCGTCGACTCCCCAGTTCGAATGCTTTGGGCTTACCCCGTACAAGGCGTTTTACAATTGGAACCCAACGGGGCGTTACAGTTGTAATGGCCATGGTAATCGGCATCTTTAATGTAAAAAAGCCAGCGTCCCGCCCTTTCTCCCCTCACCCTTTTTCAGATTCGGGGTCATCCTGGAGATTTGATTCTCGAGAGACGTCAGGTACTACCCTTGTGGGTCATCTACTATTTCCACACAATTG